>Ga0160419_100846_pt1 | contig 15967 bp, 18 predicted proteins | sample CelAP2metagpilot_2_FD_108196 | JGI IMG/M metagenome (GOLD analysis project Ga0160419, IMG submission 108196) | Phycosphere-associated microbial communities from Cellana algal ponds in Kailua-Kona, Hawaii, USA - Cellana AP2-4-25 metagenome pilot ... | reverse complement strand
TGTGCTGCGTTTAAAAAGGAATATTTATCCATTATTATGTGTAAGTCGTGTTCGCTTCAACAAAATTTTATCAAAAATACAACTTTTACCAAATATAGCGATGGTTTTATTATATTTATAACGTTTACATTTAACTAAATTGATAATTATGAAAAATATTCACTTAAAACAACTTGATTTTAAATTATTGCTAATATTTAGTGTGTTTTTTACGAGTTTATCATTTTGTCAAGGAAATTTAACAAAAAACAAAAGTGATTTCTGGGAAAACGTAAGATTTGGTGGCGGTTTTGGCTTAAGTACTGGCGATGGTTTTTTTAGTGCCACTTTAGCACCTAATGCAATCTACCAATTTAATAACAAATACGGATTAGGTGTTGGTTTAAATGGGACGTATAATAGACAAAAAAATGTTTATAAATCTACAATTTTTGGAGGTAGCGTTATTGGAATTTATAATCCTATAAATGAAATACAACTTTCTACTGAATTTGAAGCTTTAAATGTTAATAGAAAGTTTGAAGGTAACTTTTCTAATAATCTAGATGATAATTATTGGTATCCTGCTCTTTTTATAGGTGCTGGTTACCGTACAAACAACATTACTTTTGGTATTAGATACGATGTACTTTATGACAAAGACAAAAGTATTTATGCAGATGCTTGGATGCCTTTTGTTAGGGTATTATTTTAAAAAAATAAAAAAATCTTTAGACATATAATCTAACCTCTTTGTATTTAAATGAAGAGGTTTTTTCTTTAGCAAAAAAAAAAATATATATAATTAGGATAAATTTATCCTAAATATGATTTTTGTCATGTTTTGAACTAGCTTCTATTTGTAATTTTATCAAAGATTTGTTATCTTATTAAGTACACACATTAAACTAAACATTATGAAAACAACACTAAAACTTATGATTATTTTTTTTGCAACACTACTAATTAGCTGTGGCGGAAAAGAAGAAAAGAAAAAAGAAACATTTTCTTATAAAAAGAAAGCAACAACTGAAAAAACAACAACAAAAACACCTGAAAAAGTAAAAGCTTCTGACAGAGTAGTTTTAGATAACAAAGGTGTAGGACCTATAAAAAACATTGATTTAGGTGCTGAAATAGATAAAAAAATGGCAACACAAGGCTCTGAGATATTTAAAAAAATGTGTACTGCTTGCCACAGACCTGACAAGAAATTTATTGGTCCAGCTCCTGCTGGCATCTTAGATCGTCGTGCGCCAGAATGGGTAATGAATATGATTTTGAATCCTGAAGTTATGGTTAAAGAAGACCCATTAGCTAAAGAACTTTTAATAGAATTTAATGGAGCACCAATGGCAAATCAAGGACTATCAGAAGAAGATGCCAGAGCTGTATTAGAATATTTTAGAACCTTAAAATAACAAACCATGAAAAAACCAATTAAAATCTTGTTTTTAACCTTTACAATTGCAGTTTTATTCTACTCTTGTAAGGATGCAAACAAAGACTCAACAACCACAACAGAAGTTACTAACGAAGCCTCAAAACCTTCAAAAAAGTCTGGACAAGCCTTTATTGAGGATGATAAGAGTTCAACTGTTTTAAGTATTGCAATGAGCTCTAAAGACCATACAACACTTGTAGCAGCTGTACAAGCTGCGTCTTTAGAAAACGCTTTAGTAAACGCAGGACCATTAATGGTTTTTGCTCCTACTAATGAAGCTTTTGAAGCTTTACCAGAAGGAATAGTAGACAATTTATTAAAACCTGAAAACAAAGATGCTTTAGCTAATATCTTGAAGTATCATGTAACTCCAGGAAACTACTCCAAAGACTTTTTAAAGAAATTTAAAAAATTAGGTCAAGCTAACAACGCCTATGTAAAAGTAGAAGTAATTGATAACGAACCCATGATTGGTGGTGCTAAAATACTAGCTAGTATTAATGCTGGTAACGGCATAGTCCACGTCATTGATAAAGTTTTATTACCACCTTCAGAATAACTACAAACACTATTTAAAAATAAACAAAAATGAAAAAAATATTAAAATCAACACTTGCAATTGTAGCGGTATTTGCCGCATTTACAAGCTGTAATAACTCTGGTAAGTCTGGCGGAAAATCTGGAGCCTTATCAAGTAACATAGCCGAAAAAGTCTATGTAGCTCCTGGTGAGCACGACTCGCATTACGCCTTTATTTCTGGTGGTTACAGTGGAAATTTAACCGTTTACGGCTTACCATCTGGTAGAATGTTTAAAGAAATACCTGTGTTTTCACAGTTTCCTACTTCAGGTTATGGATATTCTGAAGAAACAAAACCAATGCTAAATACCTCTCATGGATTTATTCCTTGGGGAGATTCTCACCATCCAGATATTTCTCAAACCAATGGAGAAATTGATGGTCGTTTTATTTTTATAAATGAAAATAACACACCAAGAATAGCAAAAATTGACTTAAAAACTTTTGAAACTACCGAAATTATTGAAGTACCAAATAGTGCTGGTAATCATAGTTCTTCATTTGTCACAGAAAATACAGAGTATGTAGTAGCAGGAACACGTTTTTCTGTACCTGTACCACAACGTGATATGCCAATTAAAGAGTATAAAGGTAATTTTCAAGGTGCACTATCATTTATTAGCGTAGCACCAGAAACAGGTAATATGGATATCAAATTCCAAGTTTTAATGCCTGGTTTTAACTACGACTTATCACATCCTGGACGCGGAAAATCTCATGGTTGGTTTTTCTTCACTACTTATAATACTGAAGAAGCAAATACACTACTAGAGGTTAACGCTTCACAAAACGATAAAGATTTTATTGCAGCTATTAACTGGAAAAAAATTGAAGAATACGTAAATAACGGAGGCGGAAAAATGATGCCTGCAGAGTATGCACACAATGTCTATGACGAGCATACACACACTGCAACTTCTACAATGAAAAAAGAAGTACGTGTGATTAATCCAACTGAAGTACCAGGAGCTGTATATTTCTTACCAACACCAAAATCTCCTCATGGTTGTGATGTAGATCCTTCTGGAGAATATATTGTTGGTAATGGTAAGCTATCTGCCAACTTAACAGTGCATTCATTCTCTAAAATGTTAAAAGCTATTGAAGGTGAAAAGTTTGCTGGTGAAGCATACGGAATTCCGATCTTAAATTTTGAAGATGTTTTAGCAGGATCTGTTGAACAGCCTGGACTTGGCCCATTACATACTGAGTTTGATGGTGAAGGAAATGCATATACGACTTTCTTTATTTCATCTGAAGTTGTAAAATGGAAATTAGGAACTTGGGAAGTCATTGACAGAAAACCTACATATTACTCAGTTGGTCACTTAACAATTCCTGGAGGAAACTCAAGAAAACCACAAGGTAAATACATGTTTGCGATGAATAAAATCACAAAAGACAGATACTGACAAACTGGTCCAGAAGTGGAACATACGGATGAATTGTACGATATTTCTGGAGAGAAACTGGAACTATTGTTAGATATGCCTACACACGGAGAGCCTCATTATGCTGCTGCAATGGAAGCAGACTTAGTAAAAGAACGTTCTCAAAAAATCTACAACTTAGAAGAAAATAAACATCCTTACGCTGCTTTTTCAGATTCAGATGCTAAAGTGGTAAGAAAAGGTAATGAAGTTCATATTTATATGACTACTATTAGAAGTCACTTTACACCAGATAATATTGAAGGTATCAAATTAGGTGACAAAGTATTTTTCCATGTCACTAATTTAGAGCAAGATTTTGATGTACCTCATGGATTTGCGGTACTAGGACAAAACACATCTGAGTTGTTAGTTATGCCTGGACAAACAAAAACATCTGTTTGGGAACCTACTAAAGTTGGTGTATGGCCATTTTATTGTACAGATTTCTGTTCTGCACTACACCAAGAAATGCAAGGTTATATAAGAGTATCACCTAAAAATTCTGATGTACCATTAAAATGGTCAATGGGAGAAGACATAGAATAACAAATCTATAAAATTAGAGAGATTTTGTTTTAGTGTTTATTTCTCTAACTAAGGCGAGAGTTGTTTTTCGCTCTCGCCTTTCTATTAAATACACTACAACAAATAAAAATATAAAAGTTAATTATTGTATTATGAAAAAGTCTAACCTCATAATGTTCTTGGCAGCTATTTTACCATTAGGATTATTTTTATTTCCGCTTTGGAAAATTACGCTGGAAGCACCACAATATCCTACACCTTTAGGTATGTATATACATATTAATGACTTTGTAGATGCCAATCCGCATGATATTAAAAACATAAACTTAATGAATCATTATGTTGGGATGCAATATATTCCAGAAGCAATTCCGGAGTTTAAAATTTTTCCAGCTGGTATTATTATAACAACAATTTTAGGATTGCTAATTGCTTGGAAAGGAAATTACAAATGGTTTTTAGGCTGGTTTATATTAATGATTATTTTAAGTGCTGCCGGAATGTATGACTTTTACCTCTGGGAACACGATTATGGTCACAATTTAGACCCAAAAGCCATCATGAAGTTTACCAATCCGGATGGGACCCAAATGGGATTTCAGCCACCACTTTTTGGAAGTAAAGACATCTTAAATTTTAGAGCACATTCGTATCCTCAATTTGGAGCATTATTTTTAGGTTTAGGTATTGCTGCAGGATTTGTTGCTTATTTTATAGGTAAAAAAAGACATAAAAAACTCCCTTCTTAAATAAACCCTTCCCTTTAGGAAGGATTTAAGATCGGAAAAAAACACTAAAAATGAAAACACTAAAACACTATATATTTATTTCATTACTGCTATTAGTTTTTAGCTGTAATGTTTCACCAAAACCAATAGACTACGGAAGCGATGGCTGTCATTTTTGTAAAATGACTATTGTAGATAAAGTACATGCTGCAGAGATTGTTACTAAAAAAGGAAAAGTTTACATGTTTGATGCAACAGAATGTATGATTAATTTCAGAAAAGATTTTGACACATCTGAGATTGAACTTTATCTATCAAACAACTACACAGAACCAGAAGCTTTAATAGACGCTACCGAAGCTACATTTTTAATCAGTAAAAATATTCCAAGTCCAATGGGCGCATTTCTATCTGCTTTTAAAAATGAAGCAGATGCTAAAGAATTTCAAGCTGAAAAAGGTGGCGATTTATATACCTGGGAAGAATTACTAGCCAAATTTAAAGACTAGTATCATGAAAACATTTTTCATTGTTATGTCTGTCATTTTTATGACAAAGCTAAGTATTGCTCAAAATATAACCGTATGCAAGACCTGTCCCATTTCAACTTTAAAAAAAGCAATTGCACATGCAAAAGATTTTGATACAATAGTTGTTAAATCTGGTACTTATAAAGAGTTTGATGTTAACGTCAATAAGCCTTTAACTATTATAGGTGAAAACTATCCTGTAATTGATGGCGAATTAAAAGGCGAAATCATTACTATCACCTCAGACAACGTAACTGTTGATGGATTGTTTATCATAAACGTTGGGACTAGTTACACTGAAGATTATGCTGCAATACGCGTTAAAAACAGTAAAAATTTCCTGATTCAGAATTTAGTACTAGAAAAACTTTTTTTTGGTATCTACATCGAAAAATCCAGAGACGGCAAAGTGTTTCATAACAAAATTATTGGTGATGCTGTAGAAGAATATAATTCTGGTAACGGCATCCAACTTTGGTATAGCAATAACGTAAAAATAGAACATAATTTTGTACAACATGTACGTGATGGTATTTATTTAGAATTTTCTGATGATTGTGTCATAAAAAACAATGTAAGCGCATTAAATGTGCGTTATGGACTTCACTTTATGTTTTCTAATGACGATATTTATCAAGACAATATTTTCGAAAATAATGGTGCAGGCGTTGCCGTAATGTTTTCTAAACACATAGAGATGTACAACAATATTTTTAAGGAAAATTGGGGAACGGCTTCTTATGGTTTGCTGTTAAAAGAAATAAACGATGCAGAAATTGAAGGCAATACCTTTGAAAACAACACGATTGGGATTAATATTGAAGGTTCTAATCGTATTAATTACAAGCAAAACACGTTTTCTAACAATGGTTGGGCCATTAAAGTAAAAGGAGCATGCTACACTAATAAATTTACCCAAAATAACTTTTTATATAACTCTTTTGATATTGCCTATAATAGCAAGGTTAATGACAACGAATTTGATAAAAACTATTGGAGCAATTACACAGGTTACGATCTTAACAAAGATGGTATTGGAGATGTGCCTTACAGACCAGTAAAACTATTCTCTTACATTGTAAATCGCACACCAGAAACCATTATTTTACTGCGTAGTATGTTTATAGATATTATTGATTTTTCTGAAAAAGTATCTCCCGTATTTACTCCAGATGATTTAATGGACAACAACCCTCAAATGAAAAAAATAACATGGTAACTATAGAGAATCTACATAAAAAATTTGGTAAAAATCAAGTGCTAAGCGGTGTTGATTTATCCATAACTGAAGGCGGTATTTTTGCAGTTCTTGGACCAAATGGGTCTGGTAAAACAACATTGATAAAATCGGTTTTAGGCATGGTAATTCCTGATAAGGGAAACATTACCGTTTTAAATGAGAACATTAAAAAGAATTCTGATTACAGACATAAAATTGATTATTTACCGCAAATAGCCAATTTCCCAAGTAATCTTCGTGTTAAAGAATTAATCAAGATGATTAAGGATTTGCGCAAACCCACCAATGAAGATCAACGATTAATAGAACTCTTCAAATTAGAACCCTTTTTAGATAAAAAATTAGGCAATCTTTCTGGTGGAACCAAACAAAAAGTCAACCTGGTTTTAACCTTTATGTTTGATAGTCCATTAATTATTTTGGACGAACCTACTACAGGTTTAGACCCAATTTCTCTTATTAGATTAAAAGATTTAATCAGTGCAGAAAAAGAAAAAGGAAAAACCATCTTAATCACTTCTCATATTATGAGTTTTGTTGAAGAAATTTCGGATGAAATTGTGTTTATCCTCGAAGGTAAAATCTATTTTAAAGGCACTATTCAAAAATTAAAAAACAAGACCGATCAACCTGATTTTGAACACGCGATTGCGTCTATATTAACAGACAATCATGCTTAAAATATTAAAATATAGTTTTTTCGATTTAATGCGTAGTCGTTGGAGTTACGTCTATTTTGCATTCTATTTACTGCTTGGTATTGTCCTGTTGTTTTTAAACAACGACCTATCAAAAGCAGTCATAACGTTAATGAACGTTATTATTGTTTTAGTACCTTTAATAGGAACTATTTTTGGCGTTATGTATTATTACAATTCCAAAGAATTTACAGAGCTTTTATTAGCACAACCCTTAAAGCGTTCGTCTATTTTTTTAGGCCAATATTTAGGTGTAGCCTTATCACTTTCTATGAGTTTAATTTTAGGCTTAGGATTGCCTTTTGTGTTTTATGGTTTGTTTGAAAGTAGTGCCATTTGGGACTTTTCATTACTACTTATTACAGGTACATTTTTAACCCTAATTTTTACTGCTTTAGCTTTTAATATTGCCTTATCTAACGAGAATAAAATTAAAGGTTTTGGATATGCAATTTTGCTTTGGTTATTCCTGGCAGTCATTTATGATGGTCTGTTTTTAATGACACTAATTATGTTTGAAGATTATCCTTTAGACAAAGTATCTTTAATCGGTACGATGCTAAATCCTATAGATTTATCAAGAACATTAATTCTATTAAAACTAGATATTTCAGCTTTATTAGGCTATACAGGAGCAGTGTTCAAACAATTTTTTGGGACTAGTTTTGGATTGATTATTTCATTTGTAATGCTTACCGTTTGGGTTGTGTTACCTGTTTTAAGAATTATATTTAAGTCTAAGAAAAAAGATTTTTAAGCTACTAATCGACATTAAAACCACACCATTATGAAAATTAAATTTGCCATAGCATTACTTATTTTAGCTTTCGTTTTTGGTTGCAAAAACGACCAGTCTAATCCTCAGACAACTTCTTCTATACAATTAGAAGGTTTGACACTTAATAACAACCAGAAATGGGTTGCTAATAAAGAAACGCATATTGGAATGCAGCGCATTGATTCGATTTTAAAACATAATGATTTTAAGAGTGCTAAAAAACTAGGCAAATCGCTTTCAAAGCAAACCAGTTATATCATTAAAAGTTGTGATATGACTGGCGAAGCGCATGACCAACTTCATGTAGTACTGGTTCCTATTATAGAAGAAATTTCAGAGATAAAAGAACTAGATAACACTTCAGAAATAGACAAAAAAGTAAGACATTTGCAACGCTTAACAGCAACCTATTTTAACTATTTTAAAAACTAATTATTAGCTGACATAAATCATATTATTTAGGACAAGTTTGTCCTAATTTAGCAACATGATATTAAAGGTTACATATAAATTAACTGCCTTGTTTTTAACATTCGTTTTATTAGCGAACAACATTAACAATGTCGTTATTGTAACCGATTTTGTGATTAACCAAGAGGTTATAGCTAAAACACTTTGTATCCAAAAAGAAAATCAAAAAGGATGTAACGGTAAGTGTCAATTAACAATAGAACTGGCAGAAAATAACACCAATTCTAATCAAAATGCACCATTGCCAGACAATGAAAGAACGCACTTAGACTTTTTTGTTATTAATACTTTTAGACATCTAAACGTTGAGGAATTTTCTCAAATATCTCAACTACACAGTAATCTATATTATAAAATAAAAGCACCAACTACTGGCTTTTATACTATAGATACACCACCACCAAATTTGTGTTAATTTTTTCGTGATGCTCTTAGAGCATATTTCTTTCTTTTTTGATGCCAAAATGGTTTCAAAACAAGATAATTATGTCAAAAAATTAACTCAAACACTATAATAATGAAACTTAAATATTTATTACCAATCGTATGTTTTACGCTATTCTTTTCATGTTCAACAGACGATAATGACGACACAATGCTAATTAATGAAGTTGAAAATTTACAACTTATTAAAACCATAGAAAATGGTGACCAATCCATAGAACTTTATAACGAAAAAGGAATGTTTGAAACTGGTTACAACATGATTAGCTTAAGAATTAAAGACAATAACACAAATACATACGTAGAAGATGCTACAATCTCTTGGATGCCAGTAATGCAAATGCCAACGATGCAACATTCATGTCCTAAATCCGAAATCACAAAAGCAATAGGAAAAGATACGGTTTACCAAGGTTTTATAATCTATCAGATGACTTTTGAAGATGGTTCTGGTTGGTCTTTAACTTTAGATTATACTATTAACGATGTGGACTATTCTGTAACAGAAACTATAAACGTTATGCAATACGAAAACCAGAATACTGCAAGTTTTATGGGTAGCGACGATAGTAGATATATTGTAGCTTTGATAGCGCCTAAAGACCCAAGTATAGCAATAAATAACATGAAAGTAGGTCTTTTTAAAATGGAAAATATGATGACGTTTCCAGTTGTGGAAGATTACACCATTGCTTTAGATCCGCGTATGCCAGGAATGGGTAATCACAGCTCACCAAACAATACAGATTTAACGTATAACAGTGCAGATCATTTTTACTACGGAAATTTATCCTTAACAATGACTGGCTATTGGAAGCTTAATCTGAAGCTTTTAGACGCGTCCGGAACCGTTTTAAAAGGTGAAGATGTTACTGAAAACAATGAATCTAGCAGTTTATATTTAGACCTAGAATTCTAATTTTTATTATATGCCATATTGAGCGCAGTCGAAATGCTATAGAAAAATAATAATAGCCGTTTTTTCGGCTGTTCTCAAATTGGCAGCATTTCACACTTATTTAAACACTAAAATTTTTTTTGCTATGAAAATGCAACTATTAGTCTTTTTATGTCTTCTAGTATCTGCAACTGGTTTTACACAAGACCAGCAAGAAGAAGCCAAAAAAGACACGACAAAATTAGAAGAAGTCCTTATCGTATCGCGACGTAAATTTAGTAATCACAGACAAGAAAAAACATTATCTAGTATTGATGATTACTTAGAAAAATCCAATAATGTTACGATGATAAAACGAGGTAATTATGCTTGGGAACCAACGGTTAACAACATGGTTAGCCAGCGTTTGGTAGTAACCATTGATGGCATGCAGATTTTTGGTGCTTGTACTGACAAAATGGATCCCATTACATCCTACGTAGATGTATCAAATCTTGACAAAGTAACTATTGGTTCTGGTCAAGAAGGTACCGAAAACGGACATTGTGTTGGTGGAGGCATCGATTTGCAATTACCTACTTCTAAATTTAATGGTTCTGGTCTAAAATCAAGTATCGATTTAGGTTACGAAACTAACGGAAATTACAAAGCTACAGGATTAGATCTGGAATATGCAGGCAACAAGTTTTTTATAAGTGCAGATGGGATTTTTAGAACATCTGATAATTATGATGCTGGTAACAATAAAGAAGTATTATATTCTCAGTTCGAAAAATATAATCTATCCTTACAAACAGGTTATAAATTCTCTGAAACCCAAAGCCTAGACGCCAATATTATTTACGACAAAGCCACAGATGTTGGCTATCCTGCTTTACCAATGGATGTATCTTTGGCAGAAGCTTTAATTAGCTCATTAACCCATCATTACACACCAGAAAACAAAGCCTTAAAAACATTAGAAACCAAATTGTATTTTAACACTATTACTCATATAATGGACGACACCAAGCGACCAATTGTTCCTATAAGAATGGATATGCCTGGATGGAGTGATACCTATGGATTTTACAGCAAAGCAGATGTTATTAAAGACAAACACCATGTATCTCTTAACTTAAATGGGTTTTATAATAAATCTTTAGCTGAAATGACCATGTTTTCTAACAACCCAAATGAACCAGATATGTTTATGTACACGTGGCCAGATATTAGAACACGTTACAAAGGTATTTTTGCCAAAGACGCATATTATTTAAACGATAATTCTAGCCTAGAATCTTCTGTACGCTTTGGTTTACACAACAACAGGATAGCCAAAGAAGAAGGCGTAGAAAGTTTAGGTATTTTTCATGATAATGTAGAAGACACCAAAGACAGAACGCTATTAAGTGTTGCGTCTGCTTACAAGTATAATAAGAACAATTATAAGCTTTCTTTTGGTTTAGGTTATGGCGAACGTGCACCATCGGTAAGTGAAGGTTATGGTTTTTTTATATTTAATAGTTTTGATAATTATGACTACATAGGCAATCCAAATTTAAAAGATGAAAAAGCGCTAGAAGCCAACTTTAGTTTCAACCAAAAATTCAATGGTTTTGAAATTGGCTTACAATCATCTTACTTTTATATTATGGATTATATAATCGGAGATTTAGCGCCAAACGTAAGTTCTATGACTATTGGTGCTAATGGAGTACGCGTTTATAATGCTTTAGACCATGCTTCTATTTTTGATATCTATTTAAACAGTAGCTATAAAATTTCTGAGCGATTATCAGTAAACGGAACTATTGGTTATAACTATGGTAAAGGAAGCAATAACAAAAATTTACCACTTATAAAACCGTTCTCTTATTTTGCTGAATTTAATTACAATACATCAAAATTTAATGCAGCTTTACAGCTAGAAGGTAATGGCAATCAAAGTAATTTTAGTAGTTTATATGGCGAAAATGAAACCGCTTCATATGCTATCTTAAACCTTAATTTAGGTCATGCATTTTATGGTAAAAACGGAAAAACAATTCTAAAATATGGTATCGAAAATATTTTAGACGCCAATTATTCTACCTATGCAGACTGGAATAATATACCAAGACAAGGACGCAATTTTTATGTGAATTTATCTTATGTATTTCCTTGAAAATGATATAAACATGGTTAAATGTGTGAACTAAAAAATATATAAATCATAAACCTATTAGACCTCACAGGTTTTAAAATCTGTGAGGTCTTTTTTTAAAAGTATTTCTGTCATTAAGAATGAGGCACGAAGAGGAATCTTATAATAAAGAGATTTCTCGTCACTCGTTTTGTCGAAATGACAAGAAACCATTAAAGGTTTATAAAAACTAATTCTGATAATCATCGGAAGTAAAATCCCAAAGTTTTGAAAACAGGATAAAACCTTTAATTTGATAATCAAAAGACGACATAATCTTTGGGCCTATTTTGTCCAAAATTCATCATCAGTATTATCTTCAAAAACTTCTGGTTGATGAATTTTTTCAATATCAATTAATTCTGCTTCCGTAGCTATCTTTTGTATTTCAGGAAACAACACACGTTCTTCAAATCTTATATGCTGTTCTAATTGGTCTTTAATATGCTGCAACGTTATAGTCTCATCATTACTCTCTTCAAACAAGTGTATTAAATTTTTGTGTTCTGTCAAAGCACGTTTTACCAATTCGTGATCATTGCCTAAAATGGGAAAAATGTGATTTTCTTCCATTTCAAAATGCGGAATTAAATGGGTTTTGTAAAACCAGTCAGCATACGTCTTAATACGTTTTGTCGCTATCTGATATCGAAAACCCATTTTAATTTTATAACACAATAACAAGCCAAAATGATGTTCTCTGCTTAAGGGTTGCAAGGCTTTATGTCTTTTTTGTGGCTGATGTTGCATACTTTTTGGATTTAATAATATTTAATAAAATAAAACTAATGCCTAAAGGCAATAAAATGCTAAATAAAAATAATAGCAGGTAATATTCTGTTAGGATTCCGCTTTTAAAATAGTACTTGATGCCTTGAATGAGCAGTAATAATTCGGTTAATACAAAGCCTAACACAAAACTATAAACACCAAAAGTTAGTGATTTTGAAACCGTAACCAAATCAGTTTTCAAGATAAAAGCAAATAAAAATCCACTAATAACACCAAGCATTAACAAATGGATAAAACCAATAACAAAATTACGATGCTCATAAACTACTTGAGAAAACTCAGGTAAAATAGAAAGTGACTGAAAAACTACTTTTAAAACAAAACAAATCAGCGCAAAACAATACATATAAAATATTAGCTTGTTTTTCTGATTTGTCAGCGTATTTATTTTCGGTTTTATAAGTTGAAAACATTTATACAGCGCTAAAATTTGGATAACAACACCAAAACCATTAATCCACAATAAACTATCATGAGGTGCAAACCATTGAGTTGGCAATGCAAAGGTTAATAAAGTTGATGCAATTAATAACCAGAAAAACTGTTTAAATATTTTAGAATTTTCAACCTGTAAAAGATGAAAAAAGACCACTAAAACTGCTATTAAAAACCATCCATTAAACTGATAATGTAAGAAGAATTGTATTGCTATTTGATAAAACGCAGACGACTGACCAAGTGTTGCTACTGCTGGACCTAAACACCAAACACCAAAGGTAGAAACAACCATAAATAACAATGCTGTTTTTAACAACTTTTGACTTACGTTTGATGAGGTTTTGCAGTGTTTCCAAATTAGATACACAAAGTAGTAACTACAAAAAATGTGTAAGGTTGAAAACGTAATAGAAATAGCAGCATATCCTTGAAACGGAAAAGTAAGCATCATGCCAATTACAGCAACTTCTGTTAGCCAAAACAACCGATTGAAGACCTTAAGTTTTTCTGGAACAAAATAATGTACAAAAAGTACATATAACATTAAATATACCCAACCTAACATGGCTACGTGCGAGTGCGCATGCGTTAAAAACCGATAATTAATATCAATAGAGTCTATAAAAGAAAAACGCAAAGTCAATCCCATTACTGCAGCAATAAAGAAATTAATTAAACAGACTATGACTAATTTTTTTGGCATGTATCAATTAGTTGGGTTAGAAAAGTAATGAAATAAGATAAAAATCCCGAAATGTCTGAGGAAAACATTTCAGGATTTTACTATAGGTTAAAAAAAGTAGATAAGGGATCGCTATCAATCAAATTGTGTTTCTAACGCTATAGCTTTAGGAAACAGAATGTTATTTTCTAAATGAATATGTAAATGCAAGTCTTTTTCAAATTCCTCTAACATAGCAAAGGTAACTTTATACGTGTTGCAAGCATCAGCTGGCGGATTGTAATTGTCCGTTAATTCTGCAATGTCTCTAAAACGTTGTCCTTCATTATCGTGTTCTTCCTTCATCATAGCAATTGGGTTTTCTACAGTGCCAAATTGTGGTGATTGGATTGCTTCATTTTTTAATTTAGCATTAACCATTCTCTTTACAAAAGGGAAAAGGATTAGTTCTTCCTTCTTCATGTGTGAGGCTAACTCGCCTGCAGATGCTGTAAACAACTCGTTTATTTTAAATAATTCTGGATGACGTTCGCCATGCACACGACATAATTTGTTTAAAAACTGAAGTAACACAGGTATTTTTTCTTCTACATATCTGTGGTGTTTTTTCTCTATATATTCTGCCAACAAGTCTAATGGCCAAGAGTTATAGTCTATACTTTCGCCTGTTTTGGCATTTAAAACGTTATTAAGTTCTGCTATAATTGCAGCTTCATCAATACCTTTTTTCTTGCAAGCTTCGGCAACTGTTCTATTACCATTGCAACAAAAATCTATTTTGTATTTAGAAAAAATAGCTGCAGTTCTAAAATCGTCTGCAACGTACTGTCCTATTTCTTTTTCGATGTTTTTTTGTAATACTTCCATGATTTATTATTTATTTCGGATAAATTTGTCTTATTTATATTTAAATTTTTTTTATTGAAACTCGATTTCAATCTAATAATTGTAAGTTGAAATCGATCCTTTTTTATATTGTAATTTTAAGTTTTTAAAAACGAAGAGCCTAACTTAATATCCATAGCTAATTCTTCTAAATTAGTAGTTTCTAACATCTGTTTCAAACCATTTCTAATATCTTTAAATTTATCGTGCACAGGACAAGGATGATTTTCGTCGCAGGCACTTAAACCTAAGCCACATCCACTGTAGACAGCATCTCCATCGATAGCTTTAACAATTTGAGATAATTTAATTAATGGTATTTGATCTTTATCAATTTCAAAACCACCATGTGCGCCTCTTACAGATTTTATAATATGGTTTCTAACTAAAGCTTGAAGTATTTTTGCAGTAAATGCTTGAGGAGAATTAATTTCTTCAGAAATCTCCTTAGGACTTACACGTTGCCCTTCATAAGAGTTTTTAGCAATAAAAATTGAGGCTCTAATTCCGTATTCGCAAGCTTTTGAAAACATTTATTAATAATTTATTACAAAGATATAAAAATTAATTAAGACAAAACTATCTTAAATTAAGAATATTGATGTCTAAACCACACTTTTTGCCATTCCCGTTTTAGGATCAAAAATGAAACGTTTTCACTTAACTGTAAAGCATCGTTACCATCTAGCGCTTTAATTTGATGTTCTGGCACATCAATTATATATAGCAAATTAAGATATTCTGTAAATTTTTCTTGTATTAATCTATATACCGTATCCTGCAACAACAACTTCAAACTAGTTGGTAAGATATCTTCATCAAAATCTAAATCTATATTAGCGTATAAAAAATCTTTGTTTAGTTGAGAGACTAATTTTTTATACAAATTTAATTTTGTGGCGTCTTCAATTAAGTTTTCAAATGTTGCTGGTAATTTCATTAGACTTTTCTTGTCATTAATCCCATTCCAAAATCTTTTAATAGCTGTTTTTTTTCTTCAGAGATAGTTAAGTCATCTAAAACCTTAAACGCTTTATTTGTATATTCTTCTATAGCATCTTGAGTCGCTTTTGCAGATCCGCTTTCTACAAAAAACTGTTTTACAGTTTCAATTTTATCTGTGTTATCTTCCAGTTGAACTGAAAATAATTGCTCTAACTGACGTTTTTCATCTGCATTTAAAAACTCTAACGCTTTTAAATACAAGTAAGTTTTTTTGTTTTCTATAATATCTCCGCCAACTTGTTTTCCAAAGGTT
>Ga0160419_100845_pt1 | contig 15990 bp, 13 predicted proteins | sample CelAP2metagpilot_2_FD_108196 | JGI IMG/M metagenome (GOLD analysis project Ga0160419, IMG submission 108196) | Phycosphere-associated microbial communities from Cellana algal ponds in Kailua-Kona, Hawaii, USA - Cellana AP2-4-25 metagenome pilot ... | reverse complement strand
TACTTTATTGTTATAAAGGCTTAGCAGTGCTCGTTATAAGCATCCATAAGGTTTTGTGCAATAAGTTCTGCTGGTCTACCTTCAATATGATGTCTTTCTAACATGTGTACTAATTCCCCATTTTTAAAAAGCGCCATACTTGGTGAGCTTGGAGGAAATGGTACCATGTGTTGTCTAGCAACATCAGTAGCTTCTTTATCTACACCTGCAAAAACCGTAACTGCATGGTCAGGTTTTTTAGGATTGTTTAAACTCATTTTTGCTCCTGGACGTGCGTTAGCAGCAGCACAACCACAAACCGAATTTACAACCACTAACGTTGTTCCTTCTTTTGCTAATGCAGCTTCTACAGCTTCAGGCGTATGTAATTCTTCAAAACCAACGTTTGTTAAGTCTTCGCGCATTGGTTTTACTAATTCTGCTGGATACATATTTTGTAATTTTTTATTTATACATCAATTCTGTGCAAAGATAAACAAAAACCATGCAAAAGTTATTATGGCGTTACCTGATAACACTTATGGTGTCATAAGGTCAGGCTATCGGCAGTCGCGCTTTGCAAGGCGCTCCAACAATGCCTCTATCCTTAACGCATCATATCTGCCAAAAGCAGTAACAAAACCAACAAAAAGTATACTTACAAAGTGTTATATTTACAGCATAAAATTAAATCTATGAGCGGATTAAAATGGATTGGGGCAACCTTAGGTTGGTCTTTAGGTGGACCAATTGGTGCAATAATCGGATTAGCATTAGGTAGTATTGGCGATGCGTTTGCAGACGGAAAAGGTGGCTCTTTATTAGGCGACGGACAACCAAAACAGCAAAGACCAAGATACGAGCAACGTCAACCAAAATATAGAACAACACCAAACTACCGTACCCAAGAGCAAAAGAGAGCACAAACGACTTCAGGAGATTTTGAAGTTAGTTTACTAATCTTAGCTTCTGTAGTTATAAAAGCAGATGGTAGTCAAGACCAACGTGAGCTTGATTTTGTACGTATGAAGTTTGTAGAAATGTATGGTAAAGATAGAGCCAACAAAGCCTTTAGGTTATTTAAACAAATTAATAATCAAACTATAAATACGCGTCAAGTTTGCCTACAAATCAAGCACATGATGGATCATGCAGCGCGTTTACAATTACTTCACTTTTTATTTGGAATTGCCAAAGCAGACGAGATTGTAATAGACGAAGAAGAACGTCAAATCTATACCATAGCAGGTTATTTAGGAATAAGTAGTCGTGATTATAATAGTATAAAAGCGATGTTTTATAATCAATCAGAAAATGCCTATAAAATTTTAGAAATAGATAAATCAGCAACTGTTGATCAAATAAAACGAGCGTATCGTAAAATGGTGATGAAATATCATCCAGATCGTGTAGAACATCTTGGCGAAGAACATAAACAAGGTGCAGAAGCTAAATTTAGACAAGTACAAAAAGCTTACGAACAATTACAGAAAGAACGTGGTTTTTAATACGATATTCCGCAATTGTGACCTACTTTAATGTATAACGCATTCCAAAAAACACTCTAATTCCTTGGTTTGGTGCGTAGACATAAGAAGGGTCAAAGGTTAATGCATAAGGATTATCTGGTGTTGCAACAACATTACCATTATTATCAAATTGAACATTCTCGTCAAAAGGATCGTTAGCTCTAGCAATAATAAATGGGTTGCCTTTATTTGGTGTCCAATCCAATACGTTTTTTACGCCACCATAAATATCAAGGTTTTTAAACTTATCGTAGGTTAATTGTATGTTTTGTATGCTCCAAGTAGGCGAGTAGTCTTGTCTTGGATCTAAATCGCCTAAAGTTGGTAAACGCATTGGTCCGTAAACATTACCCGTATAATCAATGGTTAAATGAGTTGGATAATGTTTATATGATATTCCCCAAGTTCCTGTAAAACGTTCAGTTAAAATTTGTCGTGTAGTTATGTTGTTTTGAGTTTGTGTAACATCTTGTACTGTCGCTCCAATATTAGCTTTAAAACCAGCAGCAAAAGTAGCGTCTACATTAACACTAATTCCTTTAGAAACTGAATGTCCATCTAAATTATCGTAAATTATTTGATTAGGATTGGTATCGTAATCTGGTAAAATAGCGTTAGTAAAATAAGTATACCAAGCCGAAGCATCAAAGGTGAAAATCATGCCTTTTTTGGTGTATAGTTTCTTTAGATAGTTAACGTTGATGTTATAGGATTGTTCAGGTTTTAAAGTTTCTTCAATTATTACATCTCTAGCGCCAGTTAAAGCAGCATGATCTTCGGTAAAAAGGTTTACAACTCTAAAACCTGTTCCTGCATTTAGTCTAATAATATCATCTTCGGTTGGTTTGTATTTGTAAGCAATACGAGGTGTTAGGATAGATCCATGTCTGTTATCATAATCATATCGTAATCCTAATAGTAAATTTTGTTTGTCGTTTAACTTAATTTCATCTTGAACAAAAAGTGAAGGTATAGTAACTTCATCTGCATTTAAAGTCGCTGTTGTGTTATCGTTATAATAGTTGTATCGTAACGCTGCACCAAATAATAAATCGTGATTTTTTAAGGGTTTATCCCAAACCAATTGCGTAAAACCAATACGTTGTTTTGCTAAGTATGGCGTATCTCCATACACTGAGTTTTGGTCATGATCAGAATATGAAAATTGTAGATTGATATGCTCATTAACCGGTAATTGATACTTACCTAAAATTTCAAATCGGCTAGTGTAAATGCTTTCGCCGTAAACTTCGTTTCCACCACGAAAACTTTTATTCCATTGTAATTCTCCACCATATCTATCTTCATAAAAATAACGTCCAGCAATAGAAAATATGCGGTTATCTTGTCGTTTAAAATCCCATTTATTAAAAATTGAAATTCGATCTTGAAGCGTCAAATCTGTAAAATTATCGTAGTTATTATCTATTGGATTATCATATTTAAAGTAGTTAGTCCCAAAAAGCAACGTTGATTTTTCACCAACTTTAGCTTTAAAACCAGCATCAACATTAAGTTCTCCCCAAGAGTTGATAAAGCTATCTGCAAATACAGTTGGAGCATTTTCAGGAGCTTTGGTAATGATATTAATTAATCCGCCAACAGCTTCACTACCGTACAAAGAAGAAGCTGGACCTTTAACAATTTCGACTTGTTCGATCAAAGAATTTGGTATACCTGACAATCCATAAACAGTAGATAAACCGCTAACAATTGGCATACCGTCTATTAAAACTAAAGTGTACGGACCTTCAAGTCCGTTAATGTGTATATCTCCAGTATTACACACATTACAATTTAATTGCGGTCTTACACCATTTACATTTTGTAAAGCTTCAAAAATATTTGGAGTTGGATTTTTTTTGAAAAACGTTGGTGTGTATACTTCAACGGGAACAGCACTTTCTAATCGGTTAACTGCTTTTAATGTTCCAGAAACTACAACTTCATCTAAAGATTGGTTGTTTATGAGTTGAAAAGTTAGATTTTGAAAGTTTTTATCAATTAAAATATCTTTTCTTTCAGTTTTAAAACCAACGTAAGACGCGATAATAGTGTAATGCCCTTTAGGTATATTTTTAATTTCATAATGTCCATTTTCATCAGTTGTAGTTCCAATTTTAGTGTATTCTAAGTAGACATTTGCATAGGGAATTCCTTGGTTTTCAGAAAAAATTTTACCTGAAACACTAAACTTATTTTGTGCTTTTCCGATAGTAGAAAATAGTATAAAGAATAGTAAAAATTGTTTCACTTCTGTTTAAATTTTATGCAAATATAAATAAAAGTTTAGACTAGTCTAAAAATATGTTTTTGAAAATAAAAATTTGTATCTTTGCTTATCTAAAACATGAATCTGTGACATTATCTGAAGAAAATTATCTAAAAGCTATCTATCATTTAGGAAAACAAGGAAGTGAAGCTGTAAGTACAAATGCTATTGCAGAGCAGATGGAAACTAAAGCATCTTCGGTTACCGATATGATTAAAAAATTAGCCGAAAAAGATTTAGCTAACTATGTTAAATATCAGGGAACAAGTTTAACTAAATCAGGTAAACTAGCTGCAACTTCAGTAATAAGAAAACATAGATTATGGGAAGTTTTTTTAGTTGAAAAACTTGGTTTTACTTGGGATGAGGTACATGATGTTGCAGAACAATTAGAACATATCAAATCTGAAAAATTAATTAATCAATTAGACCAGTTTTTAGGTTTTCCGAAGCATGATCCTCATGGTGATCCAATACCTGATAAAGACGGAAACATGGTTGCTAAAGAGAAAACAATCTTAGCAAAAGTAAATCCTAATACACAAGGTGTTTGCGTTGGTGTTAATGATTCTTCTTCAGATTTTTTAAAGTATTTAAGTAAAAATGATATCGAATTAGGGACAACAATTAAAGTTTTGGCAAAAGAAAGTTTTGACGATTCTATGACTATAGAATTTAATGACAAAACGCTTCAAATTTCAAAGTTAATTTCAAATAATATTTACATTAAATTGATATAAATAATGGATAGTATTGTACAATATTTTGAGTCTATAGATCCAATATTAGGTGCGTTATATGCATCGTTATTTACTTGGATCGTTACAGCTGCAGGTGCGTCTTTAGTATTTCTTTTTAAAGGAATGAATAGAGCATTGCTAGACGGAATGCTAGGTTTTACTGGCGGTGTTATGGTTGCAGCAAGTTTTTGGAGTTTATTGGCACCAGGAATAGAAATGAGTCCTGGCGAAGGTTTTGTAAAAGTGATTCCAGCAGCAACAGGTTTTGCTTTAGGTGCACTTTTTATTTTTGGCTTAGACAAAATTTTACCGCATTTACATATTAATTTTAAAGAGGAAGAAAAAGAAGGCGTAAAGTCTCCTTGGCGTAGAACAACCTTATTAGTTTTAGCAATCGCTTTACATAACATTCCAGAAGGTTTAGCAGTTGGTGTGCTTTTTGGTGGAGTTGCTGCTGGAATACCAGAAGCAAGTATTGGCGGCGCAGTAGCTTTGGCTTTAGGTATTGGTATTCAAAATTTTCCTGAAGGTTTAGCGGTATCTATGCCATTACGACGTCAAGGTGTAAGTAAGTTTAAAAGTTTTTGGTACGGACAAATGAGTGCTATTGTCGAGCCCATTTTTGCCGTTATTGGCGCAGTAGCAGTAACCTTTTTTATACCTATATTACCTTATGCACTTGCTTTTGCAGCAGGCGCAATGATTTTTGTAGTTGTTGAAGAAGTCGTGCCAGAAACCCAACGTGATAACTATACAGATATTGCTACCTTAGGATTTATCGGTGGATTTATTGTGATGATGACTTTAGATGTGGCTTTAGGGTAATTTAGTTATCTAACAACCACAATCGTCGCTTCCACAGGCTTTTTTTACTTTCTTTTTAAAGAAGAATTTTTTGATTAAAAATGAAAGCGCCAAACCAAAGGTTAAAAAAACTAATATGTTTTGAAAAGTGTTCATTTTATTTTAAAAATTGAAATGCCATTAAAGCAGTAATATAAGCAATTGAAGTCATAATTACAAGCTGTAAAACTGGCCATTTCCAGCTATTAGTTTCTCGTTTAACAATAGCTAATGTACTCATACATTGCATGGCAAACGCATAGAATAATAACAGCGAAATACCAGACGCAAAGTTAAATAACGGTCCGCCAAGTATCGGGTTTACTTCTCCTGCCATACGGTTTTTTATGGTGTCTTCATCATCATTACCAACGCTATAAATAGTTGCTAGTGTACCAACAAAAACCTCACGAGCAGCAAAACTACTTACAATAGCAATACCTATTTTCCAATCGTAACCCAAAGGTCTTATTGCAGGTTCTATAGCGCGACCAGTAATGCCAATAAAAGAATATTCTAATTTTTGAGCCGCTATTTTTTGGTCTAATTCGTCTTCACTTAAATTTTGCGAAGCGTATTCTGTTTTTATAATGTCTTCAGCATTATTAAACTCGTCACCAGGACCATAAGACGCTAAAACCCAAAGAATAATTGAGATAGCTAAAATGATTTTACCAGCACCAAAAACAAACGATTTTGTTTTTTCTAACACCGTTAAAGCTACATTTTTAAATAATGGTAGTTTGTAGTTAGGCATTTCTACTACAAAAAAAGTTTTACTCTTTATTTTTAAGACTTTATTTAAAATATATGCTGAAAGAATTGCGGCACCAAAACCAATTAAATACAATAACATTAAAGTTAAGGCTTGATAACTTAATCCTAAAAATCGTCCTTGAGGAATAACCAGAGAAATTATAATTAAATACACTGGTAATCTAGCAGAACACGTTGTAAAAGGCGTAACTAAAATGGTGATTAGACGCTCTTTCCAGCTTTCAATATTACGAGTTGCCATAATTGCAGGAATAGCACACGCAGTTCCTGAAATTAAAGGAACGATACTTTTTCCGCTTAAACCAAAACGTCGCATAATACGATCCATTAAAAATACCACACGACTCATATAACCACTTTCTTCTAAAATGGAAATGAAGAGGAATAAAAATGCAATTTGCGGTATAAAAATAACAATACCGCCAAGTCCAGAGATAATACCTTCGGCTAATAAATTAGTAAATGCACCTTCTGGAAGTGTGTTTTTTACCCAATCACTTAGATTAGCAAAGGTACTGTCAATAAAATCCATTGGTACAGCAGACCAATCGTAAATAGCTTGGAAAATAGTTAATAGGATAACAAAAAATATTGCGTATCCCCAAACTTTATGGGTTAGAATGCGGTCAAATTTGGTGCGCAAATCTTTGGCTTGACTTACATCTATAGTTTGTCCTACTTTAAGCGTATTATTTATAAACTGGTAACGTTTTATAGTTTCTTTTTGCTGTAAACGTTTTAAATCGCTTTTAGATTTGGTTTTAAAACTAGCAATGGTATCCATTTCATTTCGGTCTGTTTTCCCAAAATTAACATCTTGGGTGATGACCAACCAAAGTTTGTATAATAGCTGATTTGGAAATGCTTTACGAAGTTTGTCAAAGTAATCTGGATCAATTTCAGATGCATGTAAACACGGTTCTGTAGACAATTCTCTAAAATTAGAAATCAAATCTTTTAAACCTTCAATACCTTGTTTTTTTCGTGTACTTACTAAAGCAATTTTTGTATTAAGTTCTTTTTCTAAATATGGTATATCTAATGAAATACCTTTATAACTCATTCTGTCTGCCATATTGATAACAAGAATGGTTGGGATTTCTAGATCTTTTATTTGTGTAAAAAGTAAAAGGTTTCTTTTTAAATTTTCGACATCACTTACAACAACAGCAACATCAGGGAAGTCTTTATCGTTTTTGTTTAAAAGAAGCTCAATCACTACATTTTCATCTAATGAAGACGCATTTAAACTGTAAGTTCCTGGTAAATCTATGATATGAGCCTTAACACCTCGTGGTAATTTGCAAATACCTTCCTTTTTTTCAACAGTAATCCCTGGGTAATTACCAACTTTTTGGTTAAGACCTGTTAAGGCATTAAAAACTGAGGTTTTTCCTGTATTTGGATTACCAATTAAGGCAACATTTATCTGCTTCATATTGCTTCTTTTTCAATAATAATATGAATAGCGGTCTCTTTTCTAATTGCCAAATGACTTCCGTTTATGTTAAGGTACATTGGGTCTGCAAATGGCGCCAGTTGTACTAACTCTACACTATTGCCAGGTAAACAACCCATTTCGAGTAGTTTTAACGGAACGTGTTTTGAAGATACATCAATAATGATAGCACGTTCTCCTCGTTTTAAAGTGTCAAGTGTTAGATTCAAGCTTATTTAGATTGATTTTAAAGAAGCAAAAGTAATGGAAAAATTTAGCCTAAAAAAATTGTAGGCAAAAAACTAGTCTTTGTATTCTTTTTTTAACGTTTTAATATCTTTTAATAGACGCTGTATTTCGTCTTTTTTAGTACCGTCGTAATAGCCTCTAATTTGTCTTTTTTTGTCAATTAGCATAAAGTTTTCGGTATGTACCATACCGTAATCGTCTGGCATTCCATCGTCTTTAACTGCTAGATAGCTCTTTCTGGCTAAACGATAAATTTGACCTTTGTCTCCGGTAACTAAATTCCATTTACTATCAATAACGCCCTTTTTAATAGCATAGCGTTTAAGCTGTGCAACACTGTCAATTTTTGGGGTTACTGAGTGTGATAGAAGCATGACTTCGTCATCATTTTTAATTTCTTTTTGAATATCAACCATATTATCTGTCATAATTGGGCAAATGGTTTGGCAGGTTGTAAAAAAGAAATCGGCAACGTAAATTTTGTTTTTGTAGTTGTCTTGGGTAATGGTGTCTCCGTTTTGGTTGATCAAACTAAAATCGGCTATTTTATGATATTTAATTTGATGTTGAATCGTGCTATCAACCAACTCTGTACTTACATCTGCAGGTTGGTAGATTGGTAAAGGTTTTTCAACTTTAAGAATATTGTAAAAAATGGAAATAATTATAATTGAAATAATTCCAAAAACGATAGCGAATTTTTTATAAGCTTTAAAAAAGTTAAGCATGCCAAGTAAATTTAATTTCGGACTACAAAAATACAAGTAAAAAGAGGATTAACTCTATGATATTGCTCATAAAATTTGTTAATTCTACTTAAGCATAAGGTATTAAGTTTTTTATACTAAGCTTAAATACTTACTTTTGCCGACTACTATTGAATAAAAATACTAAATGGAATTTATCATAAAAATAGGACAGTTTTTATTAAGTCTGTCTTTGTTAATTGTTTTACACGAATTGGGTCATTTTATCCCGGCAAAAGCATTTAAAACTAGAGTAGAGAAGTTTTACCTGTTTTTTGATGTAAAATACTCTTTATTTAAGAAGAAAATAGGCGAAACCGTTTACGGTATAGGTTGGTTACCATTAGGAGGTTATGTGAAAATCTCTGGTATGATTGACGAAAGTATGGATACCGAACAAATGGCACAAGAACCACAACCATGGGAATTTAGATCAAAACCAGCATGGCAACGCCTTATTATCATGTTAGGTGGTGTTTTTGTTAATTTTTTATTGGCTTTAATTATTTACATTTTAGCATCTTTTGCTTACGGAGATACAGATATTTCAGCATCTAGTTTAAAAGATGGATTTGCTATTGAAAATCCGATTTTAACTAAAATTGGTTTTAAAACAGGAGATAAAGTTGTAAAAGTAGATGGAGAACCAGTTACTTACGAATCTGATATTAGAAGAAATATTATTGGAGCAAGTAATGTAACTATAGAGAGAGATGGCGCAGAAAAAACTATAGAATTACCAATTGACTTTTTAGGGCAATTATCATCTAGTGAAGATAGAACTTTATTTGGTTTGCGTCAACCTTTTATTGTTGATAAGGTTATGGATACCTCTTTAAACAAATCTGTTGATTTGAAGAAAGGAGATATTTTTAAATCTATAAACGGTAAACCTGCCGAGTATTTTGATCAAATAGTACCAATTTTAGAAGACACAAAAGGACAAACAGTAACAGCAACAATAAAAAGAGGAAATACAACAATTAATCGTGAGTTAAAAGTTGACCAATATGCTAAATTAGATATTCTAACAGAAAGAAGCATGAAACAATATGAAGAGTTAGGATATTTAAAAATTATAACTAAAAATTATTCTTTTGGAGAAAGCTTCGGAGTTGGTTTTAATAAGTTTACAAGTCAAATAGGTTCTTATTTTAGTCAATTAAAAGCAATTTTTAATCCAAAAACTGGTGCTTATAAAGGTGTTGGAGGTTTTAAAGCAATCTATGATATTTTTCCAGATACATGGAGTTGGCCTGCATTTTGGGGATTAACAGCGTTTTTATCTATTATGTTAGGTGTGTTAAACTTATTACCAATACCAGCTTTAGATGGTGGTCATGTTATGTTCTTATTATATGAAATGATCTCTGGACGTAAACCTGGAGAGAAGTTTCTAGAAAAAGCTCAAATGGTTGGATTCTTTATTTTAATTGCTTTAGTATTGTTTGCTAACGGTAATGATATTGTAAAAGCAATTTTTAATTAAATTTTTTAAAATTATTATTTGTAGTATTTAAAAAAACATATATATTTGCGCTCGCAACAGCGAAAAAACACTCCTCCTTAGCTCAGTTGGTTAGAGCATCTGACTGTTAATCAGAGGGTCCTTGGTTCGAGCCCAAGAGGGGGAGCAAAAATTAACCCGATACGAATGTATCGGGTTTTTTTGTACTTAATATTTAGAGGTTTTTTTATCTAATTTTTACAGATTCTTTTAAACGCATCGCTAATACTGCTGCAATTGCAAAAAACATTCCAGCAAATAACATTGCGTTTATAGCATTATCAGATAAAAGATATTTATAAATAGGACCAAACGATAATGTTTGTATAAACATTGGTATTACAATCATCATATTTAAGATTCCCATGTAAACACCTCTTCTTTCTTGAGGAACAATTTTAGACACCATTGTGTAAGGTATTCCCATTATAGCTGCCCAACCAATACCAAATAAAATCATGGGAATTAAAACCATATAAGGATCGGAAATAAAAGGAATCAAAAATAATGCGATTGCTGTACCGACTAAACTTAATGCATATACTTTCTTACCTCCGTAGCGTAAGGTTAGAGGTACTAAAGCTAAAGCAACTATCATTGTAACTGTATTGTAAGTTAAGCTCATTTTCGCTGCTTGTGAAGCTGCTTCAGAAGTTGTGTATCCCATTGTTTTTTTAAATAAAGGTGTAGTAAATTGCCAATAAATAAAAAGAGCATACCATTGAAAAAGGTAAACTCCTCCTAACTTCCACATAAATTTGGGCATCTCTTTTACAGCTTCTTTAATTTCAATAAAAGGGTTTAAAATTCGTTGACTTAAAGGTAGTTTTTTGATTTTATTAATGTTTTCTAATTCTTCCTCGGTTGGAGGGATTTCGGGAGTTTTAAAAACGGACCATAAGATAGTTGTTAATGATAAAAAGGCGCCTATGTAAAACGAGTAGTAAATCCATTGCGGAATTTTTCCTGCTTCCTCTACAGATTCACTACCAAACAAATATTGAAATAATACTATAGAACCATTTGCAAGAAGTATACCAGCACCAACAAACAAACTTTGCATTTGATATCCTAAGCTAAGCTGTTTTTCTGGTAATTTATCACCTACAAATGCACGATAAGGCTCCATTGCCATATTGTTTCCTACATCTAAAATCCATAGTAATCCAACTGCAAACCAAAGTATAGGACTATGAGGAAAGGCAAACAAACATAAACTACCTAATAAAGCACCAATAAAAAAATAAGGTTTACGTCTACCCCAACGATTAGACCAAGTTTTATCAGACATAGCACCAATTATAGGCTGCACTATTAAACCTGTAACTGGACCAGCAATATTTAATATTGGAAGCATATCTTCATGAGCGCCTAAATATAAAAATATTGGGTTTATTGCTGTTTGTTGTAAGCCAAAGCTGTATTGTATACCAAGAAATCCAACGTTCATGTTTAGGATTTGCCAAAAGGACAATTGTGGTTTTGAGACTTTCATTTTATGTGTTAAATTCATAAATTTAGTATTAAAATATTTAGGTTTCACTATTATTTTATCACTATATTGTCTATTCATCAATAATTAATTAACCAATGTCTAAGCCTACGCTAAGAGAAATAGCTAATACTTTAGGGCTTTCAATTGCTACAGTTTCTAAAGCTTTGAAAGGTTATTCTGATATTAGTATTGAGACTAAGCAAAAGGTTAAAAAGCTTGCAGAACAACTTAATTACAAACCAAACTCTTATGCGCAAAGTTTGCAGAGTAAAGAATCAAAAACCATTGGTTTAATAGTGCCAGAAATTGTTCATCATTTTTTCTCTAATGTTATTTTAGGTGTTGTTAAAACTGCCGAAAAACATGGGTATTTAGTGATTACACTTCAATCTGACGAGAAGTATGATGTTGAAAAAGCTCAAATAGAACAATTGCTTAACAAAAATGTAGATGCTATTTTAATGTCTTTAGCAGATAATACAGTAGATCATAAACATGTTGAAAGTATTAGAGATAGTGGTGTTCCTGTAGTTTTATTTGACAAGATTTCAAAACTTATAAATTGCATAAAGTTGTAATTAATGACGAAAAAGCTGCTTTTGAAGCCACCAATTATTTAATAGAAACTGGTTGCAAAAAAATAGCCCATATTAGAGGCGTTTTAAAGCCGCAAACAACAATAGATAGATTAAAAGGATACAGAAAAGCTTTAGAAAATAACGATATAGAATTTGATAAAAACTTAGTTTTTGAAGCCACAAATCTATCTTTAGAAGACGGGCAACGTATTGCACAAACCATTTTTGATAAGCATAAAGACGTAGATGGAGTTTTTGTTTTAACAGATTTAATTGCTTCTGGTGTGCTAATGCAGTTTAACGAATTAGGTGTAAAAGTGCCCGAACAAATATCTGTAATAGGTTTTAGCAATTGGTTAATTACACAATTAACAACACCAACCTTGTCTACCGTAGATCAACCAGGTTTTAAGATGGGGCAAGCTGCTTTTAATTTACTTTTAGACGAAATTTATAATTTAAAAAACAATAAAGAAGTGAATTATAGAACTATTGAAATCCCGACGAAAGTTATTGCCAGAAATTCAACAAAGCATATTTAGTTATTCATTATCAGTTTTATATCTTCGTCTAAAATCTTTGGATTTGCACCTTCAGATGCAGCAACAATAGCACCAACAGCACAAGCATAATCAATAGCTTTATTAGAAGCCTTTTCATTAATAATTTTATATAACAAAGTTGCTAAAAATGAATCGCCAGCTCCAACCGTATCTACTACGTTAACTCTAAAACCTAAACTTTCATAAAAATTAGAATTAGAAAGTAAAATAGCGCCTTTATCACCTCTAGTAACACAAACATGAGATGCGTTAAATGTATAAGAAATGTAAGTCATTTTATCTTCAATTGAAGTGAAGTTTTGATTCAATTCTTTTAAAATTAGTTCTAATTCTTCGTCATTAAATTTGATAAAATCTGCCGAATGCATCAATTCAAATATTAATTCAAAACTAAAAAATGGCGGACGCAAATTAACATCAAAGACCTTAAATTTTGCAACTTCTAACAATTTAAAAAGAGTAGTTTTAGAGACTTCATTTCGGCAAACTAAACTACCATAAATAAAAACATTGCTTTGCTTTACTCGTTCTAGATTTTGCTTATTTACTTCAATATTATCCCAAGCTGTTGGAGATTTTATTTCATAACTAGGAGATCCTTTTGAGTTTAAAGTAACATTAACTTGACCAGTTTGGTCATTGTCTTTTAATTGAATATTGCTAGAATTTATTTTATTCTCTTTTAAATATGCAATCAATTTTTCACCTAAATTATCATTACCAATAGCACTAATTATCGAAACATCATTACCAAAAGCGTTAAGTCTTAATGCAACGTTTAAAGGTGCACCGCCAATTTTTTTATGGTCAGGAAATACATCCCAAAGGACTTCGCCAAAACAGGTAAAAATGCTCATTATTTATTAGTTTATATTTGACTAACTATTAGTTTTTCTATTGAAGTTTCTGAGTTGTTTTTTGTTGAAATGGATAAATTTTCAAACGGTTCCGTAGGGAAAAAAATCTCGGTCATTACAGTTTCTCCTTCATTATAAAAAAGCTCAATAGATGTTTTATCTATTACAATTTCAACTTTAATTTTAGCTTTTAGATGATTAAAATTAGCTTTGGAAACTGTATTTGCAAACTTATCAGAAAAACTCAAATTTCCAGATTTAGAACGATCTATAAAGTAGTTTAGAGTTTTGTTGTTAATACCAAATTTCAACTTTTCATCTAAATTATTAGATAAAGTGAATGTGTAAATATCACTTTTTAAATTTGATAGCTCTACTTCAATTATAGATTTATTTATGTCAATATTCTTGCTTTCTATTAGATTGAAATCTTTAGAAAAAACAATGTTCTCTTTATTTATTTCTTTGGTTTTGAGTTGATTAAAATCATTTACAGGCTGCGATATGATTATAAACTCTTTATTAATTTTTTTTAATTTTAATTCTCTAGGAATTGTCATGGCACTACGCCATTTTTTGGTAGGTACTGCTTGCGCATATTCCCAGTTAGACATCCATCCTATAAATAATTTTCTACCATCACTTTCTGGAATATTTGACCAAGTAACACCTGCATAATTATCTCTACCATAGTCTAACCAAATGGCATCGTTTTCTTCCAATTGCTTGTTAAATAAAGGGTCTAGGGTAAACGTTTTACCATCAAAATCTCCAACAAAATATTGTGTGCCAGAGCCACCGTTAATATGACCAGGATTAATACTTTGTAGTAAAACCCATTTGGTTTCATTAGTGTTTTCAGCTTTTAAAGGGAAAAAATCTGGACATTCCCAAACGCCATCATGATTACCTAGGTCTTCTCCAAAACTTGAAAGGTATTTCCAATCTTTTAGATTTTTAGAACTGTAAAAAAGTGTTTTTTCATAAGTTGCTAAAGCCATTAACCACTGTTGGTGTTGTTGATTCCAGATTACTTTTGGGTCTCTAAAATCTTTAATTCCAGGGTTTTTTAGTACAGGGTTGTTAGTATATTTTGTCCAAGTTTGTCCTTCGTCTAAAGAATAAGCAACACCTTGGGTTTGATAATCTATTTTACCTACTTTTTCAGCTTCAGCATTATGACAAGTAAATATAGCAACTATTGGAGTTTTACCTTCTTTACCAAAACCCGAAGTATTGTTTTTGTCGACTACTGCACTACCAGAAAAAATATAACCTAAATCATCAGGATAAAGTGCAATGGGTTGTTCTGCCCAAGTTACTAAATCTTTGCTTACAGCATGTCCCCAATGCATTGGTCCCCAAATATTATCTTTTGGGTAATATTGAAAATATAGATGGTATTTACCATTTAAAAAAAACATACCATTTGGGTCATTCATCCAACCATGTTTTGGTGTAAAATGAAAGTTTGGACGGCATAGCTTATCTTCTGGAGTAACCATTGATGATTTGTTATCTGCTTTGATAATGTTTTTACAGTTAATTGCTATTGAAAAAAATAGAATACAGCTTTATATTATTTCAAGCGTCTTCACTTCTAATTAATTTTTTACTTAAATCTTCTAAAGAAATTCCTTTAGTTTCTGGCATTAAGAATAATGCGAAAGCTAATTGAAATACCATCATGACAGCAAAAAACGCAAAAATAGGCCAAGGATTATCTTTAAAAATACCTTGATCTTTATCTAAAAACAACGGAGTGACTAATGTTATTATTGCTGCAAAAACCCAATGTGTACCACAACCAAAAGAGTTACCCATGGCTCTAACTTTATTTGGAAATATTTCTGAAATAAACACCCAAATAATAGCCCCTTGTCCAATAGCATGAGATGCTACAAAAATGATAATAAATGATAAAAGTATTATAGCATCTGCATTAGTTTTAAAAGCCCAAGCAACTATTGATAAACTTATAATATAGCCTATAGAACCTATGATTAATAATTGCCTACGTCCAAATTTATCTATCAAACTCATACCTATTATTGTAAAAATTAGATTAGCTAATCCAACATAAACAGATGCTAAAAATGGATTTTCTACACCTGCTCGATTAAAAATTTCAGGTGCGTAGTAAAGTAGAAAATTGATGCCTGATAATTGATTAAAAAACGCAACTAAAAAAGCTAACAGCAAAGGAAAGTTGTATTTTTTATTAAACACGCTAGTTGTGTTTTTTTCTAAACCATTAAATTCAGTTTTAATTTCATCAAGTTTTTGCTTAGCTTCTTCCTTAGTATGTATGATATTTAATATTGAAAGCGCTTCTTCATCATTATTTTTTTTTGTGATTAACCAACGCGGACTTTTGGGTACACCTAAAATCATAATACAATAAAAAAGAGCAGGAG
>Ga0160419_100843_pt1 | contig 16012 bp, 12 predicted proteins | sample CelAP2metagpilot_2_FD_108196 | JGI IMG/M metagenome (GOLD analysis project Ga0160419, IMG submission 108196) | Phycosphere-associated microbial communities from Cellana algal ponds in Kailua-Kona, Hawaii, USA - Cellana AP2-4-25 metagenome pilot ... | reverse complement strand
TTGAACGTTAGTTCAGATTATGTGTGCCACGACCCCAGCGCGGAAGGACCTGTCTCCCATGGCTTCGAACATCTCTCTCACTGGTCTGGCCAAGGACCTGTCAGACCGCGCCGCTTCCGGTAAACCCGTGCGTGTGGGCCTGATCGGATCGGGTGAAATGGGCACTGACATCGTCACCCGCGCCGCCATGATGGACGGGGTTGAGGTTGCCGCCATTTCCGAGATCACCCCCGGTGCCGCCGCCCGCGCCGTTGCGATTGCCCATGGGAAAGACGGCCGCAGTGCCGAGGCCAACACCACCGACGCTTTGAACACCGCCATCGAATCCGGCAAGACCGCCGTCTCCGACAACGCCGACGCCATCCTTGAATCAGGTCTGATCGACGTGGTGATCGACGCCACCGGTATCCCTGCTGTCGGGGCAGAGATCGGCCTGCGCGCCATGGAACGCGGCAAACATCTGGTGATGATGAACGTCGAAGCGGATGTGACCATCGGCGCCTACCTGCGCCGCGAAGCGGACCGCCTTGGCGTTGTCTACTCCCTCGGGGCCGGGGATGAACCATCGTCCTGCATGGAGCTGATCGAATTCGTCTCCGCCATGGGCCACAAGATCGTCTGCGCGGGCAAAGGCAAGAACAACCCGCTGAACATCGACGCCGTGCCGGAGGCCTATATGGAAGAAGCCGCGCGCCGCCACATGAACCCGCGTCTCTTGGTGGAATTTGTCGACGGCTCGAAGACGGCTGTTGAGATGTGCGCAATTGGCAATGCGACCGGGTTGATCCCCGATTGCGACGGCATGCACGGCCCCGCCGCAGGGCCCAAAGAGCTTGCCAAAACCCTCATCCCCAAGAAAGACGGCGGCCTACTGAACGGCATCGGCCGCGTCGATTATTCCGTCGGCAAAGGTGTCTCTCCCGGTGTGTTTGTCATCATCGAAGCCGAACACCCCCGCATCCGCGAACGCCTCACGGACCTGAAAATGGGCGACGGCCCTTACTTTGAATTCATCCGCCCCTATCACCTGACGTCCCTCGAAGTCCCCCTCACCTGCGCCCGCGCGGTGCTCTATGGCAAAGCCGACATGGTCCCGCTTGATAACCCCGTGGCCGAAGTCTGCGCGGTGGCCAAACGCGACCTGAAACCGGGCGAGACCCTCGACCAGATCGGCGAATATACCTACCGCGCCTGGGCGATGGAGACGCAGCGCGCCCGAGCCGCCCGTGCCCTGCCTGCGGGTCTGCTGACCGGGGCCGTGACCACCGCCGCCATCGCCAAGGGCGAGCTGATCACCGCCCAAAACACCACCCTGCCCGATGCGCCCATCGTCGATCTGCGCCGCAGGCAAGATGAAATGCTCTACGGCAAGGACCCCGCAAATGTCTGACCCCAACACGCCCTACGCCATCCGCACCTATGACGCGGAGACCCTCAAGGACGCCCTGCGCAAGATGTTCCTTATCCGCAAGTTCGAGGAAGGTGCCGAAGACAGCTACACCCGTGGCCTGATCCACGGCACCATGCACCTCTCCATCGGGCAGGAAGCCTCCGCCGTCGGCTCCTGCATGTCGCTGAGTGACGCGGACAAGATCACCTCAACCCACCGTGGCCACGGCCATTGCGTGGCGAAAGGGGCCGATCTGGGCCGCATGTTCGCGGAATTCTTTGGCAAGGAAGACGGCTATTGCCGCGGGCGTGGTGGGTCGATGCACATCGCGGATGTGGAGAAAGGGAACCTTGGGGCGAACGGCATCGTCGGGGGCGGTCTGCCCATTGCAGTAGGGGCCGCCCTCTCTGCCAAACGTCTGGGCACCGGTGCCGTCACCGTCTGCTTCTTCGGCGATGGCGCCAACAACGAAGGCGCCTTCCACGAAGCGCTGAACATGGCGGCGGTCTGGAAGCTGCCGGTGGTCTTCGTCTGCGAAAACAACCGCTACGGCATGTCCACTTCGACCGAGAAATCCACCGCCGTGAAACACATCGCCGACCGCGCGAGCGCGTACAACATGCCCGGCACCACGGTCGACGGCAACGATTTCTCCGCCGTGGCGGAGGCCGTCGATACCGCCGTCGCACACGCCCGTGCAGGCAATGGTCCCAGCCTTGTCGAAAACCTCACCTACCGCTGGCGCGGCCACTCCAAATCCGACCGCAACCGCTATCGCACCAAGGAAGAAATCAGTGACTGGATGGCACGTGATCCGATCCTGCACATGTCCGCCCTTCTGGTCGAACACAAGGTCATGTCAGAAGCCGATGTTGCCGCGTTAGAGACTGAAACCGCGCAAGTCATCCAGGACGCCATAGCCTTCGCCAACGCCAGCCCCGCCCCCACGGCGGCAGAGGCAACGCGCTTTGTCTACACCGACGGGGAAGCTGCATGAACATGCAGAACGCCCCCGACATCCGCGAACTCTCCTACGCCGAAGCGATCCGCGAAGCGATGGACATCGCGCTGGGATCAGACGAGCGTGTGGTGCTCATGGGCGAAGACATCGGCGTCTACGGCGGCGCGTTTCAGGTGACCGGAGACCTCATCGACAAATACGGCCCCGACCGCGTGATGGACACGCCCATCTCTGAACTCGGCGGTGCGGGCGTGGCCGTGGGGGCCGCCATGACCGGGTTGCGCCCGATTTTCGAGTTTCAGTTCTCCGACTTCGCCACGCTGGCGATGGAACAGATCGTCAACCAGGCCGCCAAAATCCGCTTCATGCTGGGCGGTGCGGTCTCTGTCCCCCTCGTCATGCGTTTCCCCGCCGGGTCCGGCACGGGTGCAGCGGCACAACACTCCCAAAGCATCGAAGCATGGCTGGGACATGTGCCGGGTCTCAAGGTCATCCAGCCCAGCACGCCCGAAGACGCCAAAGGCATGCTCCTCGCCGCGCTCGAAGACCCCGATCCGGTGATGATTTTCGAACACAAGATCCTCTACAAAATGCGCGGCCCCGTTCCCGAGGGCCATTATACCACCCCCATCGGCAAAGCCGCCGTGCGCCGGGAGGGCAAAGACCTCACCATCGTCGCCACCTCCCTCATGGTGCACAAGGCGCTGGCCGCCGCCGACGACCTCGCTCAGAACGGCATCGACGCCGAAGTCATCGACCTGCGCACCATCCGCCCCATGGACCGCGACACCGTGCTGGCTTCCGTGCGCAAGACGGGCCGGCTGATCTGTGTCTATGAAGGGGTGAAAACCCTCGGCGTCGGTGCTGAAATCTCCGCCATGGTCGCGGAAAGCGATGCGTTTGATTATCTCGATGCGCCCATCATCCGTCTGGGTGGTGCGGAAAGCCCGATCCCCTACAACCCGGAGCTTGAAAAAGCCGTGGTGCCGCAGGTGCCGGACATCCTGAACGCCGCAACGGAACTGGCACAAGGCCGCCTCTGATGCCCGTCGAAGTGATCATGCCCAAGGTCGATATGGACATGGCGCGCGGCACCGTTGCTGCGTGGCATGTGGAACCCGGTGCGACCGTCGCCAAGGGGGATCCGCTGTTCGATATCGAGACAGATAAAGCCGCGATGGAGGTCGAAGCGCAAGCGGACGGCATCCTGCACCATCCCGCACCGGAAGGCACCGAAGTCGCCATCGGCCAACCCGTGGCGTGGCTCTATGCCGAAGGCGAAGAGGTGGGCGATGCCCCGACCGCTGCGGAACCCGCTGCACCGCCAGAACCACCGCAAACCACTGAAACCCCCGTATCAGAGCCTGTTCCAGCCCCCTCTCCCACCGAAAACATCCGCGCCACACCCCGTGCGCGCACATTGGCCCGTGACGCAAACATCGACCTCGCGACCCTGACCGGCAGCGGCCCCCGTGGCCGGATACAAGCCGAAGATGTGCCACAGGCACGGGAAGAGGTCCCCGCCACCTTCACCGCCCAGACCGGCGCGCTGCATGTGATGCGCTCCAAAGGCACCGGCACACCGCTGGTCCTGATCCACGGTTTTGCCAGCGATTCCATGTCGTGGAAACCGCTTGAGGCGCATCTGAAAAACCGTGCCCTGATCCGCATCGACCTGCCGTGCCACGGCAAATCCCCCAACATGCGCGTGGGCAGCTTCGCCGATCTGGTCAAGACGGTCCGCCAGACGTTTGACGACCTGCACCTTGATGCCGCGCATGTCATTGGCCACAGCCTCGGCGGTGCGGTGGCGCTTGCACTGGCCGATACGCGCCCGCGCAGCATCGCGTCCCTCACGCTGATCGCGCCCGCTGGGCTTGGCCCTGACATAAACGAAGCCGCGCTCGCCGGGATCGCCCGCGCCACAAAACCCGAAAGCCTCGCCCCCTGGCTCAAGACCCTCGTCCATGATGAGACCCTGATCAATGACGGCTACGCCCGTGCCGCGATGAAAACCCGCCTTGATCCGCACATGCGCGCCGCGCAAGCCGCACTGGCCCATGCCGTCTTCCCCGATGGCACACAGGCCTTTGATCTCAAGGCCGCCCTGCACAGGGTCAATATGCCCACCCGCCTCATCTGGGGCCGCAGTGACAAGATCATTCCCTGGCAACACGCCCTCACCGCCCCCGGCCCTGTTGCGCTGCACCTCTTTGAGGCCACCGGCCATCTGCCGCAGGTCGAACGCGCAGAGGGGATTGGGAAGCTCTTGCAATCGGCGCTATAGTGGGCGAACCACCTGCACCGCACAGGAGCCGCCATGCCCGACGACCAACCAACCCCCGTTGAGCACATCCCCGACCGGACGCTGAACGATCCGCACAGCCAGATGCGCATCCGGGCCGCCTGGCTCTATTATGTTGAGGGCAACACCCAATCCGACGTCGCCAAGAAACTGGGTGTGAACCGCATCATGATCACCCGCCTGCTGTCAGAGGCCAAGAAGCGCGGCGAAGTGGTGATTCAGATCAAATCCAAGCTGACCTCTCTGGTAGAAGCACAGACCCGGCTGGAAGAGAAATTCGGTCTGCGCAAGGCGATCCTCGCCCCGCATACGGATCAGGCTGCCGATCCCACCCGCGTCATTGCCGCAGCAGCGGGGGAGTATGTGTCCGGCCTAATGCACCATAACATCACCGTCGGTGTCGGCTGGGGCCAAACCCTGCATTCCATGCTGCCCTATATCGAGGGCCGGTCACTGGAAGGCGCGCGCATCGTGTCGCTGCTGGGCGGTATCGCGCAGGCGCGGCGGTTCAATCCGGCGGAATTCGCCTGGCAGTTTGCTGAACTCTTTGACGCCGAAGGCTTCCTTGTCCCCGCGCCTGCGATTGTGGATTCGCCGCAGACCAAACACGCCCTGCTGGAACACTGCGGGCTGGACCGGATCATCTCCATGGCCGATGCCTGCGACGTGGCTTTGCTGTCCTGCGGCGGGATCACCACGCTGACCACCTCTTACCGCGCGGGCCATGTGTCAGAAGCGGAGCGGACCTCCCTGATCGAGGCCGGTGCGGTGGGGGATCTGCTCTACACCTTCCTCGACCGCGATGGCGTGCCGCTGGATCACCCGGTCAATGCGCGCAACATTTCCGCCTCCGTCGATCACCTCGCGCGGCTGCCGAACAAGGTGCTGATCTCCGGCGGGCCGGAGAAGGTCAAGATCATCCGCGCAACGCTGAAAGCGGTGTCACCCGATACGCTGATCACGGATGAGGTGACGGGCGCACGGTTGTTGGAAGAGGCGGGTTAGAGCCACATAAGCCTGGCATCGCCTGCACGCGGGTCGGCGCGTTTCCTTCAAACAAAACTCCGCACCGTTTCAATCGCCCCGGCCAGCGCTTTGCCTTCGGGGTCTTGCAAAGCAGCCTCCCGCAGCCGGTTCATCCATTCCGCCGCATCCTCGCGCCCCTCCAGCAGGGTGGCCGCGTTCATCACCGTGGCGAACTTCGTCAATCCGCGCACATGGGTGTCGGAATACCCTTTCACCAGCCGCCGGTTCTTCAGCAGTTCAATGCTCAGCATATAGTCTCTATCAAGCGGTTTCAGGCTGTCAGCCAGCCATTGCTCCAGATGCGCCACTTCCACTTCATGCCGCCGTGTGCGCAGCCGATACCCCTTCAGCCCGCCCAGAAAATGCAGCATCACAAACGACCGCAGCCTGTGCGTCCTCAGCCGCCGCCCCTTGTTGAAGAGCCGGTTGAGCAGCGCCATCCGTTTCGGATTGGCCTCCCATTTCGCCCCCATCTTCGCAGGCATCAGGCTCGCCACTTCCTCTGCCCGCGGATGGAAAAACTCCGTCAGCTCCACCAGATTGGCGTCCTGCGCGCCCATCTCTCCCTTGATCCGTTCCATGCGGGGGGCACGTGTTTTCAGATCCGCCACGCGGATGATGTCGTCATAGGCCATCGCGTTGGCGATGTACTTCGCCGCTGTCGCACTCAGCAGCCAATCCTGGCCCGCATCATCGCGCGCGATCACGCTGTCCAGACGGTCCAGATACACACCCCCATAGGCGCAATCCTGAAAATCCACGACTTTGGTCAGCCCCGCCTGCGCCATCTCCTGCACCGGCTCCGGAAGGCGCTGAACCCGCGCGAGCAACGCCTCCCATTTGGTCATCTCGCTCTTTGGTCCAGCCAAAGACGGACGCGCCGGGCGCACTTCCTTTTCAGGCGCCGCGACACCGTTCTGCGCCGCATCAAACCCAACCGCAAAGGCCCGCAATGAGGGTTCCACCCCCTTGCCGCCTGCGCGAATGGCCTCCTCAAACGCCTCCCGCGCGAACGGCAAGGCACCCGACCCCGCAAGCGCCCCGAACAGGCTGGCCGAGATCACAGACCCCTGCCCCACCGCCAGCGTTTCCATATCCGCCAGGATCAACTGCTGTGCGGCAATCTCTGCTGCGGCGCGCACCTCGTCGGCATCGGCAATCCCGTCGCCCGGCGTCATCTTCTCCGACACCGCCAGCGCCCGGTGGGTGGAGCCGATCAGCACCGTCCGGTCCGGCGTCACAAACCCCCGCATGATCGCGCGGCCGACTTCCATCATTTCCGAGGCGATCAGCACATCCACATCGCCGCCCGAGGGGGCCAGCGCAAAGATTGGCATCTGATCGGAAGCCGGCGTCATCTCAACATAGTAAATCGTCGAGCCTGTCCGCTGCGCCACACCCGCCACGGAGGTCGCCTGACAGGCGTATCCCTGTGCCCGCGCAAGGCTCTCGATCCACCCCGTGAGCACGCCACCGCCCTGCCCGCCCACAGCCATCACCGCCAGCTTGATGATCTGACCCACCCGCGCGTCGGGCGTCTTCTGTGGCAGCGTTACGTTCATGTGGGCGCCCCGTCCAGCCGCAGCCGTTTGGCATCGCGCCGCGTTTGCAGCCAATGGATCACACGCCCCCGCACACCTGCGCGCCAGCGTTCAAACCCACCCGGATTATGCACCACATCCGCACGGTAAAACGACGGACAGAGCACAGCGGCATCCGCCACTTCCCCGCAGTTTCCGCACCCCACGCAGGTCTGATCAATATGCGCAATCGGATCATCGCGCAGCGGATCATCCAGCCGTTTCAGCGACAGCGACGGACAGCCCGACAGCCGGATACAGGCGTGATCCCCGGTGCACACATCGCTATCCACCCCAAAGCGTGGCACATCCACGCGCCGCCCGTCCTTGATCGCTTTGGTGCGAATGGGCTTCTCCCGCCGCTGCTTGTTCAGCATACATTCGGAGGAGGCGACAATCACCTTTGGCCCCTTGAACTCCGTTGTTAGAGCCTCTTTTACCGTGTCCCGCACCTTGCCCACATCATAGGTGTGATCAATCTGCCGGATCCATTCCACGCCCACACCTTTCAGCGCAGCAGAAATCGGATTGTTCGTGGCTTTCGTATCGTTGTGCGCGCGGGAGGACAGAATATCCTGCCCCCCCGTCGCTGCAGAATAATAGTTGTCCACGATCACCACGACATTGTCCGACTTGTTGAACACCATGTTCCCGATCGAAGAACTCAACCCGTTGTGCCAGAACCCGCCGTCCCCCAGCATGGAGATCGCGCGCCGCTCCCCCCCGCCGTCAAACGCCGCATTCGCCGCAGGCCCAAGCCCATACCCCATCGTCGCCCCGCCAATCTCAAACGGCGGCAGGGAGCCAAACAGGTGGCACCCAATGTCGCCCGTAATCTGGTGCTTGCCCAACTCTTCCTCGACCAGCTTCATCCCTGCAAATATCGGACGCTCCGGGCACCCCGTACAAAAACCCGGCGGACGGATGGGCACCGTCTTCGACAGATCCGGGGTCGCAGGCTCCTCCTGATTGGGCGCGCGCACTTGCCCCGGCAACATGTCGGGTGCCGCCTGTTTCAAAAACGCGGTCACCCCGTCCAGCATCACCTGGCCGGTATATTCCCCCGCCATCGGCAACACGTCTTTGCCATAGAGCTTCAGCGTCTTGCCCCCGCGATAAAGGAAGGACGCCAGATGCTGCTCCAGATGCTCCGGCTGGCCTTCTTCCACGACCAGCACATGCTCCTTGCCTTCACAGAAGGCGTCAAATTCGTCTCTAACAAGGGGATATGTGACGTTCAGACAATAGATTGGCACTTCCGTCTGCCCAAACACATCCGCCAGCCCCAGCCGCTGCAAGGCGCGGATCAGGCCGTTGTACATCCCCCCCTGCACCACGATGCCCAGCTTGGCTTTGTCGGGTCCGAAGACCTCGTTCAACCCGTTTTCCATGATGAACTTCTCGGCGGCGGGCCAGCGGTTCTGCACCTTGTCCTGCTCGTGAATATAACTCCACGGCGGCAGCACGACCCGTTTGAAATCCGACTGCGGATTGGCAATCGCCTCCTTCACCGTCAGCGGCGGCGGCACGTTGTCCTTGGTCGCAAAGCTGCCCGTCACGTGGCAGGACCGGATGCGCACCATCAGCATCACCGGCGTATTGCTCGCCTCGCTCAACTCAAACCCGTCCTTCACCGCCTTGGTGATCGACGGCAGGTTCGGGCGCGGGTCCAGCATCCAGAACTGCGATTTCATCGCAAACCCGTGGGAGCGTTCCTGCATGATGGAACTACCCTCGCCGTAGTCCTCCCCCACGATGATCAGCGCCCCCCCGTTCACGCCCGAGGAACACAGGTTCGCCAAAGCATCCGACGCCACATTGACGCCCACAGGCCCCTTGAACGTCACCGCCCCGCGAATGGGATAGTGCACCGATGCCGCCAACATCGCCGCCGCCGCCGCTTCCGAGGCATTCGCCTCAAACCGCACACCCAGCTCGCCCATCAGCTCCTCAGCGTCCGCCAGCACGTCCATCAGATGCGAGATCGGCGCGCCCTGATAGCCACCCACATAGCCCACGCCGTTCTCCAGCAACGCCTTGGTGATGGCGAGGATCCCTTCCCCGGTGAACACATCCCCATCGCCCTTGCGCAGATGTTCCACCTCAGCCTTGAACGAGCGTTCTGCCATGATCTCTCTCCGAAACCTTGTTCGTGATACGTCTTAAAAATCGTGCTTGCGAATGTTGCGCAGGATGGTTTGCAGAGTGCCGACAAAGGCGCGTTTCTCCGCGTCGTCGACCCCGGCAAACATCGCATCCGCCGCCCCCGCCATATGCGGCCACATCCGCTCATAGGCTTCGCGGCCCGCCTCCGTGATGAACACCCGCGTCGCGCGGCTGTCCCTTTCATCGGTCTCCCGCCGGATCATGCCGTTCTGGTCCAACGTGTCCAACGCCCGGCTCAGGGTCGATTGCTGCACCACCGCGTAGACCGCCAATTCCCGGATCAGGATACCGTCAATCACCGACAGCACCGCCAGCGACCGCATCTGCGGCGTGGTCAGCCCCAGCGCCGTCATCTCTGAAGACAGCGCCGCATTATACCGCCCGATGATCCGGTTCATCAGGTAGGGCGCGAAGTTCTCCAGCCCGATCTCGCCCAGCCGGGGCGGGTTCACCTTGTCCGGTTTGTTCATGCGCCCAATCCTTTCGCCAGGTTGAACCCCGATCCACCGCCCAACCCCGGTCCGGGATGGGTCGATGCGCCGATGTGATGCAGCCCCTTGATCGCCGTGCCGTTGTTCACCTGCCCCGCATGCGGCCGCCAAACAAAGAACTGGTCCAGCGTGCAGGCCCCGCCATAGGGATCACCACCCACAAGGTTCACATTCATCTGCGCCAGATCCGCCGGGGAATAGGCGCGGCGTTTCAGCTTGATCTTGTCCCAGTTGCGGATGTGTGTGCTCAGGATGTTTTCGATCCGGTCCGCAAAGGCTTCGCGCGTGGCGTCCGTCCAGTCCGCGCTTGTTTCAATCTCTCCCGCCGCGTCACCCTTGATCAAGGTCGGCGCATCGGGGATCTGCAACCACAACAGCGCTTTCCCCTCCGGACAGCGTGTTGGGTCCATCCGGTGCGGCTGTCCCACGCAGATCGTCGGCGTTACCGGCAGCATGCCCCGCTCCGCCTCATTGCTTGATTTAGAGACTGAATCGATCCCATCCGCCAGATGGATCAGCGCCACATCCTCCAAGCCCTCAGCCGCCCATTCAATCTCCCCGTCCAGCGCGTAATGCAGCTGGAAATTGCCACGCCCGTGGCGGAATTTCTTCACCGGTTTGGGCAAGTTCGCCCCGGCCAGCAACCCATCATAAAGCTGCCCCGGCGCGGTGCTGGCGATCACGTTTTTCGCGCGCAGTTCCTCACCGCCTGCCGTCTTCACGCCAACAGCCTTGCCGCCTTCGATCACGATCCGCGTGGCTTCAACCCCGGTTCTAATCTCACCCCCATGGGATTCAATCAACGACCGGAACGCCGCCGCCGCCTGCCCTGCCCCGCCTTTGACCACAGGCGCGCCTGCCGCTTCCAAAGCAAAAGCAATCACCCGCGCCATTTGCCCACCATAACTCGCCTCCGGCGTCAGCCCCACGTGCAACACCCAGGGGGCCCAGATCGCCTGCACATCCGCACTGGTGTACCGCGTCTCCAACCACCCGCGCGCTGGCTCCAGCGCCTCCCCAAACCAGCCCTTCAGCGACCCTAACCCGCGCTTCCAGGCCTGCTTTGCCATGAGCATCGCCGTCCCGCGCGACCACAAGGGTTGCCCCAACAGCGCAAACAGGAACGGTGCATCCGCTTCCACACCACCCACATCACGCCCATGCTGATCCCCATCGCCAGAACCCCGCCCATTGAAAGCGGCCACATTCGCGGCCCGGTCCATCGTCAGCACCAGCGAAGACTCGTCCGGGCGCAGCACGGCCGTGGGATGAGGGGAATGGCAATATTCAAACCCATGCTTGGCCAGATCCTCCCCCAGCGCCTCCTGCGCGGGGCCGGTCATGAACAGCACAAAGGTCGCGGCCATCACATCATGATGATACCCCGGCAGCGTGACCTGATCGGAGGTATACATACACCCCCCGATCCGGTCTTCCCGTTCGATCATCAGCACAGAATCGCCCTTCCGCGACAGCATCGCCGCGGCCACCAGCGCATTGATGCCGGTCCCGATAATCAGATGGTCGACCTGCGCCACGCTTTAGCCTTTCGGCACAAGCGCCAGTGCACGAATGGGCGATCCCGTGCCGTTCTTGATCTTCAAAGGCGCCGCAATCAGGATCGCGCCTTTTGCGGGCAACTTGTCGAGGTTCGCAAGCGAGGCCAGACCAAAGCAATTGTCCCGGTGCAGCAGGTTATGCGCCGGATAGGGCGGCTCCATCCCGCCGGCCTGGCCCGCGTCCGTTCCAATGCACTGCGTGCCCCAACCGACGATCTTCTTCGACAACAGATACTCAATGCAATCCGGCGTCGGCCCCGGCGAATGCGGGCCGGTTTCATCCGCGTTGAGGAACTTCGCCTCATCATCCACGCGGCTGTCCCAATCGGTGCGCATGACAACCCATTCGCCTGCGCCAATCTCTCCGTGCTCTTTCTCCCAGGCTTTCACGCCATCCGCGGTCAGCAGAAAATCCTCGTTCGCAGCGCTTTCGGCGGAGCAATCAATCACATTGACCGGGGCCACCAGCCGCTGCACATCCAGACTGTCGGTATAACCATCCGGGTAATCCTTACCCGTGATCCAATGGTGCGGCGCGTCAAAATGGGTGCCCGAATGCTCCCCCAGCACCATCCAGTTCCAGGCAAAGAACGGACCGTCGTTGTCGTATTCGGAGATCTTGTGAATCTCCACCTTGGGCGTGTTCTTGGCAAAATCCGGCGGCAGCTGCAAAATCGGCGTGTCCGGACCCAAAACACCGGAACAATCCACCACTTCCACCCCGCCCGAGGCCAGCATTGCACCAAGGCTGCTTACAACGTCAGTTGCGCTCATATCTCTTCTCCCTGAAACCCGCGATATGGTTCGCGGTTAAGTTGATGAATCAATGCTAGACAAGATTACATGCGTTTGCAATTATCTTATGGACGAATGGAAAAGACTGCATGACCACCAATCCGGACGCCGTCCTTATCGGAGCGGGACATAACTCCCTCGCCTGCGCCTGCCACCTTGCGGCGCGCGGATGGAAAGTGGCGGTCTATGAACAGAACCCGGCACCCGGAGGCGCTGTAAAAACAGGGGAATACACCCTGCCCGGCTTCCACCACGACTGGGCCGCGATGAACCTGTCGCTGTTTGCAGGCTCTGCCTTTCATACCCAACACGCCGCTGAACTGGCGGGCCACGGATTGGGATTTGCGCCGACGGCGAATCCCTTTTCCTCCGTTTTCCCCGATGGCCGCTGGCTGGGCATTTCCAACGATCCGGCGCTGACCACCGCCCGTGTGCGGGGCTTTTCAGACTCCGATGCGGACGCCTGGACGGCGCTTACCGCGCGCTTCCCGGCAGAGGCCGAAGCGATCTTCGGTGTCCTCGGCAGCCCGATGAATTTACGTGCATTTTCATCCTTAGGATGGAAGACATGGCGCAAGCGCGGCGGCGGCGGCACCCTTGATCTTGCACGGTTTTTGATGATGTCGCCGCGCGCATGGCTCGACCAGACATTCGGATCCGACCATGTCAAAGCCACGCTTGCCGCCTGGGGCATGCACCTCGATTTCGCCCCGGACGTCGCAGGTGGCGCGGTTTTCCCCTATCTCGAAGCGATGGCGGGTCAGGCCTTTGGCATGGTGCTGGGTGCCGGCGGTGCTGACACGATGACACGCGCCATGGTCAAGATGATCGAAGCGCGCGGCGGTGCGGTCCATTGCAACACGCCCATTGCCGGCATCAACCACGCCGCCGGGCGCGCCTTTGGTGTCATCCTTGAAGACGGCACCCTGATCGACGCGGAGAAAGCGGTGATCGCCAATGTCGCCCCCTCCGCCCTGCTGAAACTGACGGGCGGCTCCGGCGACCCCCGCCACGACACCGCGATGGAGAAATTCCAGCACGCCCCCGGCACGATGATGATCCACCTTGCAATGGACGCCCTGCCCGACTGGTCTGCGCCCGAATTGAAACGTTTCGCCTATGTCCACCTCGCCCCGTCAATGGACCAGATGGCGCGCACCTATAGCCAGGCCAAAGCCGGATTGCTGCCCGATGAGCCGGTGATTGTCTGCGGGCAACCCACCGTCGTGGACCCCTCCCGCGCGCCTGCGGGCAAGCACGTGTTGTGGCTGCAAGTGCGCATGGCCCCCGGTCAGATCAAAGGCGACGCCAAGGGAGAGATCACCGCGACCAAATGGGCCGAGGCTGCCGAACCCTTCGCGGGTCGCGCGCTCGACATCCTCGAAGGCTACGCCCCCGGCACGCGGTCGAAAATCCTAGGCCAGCACATCGTTACACCGGATATGCTGGAGGCCGACAATCCCAACCTCATCGGCGGCGATCAGGTCTGCGGCAGCCACCATCTACACCAGCATTTCATGAACCGCCCCGCCCGTGGCTATGCGGACGGCACCACACCGATCAAGAACCTGTACCACACCGGCGCCGCTGTCTGGCCCGGTGGCGGCACGGGTGCGGGGCCCGGCACCCTGCTGGCCAAAAAACTCGCCGGAAACTGATAAAAACAGACACCAATAAGGGAGAAATCACATGAAACTATCCAGAAGAAGCCTGCTCAAAACCTCCGCTGCGGCGGCTGCCTTTGCCACCGTCGGCCTGCCGTCTTTCGCCAACATTGATGAGCTCGTCATCGCCTATAACGTCAACCTGCCCAGCTGGGATCCCACCGTGGGTCTGTCGGCGGTGAACCCGACGATTCAGGGGTTCTATCAATCCGTCTTTGACCTCTACATCCCGCAGAACCCTGACCTCAGCTTCGGGTCCGGCATCATCACCGACTATGGCTGGAACGACGACAACACAGCCATCTGGATGGACGTCCGCGAAGGTGTCTCCTGGCACAATGGTGATCCGCTGACGGCAGAGGATGTCGCCTGGTCGCTTGAACGTGTGGCCAATCCAGACACCGGCTCCCCCATTCAGTTCATCTGGGGCAAGATCACCAACATCAAAACCGACGGCAACCGCGTCACCGCTGACATGCCCGAATTTGAACCAACCTTCTTCAAATGGATGTCCTTCCTCACCGGCTATGTCATGCCCAAGAAATACTATGAGGAAGTGGGTGCCGAAGGCTTTGAAGCAGCCCCCATCGGCAGCGGGCCTTACATGGTCGAGAAGTTTGAGCGCAACGCCTTTGTCCGCCTGAAAGCCAATGAAAACTACTGGGGCGGCACGCCGGAATTCAAAACCGTGACGATCAAATTCGTGACCGACGCAGCCTCCCGCGTGGCCGAAGTGGAATCGGGCAATTCCCATGTGACGCTTGAGATTCCCTACGAGGAATTTGACCGGCTGAAAGCAAAGGACGGGCTGGACGGCACCGCCTCCCCCATCTCCGACATCGGCATGATCTTCCTCAACGACATCGAAGTGATGACCGATCCCAACGTGCGCAAAGCCGCCGCCCATGCCATCGACAAACAGCTGATCGTGGACCGCCTGCTGTCCGGCTACGGTGTGCCCATCGACACGCTGCAAACGCCTGACTACATCGCCTATGACGATAGCATCACCGTTGAGTTCAATCCGGAGAAATCCAAGGAACTGCTCGCCGCCTCCGGCTATGGCCCTGATAACCCGGTGAAATTCAAGATCCAGACCACCAAGGGCTTCAAGCCCAAGGATTACGAGATGGTACAAGCCATCGTCGGCCTCTGGCGTCGCGTGGGCATCGAGGCGGAGATCGAAGTTTATGAGATCGCCAAGCATTTCGAACTGCGCGCCGCCGACCAGCTGGCCCCGGCCGCCTTTTACAACTGGGGCAATTCGGTGGGTGATCCAACCACCTCCACCGGCTTTGCGATGTTCGGCCCCTCCCCGCATTCGGTGTGGGATGGGGAGGATCGGTTCAACGCCATCCTGCCGCTTTGGGGCGAAGCCGATGAGGCGAAACGCATCGCAGGCTGGAAGGAAGTCGACCGCCAGATCGCGGAAAACGCCGAAGTCATTCCCCTGCTGCAATATGTGCAGCCCATCGTGCATGCAGCAGGCGTGAAGGTCACGCCGCACCGCTCCGGCGCGTTGCTGCCGCACCTGATGACCCGGGCGTAAAGCAGGACTTCCCAAGACGAGACGGGGCTGTCGCGGCCCCGTCCTTTTTATCTGAACCGGCCCCTCCATGACCCTGTTGCGCAACATCCTGATCCGGCTGCTGACCACGGCCATCACGCTCTTTGGTGTGGCGGTGATCGTGTTTGTGGTGATCCGCGTGGTGCCCGGCAATCCGATTGCGATGATGCTGCCCCCCGGCGCCACGGACGCCGATATCGAACGGCTGCAAGCGCAATACGGCTTCGACAAAACCATATTCGAGCAATTCGTGATCTGGCTCGGCGGCGTGATGCAGGGCGATTTCGGCACCTCGATATCGCTGCGCCAGCCCGTCGCCGATCTGGTACTGGGCCGCCTGCCCGCGACGCTGGAGCTGTCGATTTTCGCGCTGGTGATCGCGGTTCTGATCGGTGGCGCATTGGCGTTGCTGGGCACGCTCTATCGCGACACCAAGGGCGAAGCGGCGGTGGACGTGAGCGCTGGCATTGCGCTGTCGGTGCCGGATTTCCTGTGGGGTTTGGTGTTA
>Ga0160419_100840_pt1 | contig 16068 bp, 25 predicted proteins | sample CelAP2metagpilot_2_FD_108196 | JGI IMG/M metagenome (GOLD analysis project Ga0160419, IMG submission 108196) | Phycosphere-associated microbial communities from Cellana algal ponds in Kailua-Kona, Hawaii, USA - Cellana AP2-4-25 metagenome pilot ... | reverse complement strand
TGCTCTCCCGTCCCTCCCTCCCTTCCCCCCCACTCCCGTCCCTCCCTCCCTCCATCCCCCCTTCCTTCCCTCCCTCCCTATGCCTCATCTTCACCTGCACGGCTTTCTTTCCCCGCCTCCTCCGCCTGCCCTTGGGAATCTGACGAGTGGATGATTCATTCAAAAATACAAACATCCCTCCCTTCCCCTCCCTTCCTCTTCCCGGCTCCCTGGTTCGAATTTTGAATTTGAAATTTGAATGTCATCCTTCCTCTGTCCCTCCCCTTCCCTTAGACTCTGCTCCTGCCTCTTTGCTGTCGGTTTCACCACCCTCGGGCTCGCTACCACCACCCCCGTCATTCTTCTCTCCCTCATCATCATCGCTGCGGGCTCCGTTTCCCTCCCTGCCACTTTGGCCCTGCTGACCAACCAGGCCCCCCCTAGCGAGAAGGGCAGCCTCAACGGCGCCGCTGATACTGTACGCACCCTTTCCTCCGCCATTGGCTTCCCACTCATGACTTCGGTATTTGCCTACTTCATCTCGGAGAAAGCGCCATTTCAGTTACCGGGAGCGGCGTTGTTTTTAGGGGCGGCCGTAAGTGTGCTCGCCTTTGTGAGTCTGCAGGTGGCCTTGAGGTACCATGATCACCACGACAAGTCTGTGTAGAAGTGTAGCCCTCCTTTCCTCCCTCCCTCCCTCCTTCCTTCCCTTCCTTCAACCCCTTTGGCTGGAGGAGTTGACGGGAGGAACTGTGCGAAGAGGTCCTCTCTCCTTCCTTCTCTCCCTCCCTCCCTCCCTCCCTCCCTCCTTTCTCCCCTTTTATCGATAGACAAGAGTGAAAGGGTTAAATGTGTGCAAACAAAATGATAGGTCAACAATGACAGAGACGCAAAAAAAGACAGAGAGAAAGGAAGGTAGCAAATGAAAGAGACTAGAGCTAAACATGGCGACCACGCGTACAACTATTAATATACATATGTCTCTTGTACTTCCCCCCTCCCCCTGGAGGCTGGTGTCATCGCCTATCCCTCCCTCCCTCCCTCCCCCGTTCACTTCTCCCTTCCCCTTTCCACACTTCCCTCTTTTCCTCCTTGCCCACTTCCCTTCGCTCCTCCCTGCTCTCTTTCTGTCCTCTTTCTTTCTCTCCTTTTCTTTCCCACTCCCATCTGTCGGCTCTCCTTTCTTCTCTCCCTCCTCCATTGCACGCTACCCACCCTCCTTCCCTCCTCTGCTCTCTCAATCCCTGCTTCCTCACCACACTCCTTTCTTCCCTTACACCTTCCCTCCGCCCTTCTCCTCCGTCTTCTCTCCCTCCTTCTCTCCCTCCACCTCCGTTCTGCAATTGTTTCCCCAATGCTCGCACTTGCTCCCTCAAGCTCTGTAGCTCCGCGTCCTTCCTCCCCAGCTCCCGCTTGGCCGTGTTGTAAAGAGAAGATATATTTGTTCGTAGCACTTCATTCTCTTTCCGTAAGCTCACGCATTCCCGCCCCACCAAGGCTGCCTTTTGCTCGAGAGTGGTGATACGGCCCTGCGCGGCTTGCAAGCGGGTTTCCAGCTCGTGCGTAGCAACGGCCGAGGCGGGGACGTCCAGATCTTGGTAGAGATCGTCCTCCATTGCTGCTTTGCTACACTGTGTTGTGCATGTATTTTGGGATTATTGCTTTGGGTGTGTTGCCCGAGCGAGAGACAGAAGGGGGGTGGGCTCCTGGAGAGGCAGGAGGTCGACAGGAAAGCAGAATACGCCCCCATTCCTAAGCAGACTTGCGCAACCTCTTGCTTACAACCTTGCTAATTCAGGAGCATATGCACATCAAAACTACAGGTTTTTTTACGTTTTGGGCGGGGTTGCGTCGTGGTTCCTATTTGTTCATTAGAAGCTTACCGGCGCGCCTCCTCATCACCAGCCTCCTCCCCCAGTCGAGAAGCCTCCTTACACGACACGGAACGTGAAAAAGCCACCAAAAAATGTTGCGGAGGCAAGCCCTCTTCCTAAATCGCACTTGCACATCCCTTATATACCATAGCAGTAGGCGTGCTCTTGCCTCCAGCGCCAGTGATGCTTCGTCGCCCTCCTCCGCATTTCCCTTTTTTTCGACGGAAAAACAAATCGCCTTGTCCGCTACTATCAAGCGCCTCAAACGAAAGCATGGCCAAGGGGCTCTCATGAGGCTTGGGGACCAAAATCCTCTCTTTGATAGCGAATCTGTCATTTCCACTGGCTCTCGAGCCCTTGACCACGCGTTAGGCATCGGTGGGCTGCCTCAGGGCCACCTCGTAGAGATGTCTGGCCCGCAGCACTCAGGCAAGACTACCCTTGCACTACACGTCATTGCTGAAGCACAAAAACGTGGCGGAACCTGTGTGTTCATTAATACCGAACAGGCCTTGGACCCTGCATATGCGCGGCGGGTAGGGGTGGACGTCGAGAACCTCTTCATCTCTCAACCGGATGATAGCGAGCAAGGTTTGGACATTATCGAACAACTCGTCAAGTCCCATGCAGTGCACTGCGTTGTTATGGATAGTCTCACTACATTATTGCTGGATGCAGAGGTAGAGAGGGACGTGGGCAACAGAAATCGAGAAGAAAGGGTGCTCAGTCAGGCCTTACGGAGGCTTACGCGCTCAGCAGCAAAGTCGAAATGCCTCCTTGTCTGCCTCCACCATAGCGGGGTCCACAACAAAGGCGCAAAAGTCCTGCATTTGCGGAGTGCCGTGCGGCTGGCGTTTGTGCGGGGACAGACGCTCCGGGGCGAGACTCATGATGTCGGATATCGGATACGAGTTAAGGTAGTTAAGAATAAGGTCGCGCGTCCTTTTGGCACTTCAGAAATCGACGTGCTGTTCGACAAGGGCATAGACCGATTAGGTGAGCTGCTAGACATAGGAGTGGCCCTAGGACTGGTGTATAAGAAGAAGGCGTGGTTTGTGCTGAAGGATCTGGCAGGGGGGAAGGGCGGGAGGATGGGAGCGGAGGGGTCGTTGGTCATGGGACAAGGACGGGAAAAGACAAGATTTTTTTTGCAGGAGCGTCCGGAGTTAGTGTCAATGTTGGAAAATGCTGTTGGGGACAGGCTGAAGACGATGGACTCGTACATGAGGACTTTGCCGGCATCGAAGAGTCGCATTCGTGAGGAGGAGGAGGAGGAAGAAGAAGAGAGGGAGGTTGAGGTGAGAAATTTGGCAGAAGCGACGGCAGATGCCGAGGCTGTGATGAACCAGGTAGAGCAAGAAAGGGAGGGGGCATACGCATACCCATTCGAGCAGAAATCGGAAAGGGGTCTCCTTTATCGCGCTGGAGGGAAAGACAGCGCTAACGCACAGGACCCCTATGTTATCGCTCCGGCGGAGGAAAGATGGAATACTAATGGACCGACAAGGATGATGGACACTATTGAACATTTTGGCGCAGGTGCGGGCGGAGAGGGTGTTGATTTAGAAATAGATTACCTGACGGGCGAGGTGAAGAATACCAAGGCAGCAGCAGCAGTGGAAGCAGCAGCAGCAGCAGCAGCAGCGGCGGGGCAGAAGAATCGCGGAGAAGGGAGCTCGTGAAGCAGTGGATGGAAAGACAAGGAAATCGAAAACCCTTTTAAAACCTCCTCCACGCTCACAAGTGTTAGGCGAGTGTGCGTCATTGCATAAACGTAATGTAAAGAAGAGACGAAGACCTGGGAAATAACTACAGACTAATGTTTACAACGCGCGGAGGGATGCAAGGCGGCAAAAGTAATTATTCATGACAACGACAAGAATGAAAACGTGACGATGATTGAAAGACGAAGAGTCACGCAGATCACTTTCTTTCTGGGTTTGCTTTTATTTTCAGTCTTTTTATCCCCCCCCCCTTTCCATGCTTGACCCTTGTGAATCAGAGCGCTCCCGGGTACTGTCATCCCCCCATCCCCTCCCTTTAACACTCCATTCTCGCTATATTTTGTACATGCTGATGCGTCACCACGACCCTTACTCCTCTCCTTCTTCCCCCCCTTCCTCCTCCTTGATTACGAGCAGTTTCCCTTGCAGGCCCAAGAGAGTCTGGTAGTCTTTTTCCACCACGTCCTTCTCTTCATGCCACAGGAGAGCATATCCCATGTCACTCCTTATGTCCACTGTCTTCCTCGCCCTCCCTCCCTCCTTCCACTCCTCGTAAATCACCAGCTCTCGCACCGAGGGAAGGGATTGGAGGAGATCGAACACAACCTTGTCTTGTCTCACTACCTCTCCCTGTTGGAAGCACACCAAGTGCACTACTCGGCCGTGGGCACGAAGGGAGGAGGGGAAGGAGGGGAGGGAGGCGAAGGAGGGCGAGGAGACGGGAGGAGGGAGAAGTGAAGGGGAAGGAGGAAGGGAGGAAATGAAGGCATCCAGCGTCAGGTCGACGGAATTGTGGCCGAGGCAGGCGTCGGTTAGTCTGCAAGGGAGAGAGAGAGGGGGAGGGAGGGAGGGACGGATAGAAGAATGTAAAGAAAGGTGAGAGGAGATAAAGCACACATTCTTCATTCATCCTTGCGTCAGTCTTTTACCCTCTCCCTCCCTCCCTCCCTCCCTCCCTCCCTCCCTCTCTTCCATGACGTACGGTAGGAAGTTGCAGAGATGCCACCGAGTATTACACTCGACGATGACGGGGATGGTGCTCCCATCGCTGGCCTTCTTCATGATCACCTGAATAAGGAAATTAGTGAAAAGGATGAGGAGGAATCGCATACAAATGTTTGAAATACTGATGGAATGCTCTGTCCATCTACCAAAACGTCTTCCTCTTCCTCTCTCCCTCCCTCCCTCTCTTCCTTCCTCACCTCTGTATGGGTCGGCCCCCACTCCACCCCCAACGCCGGCAGCACCTCCTTTAAGACATAGTCACACACCCTCCGTCCCTCCGTCTCTTCCTCGTCCTCCCCCGCCCCCTGGAGTATCGTTGCAAAGTAGACACATGGTGCTCCATTGACTGCCCGCTTGTCGTATTTCCACAGAGCAGTCACTTTATGCGTGCCAGTGGCCGAAACGGTGTCTACCGCGTACTCCTCCCCCATCAAATATTCTTGGATTAAGACCTCTTTATTCACCCCTCCGCCGTATTTGGGGGCATCTTTAATCACATCGAACGCGTCCTTGACCTCGGTAAGGGAGAGGCAGACGTGGACGTCACCACTAGCCGCACCACGGTTGGGTTTAACGACGGCGAGAGGAGAGGAGGGAGGGAGGGAGGGGAGGAGGTGGGCCTGGATGAAAGCCTCGGCTTCTTCCCAGTTTCCCGTCAGAATCTGGAATTGATGGGAAAGGACGAGGGGCAGGGAGGGAGTTAGGGAGGGAGTGAGAGAGGGTGGGAGGGAAGGAGGAAAACAGGAATGAAATCACCCGGCACGAGGTATGGATGTCTTGTTTCATTGAGGGGTTGACCGCCACCCATCGGCAGATGCTGAAGCATCATACTCCTTCTCGGAAGGCAATTATTCCGACTAAGTTGTAATAGTATAAATACATAAAAGACCATGAATAAATACATAAAAGAATGCATACGTATCGAAAGTCAGCAAGTAGCAGCTTGGTGTACCCACCGCCAAAAAATAAATAATAATATTAACTCTCACGGTTAATAATAATAAATGTAGGTGTAATTGTAAGTTTGTAAATGAATCATCATAGTATAATGTTAAATTAATGAATGAATAAAGAAAGCCAGCAAGTACCAGGTTGGTATGCCCGACTCCTAAAATAGAATAAATAATTAATATTTACTCTAATTCGTAATAATAACAATAACAATGAAAAGTTCAAACACACGAATGAAAATAGGATGGGGGAGGAATTGCACTTGAATGTGGTGGAGCATACCAGATCCTCGCGCGGCTCTTGGCCGTATTAACCTCCTCCTGCGAAGCGATGCAGGTATATCAGGCCACAGACGAGGTGTCCTCAGTCTCCACATTATCCTTGAGACGCTGGACGACATGGCCGTAAAAAAGGACTATGTATTCGAGGTCATGGCTGTCAATGGTGCCTGGAAACTAAGGCGTCATTGTTTGAGCAGCCGGTGAAGGAATTCATACATATGTAATATCTCTGCACCAATTTGCACAGCCGGCGATTTGGACCGTAAGGGGTATTCACCTCCCCTGCCGATCAGAATGCAGTTTTTTTCTTAGGAGGAGGTTAATACAACAAAGAGCCGCGCGAGAACCTGGTGTGCTCAACCATATTCAAGGACATGTCCTCCCCCATCCTAATGTCATCGGCGTACTTAAAAACATAAATACATCATAGTAATTATATATTGAATAAATAAATGAATAAATACAATAAATACCTGCTTGGTGTGCCCCACCCCTCTTTCTCTCAAAGCCTCGTTGGTCATCCACTTGTTCCGCCGTGTGGGGTTTACTCCATTCCCAGGCGCGCCTACAGCGGCATGCATCCGCTCGGCAGTGGCCACGCCATGATCGGACTCGGATAGCACAAAGGCCACATTCTTAAAGGGAGGGAGTAAATTCGCCCATTTCCCCTCGTGTCCTGTACCGATGGATGATTAATAATTGCATTTATGTGTGTATGTGTGAAGGGAGAGAGTGAGTGGGAGATCGAGTGAGTGAGTGAGTTAGTGAGTTAGTGAGTACGTGTTTGTCGTACTCTTTATGTGTGTGTATATGTGTGGCAAAATGGACGACAACCTAGCCCATCACAGGGTCAGAAAGAGACGCCATTTATATCCATCCTCACATGAACTTCTTTCCGCACCCTCCTTCCCTTCCCCCCTTCCCCCTATTCCTTCCCTCCCTCCCTTCCTCCCCCCCTCTCTCCCTCCCTCCCTGGGAACCAACCTGGTCGAGGGGCCCGCCATTTTCTCGGGCCGTTTCGGAGGCTTGCCACCGTATAGGGAGAGAGAACATCGATACAGACCAGATTGCGGGCTTGGGCTTGTTTCTTAATGTATCGTCCGAGGAAGGGTGAGAAGGGGTCAATAATGACGAAGGCCGTCCGATCCGAGAGAGGGAGGGGAGGAGGGCGACTTCCTTTCCCTCTACCTCCTTCTGTCCGGGAACTTATGTCTTTCTCGTCCTCATTCGCATAAGCTTCATCATTATCATCTACTTCATCGTCGTCATCATCATCGTCAAGCACCACCCATTGCGGTGTCTCGATGCCCAAGTCAACCGAGTCCTCGGGAGGGTACACGGAAAGGATGTCGTCGTCTTCCGCGGCAATAGCCTCTTTTAGCGCTCGTGCCTTTTCTTCTGACGTGGCAGTAACGGGAAGGCTAGTGGCTGCAAGTTCTGCTGCTCCATTCACAGCGGCAGCGGCGGCGGCGGTATTGGCAGCCGCAGCGTCGATGGCACCACCCTTGGTCAGCAGAAGGAGAGAGAGGCGTCGTTTTTGTGCGGTGTAGGTGAGAGAGGCGCAGCAGTGCCAGGGTACAGAGGCAATACTGATGGTACTGCTTGAGGTGACTATAGAGCTGCTGAAAGATGGTGCCTGGGAGGAGGACGGGAAGCAGGACAGAGGTACTGCCGCAAAGGCTCGTGGGATGGACGTCACGGTGGCAGGGAGGCTTGTGAAGAGGACGAGCAGCAGGAAAAGGAAGGAAGGGCCTTTTACGATGCAGCGGCAGGATAGCCGCAACATCCCTCTCTCGCTTTGTCCCTGTGTGTGTGTCACATGGATGTGTTGGTGCTCGACGCATTTGGACGCCGTACTGCAACACTATACCACCTTCATAAATTCGGGCGCGGGGCGCGGGACATGTGCAGTCGCTCGCCAAGCGCACCAGACGGCAGCGCCACTAGTCTAAGTTGTACTCAGGTGCACGAAACGCAGGCACATGCACTAGGGACGTCTCGAGGTCTCTTTTCCTCCTAAAAATGATCCTGCCTCGCCAGCAAAAAAGCATCCGAGTCTCCCAAAAAGAAGTCCTGTACCACTCGGCACTCATGTCTCTACCCCCCTCCTATTCCCACAGCACACCAAACACAATTACCAGCATCCGTACAAAAGCATAGACGTGCAAAAAGGGTTGCTGCCCCCCCCTTCGATGGAGTCCACAGCGTCATCCCTTGCTTCTGCTCCCCCATCCTTGGCTAACGTTGCCCGCTTTTTGTACTCCCGCATAGCGCCCATCGCCCAGCCCCTCCGTCTTCCACCTCCTAATCGAAAAAAGGGAGGACTCAGAAGAGTACGAGAAGTACGGAAGACAAGGAGTGAAAGCGTTGGAGGGAAGGAGGATGAGAACGAGAATGAGGGGCAATGGCGGCTGAACCCTCTGTATGTCCAGGAGCATATGAAGGGGATTGCAAGGTACGGGTGTTAGACATGAAGAGTAAGGGTAACCAAACATGAGGGAGAAGAAAGACAGTTGATCTCTGACCATCTCTCAACGATCCATTTACTCAGTTTCCCTTCGCCTTATTCTCATTCCTTCCCCTTCCTGCACAGCGACGCCGTAGGACCGCAATTCGAGGCTTTGGCCTCCGTCCTCCCCCACCTCTCCTTCTACCCCTTGCCATCACTAGCTCTTTTTCTCCATCAGCTCGTTCATCTCTTGCCTTTAATCACTTCTCCGACGTACCAAGCTGTCATTGTCGGGTTTATAGAGTCAATCGAGTGGCCGTTACTCGCTGCCGTTGCTGCGGAGGCAAAATTTGTATCTGCCTCCTCCTCCTCCTCCTCCGCCTCCTCCTCTTTTTCTTCTGCGATGAATTTTCAGGAAGGAGGGCGGGAAGGAGGGAGGGAGGGAGGAGGGGGATTGGGATCCATGGAATGGACGGCGTCGTCTTTGGCAGGAGGGCAGCAAGGGGGGGGAGGAGGGGGAGGGAGAGGGGTAGGAGGAGGAAGTGCCCTCCCGCCCTTGCATGAGCTTCCTCTCTCTGCCGCTACTTTCTCCTCCTCCTCCTCATCCTCCTCCTTCTCCACGACCAACACCCTCGCCTTCCCCTCCTCCTCCTCCTCCTCCTCCTTCCCCTCCTTCCCCTGTTTTCCTCCCTCTTCCTCCTTCTTCTCCTCCCCCTCGCCTTGCCCCCCTTCCTCCCCTTGCCGTTCCCTCCATTCCTCCCTCTATCACCTCCTCAATCTCTATGGCCAGGCCAACATTCACCTCCGCTCCCTAACCCTTCGTCTGCTCGGCCTCTTTTCCAACCCCAGCCAGCACGAACAAACCCTCCTTCCCTCTCTCCTTCTCCACACCTCCCTCCCCTCCCTCATCTCTGGTGAGCCCCCCGCCGCGGCCTTTGCGCTCCACGCTCTCGTCAGGCAGTTACCCCCCCTCATCGCCCCTTTCCTTCTTCCGTCCCTCGAGGCCATCCTCCTCTCTGACACCCTCTCCCTGGAAGAAGGAGGGAAAAGACATCTTCTCCAAGCCTGCCGCTGCGTCGCTGCCTCCTCCTCCTCCTCCTCCTCCTCCCCCTCCTCCTGGGAGCGGAAACGGTCCTGTAACGTCTGGTTGAAAATTAGGGACGTCCTGCTTTACGCCCTCCCTCGTCTCCACACAGCAGCAGCAGTGTGCGATGCCCTGTCTTCCCTCACCTGCCTGGGAGAAGAGAAACTCATCCTCCGGCAGCTGCAGCTGCTGCTGCAGCAGCAGCTTTATCAACGAAATCCCAGATCAGCAGATAGGGAGGGTAACAAGACGGATGAAGACGTGGAGAAGGAGGAGGACGACGAGGAAGGAAGGGAGGACGAGGAGCTCATCCTCCCCATCCTCCTTGCCCTTCTTGACAATCTCCAGCACGCCGCCACCGAGGGTCCACAAATCCCTACTCATGCCACAAAATGCGCTTTGCGCCTCCTTCACGCCCTCTCTCCCTCCCCCCCTTCCTCTCTCCTTCACCACAAGCTCCTCTCGTCGCTTTCCATGCGGCTGCTGAGCTCTCCTCCTGTGTATGACGGTCTTACAAAGGCAAGCTACCTCCACCTTCTCGCCGCCCTTGCCCTCTCTTCCTCCTCCTCCTCCACTTTCTCCCCCTCTTCCTCCTCCTCCATTGCTTATGCCGTCCTGCGAGTCCTCTCGAACGACGAGCTTCTTTTCTGGCTTTCGGTCCCTCCCTCCACCCCGCCGTCCCTCCCTCCCTCCATCCAAGCGCAGGTCCAGAATGAGGACTCAAAGGGAGGAATAAAGGGGATGAGGGAAGGATGGCGCCTGGCCGCATCGAGGAAGGAGGAAGCGCGTGTATATTTTGCATGGGCAGAGGCATTTACCACCACACTCAGGAAAGTCAAAAGCGAGGGAGGGAGGGAGAGAGGGGACGAGGAGCAAGGGAAGGCCACGAGGATCCTGGACGTGTTTTTGAAGGACGTACTCTTCCCAAGGGTGAGGACACTGCTTCTAGGGAAGGAGGAGGGTGAGGAGGAGGGAGAGGAGGAGAAGGAGGAGGAGGAAGAGGAGGAGGAGGAGGAGGAGGAGGAGGAGGAGATCGCTTGTCTGTTGTCGGCGGTGCTGGCGGCGGCTAGCGCGGAGGAGCAAGCGCCCTTCCATTCAACCCTTCTCTTTACCATGACCCTCCTCGGAGACCTCCGGAAGGACGCCCCTTCCCTCCCTCCCTCCTCCTCCCTCCCTGCCTCCTTCCTCCTCCTCAAGCTTCTCTCGGCGCTTGCTACCCTCGATCGATGGGACATCATGTCCTCCCTCCTTTCCTCCTCCTCCTCCTCCTCCTCCTCTTCCTCCTCCCTCCTTGCACGCTCCCCCCTCGGCGTCCTCCTCTTCCCTCCCTCCCTCCCTGCGGCGAGAATAGAGGAGAAGATGGAGGACGGGGGGACGGAAGGGAGGGAGGAAGGGGAGGAGGTAGCGGCGTTGGTGGCAGCCATGCGTATCTGTCGAGGCACGGCGAGGGACCAAGAACTCCTGCTCCACGCCCTCCTTCCCTCCCTCCCTCCCTTCGTGGAAGAGGAAGAAGCAAAGGGCAGAAAGGAGGAAGCCAAGAGGCCAAGGACGGAAAAAGAGGTCAAGAGTGCGATGGAGGTAGAGACAGAAAGTAGCAGCAGCAGCAGCAGCAGCAGCAGCAGTAGCAGGCATCTAAAAGTAGCTTTGCTACATCCGTACACCTCTCGCTCCCTCCCTCCCTCCCTCCCTTCCTCCTCCGGCTGGGCTCGTTATCAGCTGGCACGTGAAGCCTTCCTCCTCGGTTACTTCCCCCTCGCCCACCACCTCCTCCTCCCCTTCCTCCTCCCGTCCCTCCCCCCCTCCTCCGAGCGCGTCCATCTCTGGCTCCAAGCGCTGGCCACCATTAGCAAAGCGGAGGGGATATGGGCTGCGTCCTTCTCCTCCACCTCCTCCTCGTCCTCCCTCCCCCCCTCCCTCCCTCCCTCCGACCGCGAGACCCTCGAAATGACCGTCGTCAGGCCCTCCCTCCATCGCGCCCTCCTCCTCCTCCAGCAACTCGAGCACCCATCCTCCCCCTACTTCCCTTCCTTTCCCCGCCGCTTCCTCCTTGCCCGTCTGTCCTGTCTCTCGCTCCTCTCCTTCCTCCGAACCCTCCTCCGAGACCTCGCCCTTCTTCAATCCCTCCCCCCCTCCCTCCCCATCACGCGCCCTCACTACTATGCTCACAGATTCCCAGCGGCCTGCCAAAGGCTCGAAAGGCGACTGTGGCGATTGTTTAGAGAGGAGGGAGGAAGGGAGGGAGGGAGGGAAGGAGGGGGAGGGCAGCAGACACGATGGACATTAAGGGTGCTGATGGGCTTGCTGGGGTTGTTGGAAAAAGCCTTTCGACGACTGATTCTGGGGAAGAGGGAGGGAGGGAGGGAGGGAAGGAAGAATCCTCATTGGCCTGTGGGTATAGCCGCCTTCCCTCCCTCCCTCCCCCTCCTTCAAGTCTGCCTCCTCCTCGAGCAGCATCTCGACCAGGCCACTTGCCCGCCCGCTCTCCCTCCGTCCCTATCCGTCGCCCTTCGCCTCATGACCCATATGGAATTAACCTTGAGCCAGGTGCCGTGGCCGTACCCCAGGCGTTTCGCCTGCCCTTCCTCCCTCCCGCCATGGTCCCTCCAAATGTATGTCGTGCCATTGGGGCCGGTGGAGGTAGGGGAGGCGGGAAGCAGAGAGGGAGGGAGGGAAGAAGGGGATGGAATGATGCAACGGCCAGTGGATGTGTGGGATGGCAATGGACAGGAGGAGGATGGAGAGGAGGAGGACGGTAGGGAGGGAGGGGCTGAGGTGGAGGTAGGCTATGGGAGGGAGGTAAAAGTGTCGGTGATGGGAGTGTTAAGGGATGTGAGCAGGGAGGAGAGGAGGAGATTAGTGCAAGTGAGAATCTTGGCTACTATTCTTAAGGAAGGGGGAAGGGGGAAAGGGGGTGGGGACGAGGTGGAGGGGGAGGAGGAGGAGGAGGAGATGGTGGTGGAGGGAGCCTCGCCTCGTCGACAACGAGCGTCTGGGCGATTGCAGCAGCAGCAGCAACAACGAGGACCAACACAGCAGATATCTACATCTTGTTCTATTCCATCTCTCCAACGTCAGCAGCAGCGGCAGCAACAACAGCAACGGCAGCAGCAGCACTACTACCACCGCGCCCTCCTCACCAGCCCTCTAGACCAAGACGACGGAACTTTCCCCGCGTGCATCCTTCAAATTCCTCCAGGGACTTTCCCAAAGCCGGGCGTGTACAGGTTATTGTTAGAGGGATCGGTGGTGGATTCAGGGGGAAGGGCATGGACGATGACTCCGGAGGGAGGGGCGGGGAGGGTGATGGTGAAGGTGTGGTGTGGAGTAAGGCGGCGACAGGGTAGGCTTCGGATGTAAAAACGGAGGAGAAAAAGAAAGAAACAAGTATCGAACATGAAGCAGCAAACATTAATGTCGTGTCTTACCGTTGAGTTGTTCAAAATGACTTGTCTTTATCAGAGCAAGACTACAGCTTGGGGGGAATAAATGGCTTCGGCAAGATGGCTGCAGCGCCGGATAGAACTGAGAAGTAGGCGTATGAAATGCATTGTGGGTCTGTGTATACGGGCATCCTCTGATGCTTCTGCCGCGGACAGCGCAAATTCTCTTGGAAGAAAAGGGTGTAAAACGAGGCAAGAGGATGGGAGGGGGATATGTGGAACGTTTTTTCAGCGACTTATTTCAAAAAAAGCACCTTGCTGTCGCTGCTCAATGCTTGCCCTGCCCTCCTCTGCCTGTCAAGGTTAAACTCTATTCTCACTCTCTGACCCAGTGACCGATCACCACCAAGCACAGGCACATTAAGAATAGAAAGCGTATCGTGCTTCGTATGGTAAATTCCGAGTCCATAATCTTTTCCTAGCTGACGAGTCAGCTAGCCAATCGCCTGCAACACACCGACCGCAAGCCAAGCTATGGCCTCCCTCTCCGTATTTCCTGATCGACCACCATCCCCAAGAGTCCACACCATCACACCCAGCAGCAGCAGTAGGAGCAGGAGCAGCATTAGTAGGAGCAGCAGGAGCAGCCGGAGCAGTAGCAACGATGCCTGCGCCCTCGCTACCTCTCCCCCCCTTTTCCAGTCCTCTCCCACATCCTCTACTCTGTCCTCTTTCTTCCCGTTTCCCCTCCTGCCCCTTTTTCTCGCCTTTCTGTACCTCAGCGCCGCAAGCGATGACATCGACCCTTCTCCAACCCCTCCACCTCCTCCACCTTCCTCCTCCCTCCCCAACATCCATCTGTCGAGCAACGAGCGCATTGCTTTGAGGGAAGAGGCCCGGGGAATGTTCTACCACGCGTTTGACAACTACATGGTGCACGCCTATCCCCTCGATGAGCTGAAGCCATTATCTTGTCAAGGTGGGAAGAAGGGGAGGGACAGCCGAACGGAATAAAGAGAAGGGGATCTAATCTGTGCATGTCTGTCTCCGTCTGTGGTGTGTAAACCAATAAAATGATCACGTTTAACGTTTAAAGAAATTACCATGCTTCCATGATAAATTTACCATAATAAATGGAGGATTATGAGACCCTGGTGGTATACCAATCATCGCTAACCCATGCAGCCGTACTTGACTTCTGACGCCGTTGTCTCCTTCCACCCTTCTCCCTCAGGGCGCGACTGGCGCAAACGGGAAAGAGGCACGTTGGATGACCCCCTCGGCGGCTACGCATTAACGTTGGTGGATTCCCTGGACATGCTTGCCGTGATGGGGGACTATGAAACGTAAGAAGAGAGTGGGGGGAAGGGAGGAGGGAAGGGAGGAAGGGAGGGAGGGAGGGAAGGATACACACTCGATGGAGGCAGGGAATAGGGCGAAAAGTTCCAAACGGCCACGAATTCGAGATCACCTGCTCACATCTCACCTGTCCCTCCGTCCCTCCCTTGCCCCTTCCCTCAGTTTCCACCTGGCGGTTCAGGAGGTGATCAAAACCGTTTCCTTCCACCGGGATATCACCATCAGTGTGTTTGAGGCCACCATCCGAGTCATGGGAGGGCTACTCTCGGCCCACTCCCTTTTAATTGCCCCAGACATGGCCCCTGTGTTCAGGTAGGAGGGAAGGAGGGAGGGACGAAAGGGAGATGCGAACAGCTGATGCATGCGTTTCCCCCCGTGTTGGTTTTGATCACCAACAAACAGGAATTTGACCCCTGCCTACAATGGTGAGCTGCTGGGGCTCGCCCTAGACTTGGGCAACCGCCTCCTACCTGCTTTCGACACGCGTACAGGTAAGCTTTTCCTCTCTCCTCTCTCCATATGTGTAGACCCTTTTTCTTCACTTGAAGTCAGTTTGAAAATTTTGAAATTTTGAAAAAATCAAATTTCGTTCCCTTTCCTCGTTTCATTCTTGCAGGCATACCGATTCATCGTGTCAACCTGAAAAACGGTGTCCCTTCCGATGAGACCAGGGAGACGTGCACAGCGGCAGCCGGCACGCTTATATTGGAATTTGGGCTGCTGTCCCGCCTGACGAAAGACTACAGGTGAGGCCCCTTCCCTCCCTTCCCTCACTTTCCTCCCTTCCCTCCCTTCCTTCCCTGCCCTATCTTTCCTTCCTTCCCTGCCTTTTGTCCTCCTTCAATACACCCCCCCCCCATCTTCTTACCCTCCGTTCCTCCGTTCCTCCCCCCCTCAGGTTCGAGAGGGCAGCTCGGCGGGCTTTGAAGGCGCTGTGGGATCGCCGATCACCACTTAACCTCGTCGGCTCCAACATCAACACCGCAACGGGCAAATGGACTCAAGTGCACTCAGGTAGATAGATAAGCCTCTTCTTCCTCCTTTCCCACCCTCCATCACCTCCCTCTTCCCCCTCCTTCCTTTCCCTCTCTCCCTTCCTCGCTGACCTCGTTTGACGAGATGCCCACACTGGAGAACCCTCCCACCTTCCCTCCCCCGCTCCTTCCCTCCCTCCCTCCCTCCCTTGCTCCCTCCATCCTCCAGGCATTGGGGCGGGCATCGATTCCTTCTACGAGTATCTTCTCAAGGCCTTTGTCATGTTCGGAGACGAGGAGCTGCTCGACTGGTTCAACACGGCTTACGCGGCAGTGCAGGTACGCCCCTCCCTCCCTCCCTTCCTTCCTCCCTTCCTCCCTCCCCCCCTCACTTTTCCCCCTGCCATCACTACTTGTGAAAAGGCTTGTGCTGCATAGAAAGAGAGAGAGGGAGGGAAGGAGGGAAGGAGGGAAGGAGGGAAGGAGGGAGCAACGCGGGGATAAGAAAAACACCCACCCCCCTTCCCTTCCCTCTCCCTCCCTGCCTCCCTCGCTCCCTGCCTCCCTCGCTCCCTGCCTCCCTCCCTAGGACCACACATTGTGGGGACCGTGGAACGTGGAGGTGTCAATGACGAAGGGAAAATGGCAGCCGCACCTCTTCCGAGTCTCCGCGCTGCAGGTAGGTAGGTAGGGAGGGAGAGAAGGAAGGGAGGAGAGGCAAGGACAATTCAATCATCTAAACGCAGGCTTTCTTCCCGCCCTCCCTCCCTCCCTCAGGCGTTCTGGCCCTCCCTACAGGTGCTGGCGGGCGAGCTGCCTGCCGCCAAGACGTCCTACCGAGCCTTCTACGCCCTCTGGAAGCAGTTCCAGGCCCTGCCCGAGGTGTACGACTTGCGGCAACGGGTCTTGTTGAATGTAAGCTGCCCCTCCCTCTTTCCCTTCCTCCCTCCCTCCCTCCCTCCCTCCTTCCCTCCTTCCCTCCCTCCCTCCCTCCTTTCCTTCCTCCCT
>Ga0160419_100838_pt1 | contig 16077 bp, 29 predicted proteins | sample CelAP2metagpilot_2_FD_108196 | JGI IMG/M metagenome (GOLD analysis project Ga0160419, IMG submission 108196) | Phycosphere-associated microbial communities from Cellana algal ponds in Kailua-Kona, Hawaii, USA - Cellana AP2-4-25 metagenome pilot ... | reverse complement strand
TGATAGGAAGTCCCTGAGAGTCCAGACTGGCCACCAGGTCGAGATCATGCAACACGATCCTGGAAGCCCCCGGCGAGACCTCAGGCTCTATCCATGCCAATGTCGCCTCAAAAGCATTATTCACCGTGTCGGATCCCGTCGGGGGCACGTAATCTGATCGGACTGTGAACTTGTACGTGTTCACATCTCCAGTCGGGATCTCTCTCGAGTCAACGACAAACAGAGACTAACCCTTGAACGATCTAATGTGCAAAACAATACGCTGGCAGTGCGGGAACCAGCAAGTGGTAGCCTTCAAGACTCTCCAAAACGCTCTCAGCTCCGCTCCTGTGCTGACATTTCCAGATTTGAATAAGAGGTATACACTTTTTACGGACGCGCGCAACTATGGGTTGGGGGTAGTTTTTGGAGGAAGAGGGTGAGCATGGTCACAATCATGTAATCTACATTGTCCTCCTGCGCTCTCGTGGCTGGAGACAGCGATATGGCTTCTGCTGAAGAGGACCTGGACGTTGGCTCCGAAATCCGAAACACCGGAAGACATGGCTTCCTTCAATTCATAGTCATTGGATTTCTATTTCGTTTACGTTGATAAACCACATAACCGTGCACTTGAGAAGTATTTGGTAGCGATGGACGAATTGGGATCGGAGAGACGGGAAGAAAGACGAAAGGATGAAGAGAACAGAGGCGGAAGTGAAGATAGGAAGCGCTGACAGATGTCACGGTAAGCAGCGGGGATGGAATTTTAGGAGTATGAAGTGTGTCAAGTACGACGAAGAAACCATTTTTATTCATTTTAATTTATTATGGCACCACTGGAGCCACCCCAAAACTCAATTGGAGTTATGTGGGATGAGCAGTGGGAAGAAAGACGACAGGAATAGAAGGTAGACTGCTAGCTGTATCTCTGTGTGGTGGATAGCGAGTACGTGCAGCGGGATGGTGCAGATCGTGGGATTTGTAATTAGCACGGAGGTATATCAATGACGACAGAAACTGCCCCCTCACTTGTGGATGTAATAATTTTTGTTCACATGCATTTAGTTTTTCTTTTCAGGACTCTTTTCTGCTGTTTCTTGATTTTCGGACACCCTTATTCTCTCCTCTTCCTCCGTCTACCGGCATTCTCACCTCATCTCTGTTGTGACAGAGGGCCTTTCTTCTCATTTCATCATCAAAATGAGCTCATTCTTCCCTTCCTCCCTTCCTCGCTGACTCACTTCCTCCTACTTTCCATCCCCCTTCCCTGGACTCCCCTTCGGCTGGTGGGAGCTGCTGCCATTGACCCCCGTGCTGTTGGCCCGATGCTCCGCCAGTGCCTGCAAGGCCGAGTTGGAGCGAGGGCGCTGCGGAGCGTTTTGGGCTTCCTCGATGTCTTTGGGGAAAAGAGAGGGGAGGGAGATAAGAGGTTGTGAGAGGAGGGCTTAACCAATCTTACATGAGTCCCCGCGCCTTGGAAACGCAGAGACCGGGGAAGGATCCCGAACACGAGACAGCGGAAGTATGCTTAGCAGCACCTACCTAGGTCTTCCAGAACGGCCCAAAACACATCCACTATCTCCAGGGTGACCAAGGGCAGCCCCCCAACGTCCTCCAGTAGGTCGTAGGCGTCCAGAGACTTGACAACGCGGGACGAAGCCGAGGCGATGAAGACCTCCACCTGAGGGGGAAAGGGGGGGGGAAGGGGGGGAGGGGAGGTGAGAACTTGTCGGCTAAAAGACATGGGATGCTGCTACGACCCAGAGACCCATCCAATTTCTCGTCGCCCTCTTGTGGCCTACGTCCGCCATCCTCTGTGCCTACATGCCGGCTGCCTTTACACTATGGCGATGAGTTCGTCCCTCCCATCTTCCCTCCTCCCTTCCTCTCTCTCCTCTCCTCCAGCTTCCTCACCTTCTGTTTCTGCATCTCACTGACAAGCTCATCGATGACGGCCAAGGCCGACAAGTCCATTTCCAACACACCTGAAGCGTCGATGATAACAGCCTGACAGAAAACGAGAAAGAAGAGGGGAGAAAGGCAGGTGAGCGTGGCTCGAGAAAGGAAAGAGGGAGATAGAGAGGCAGGAAGGCCAAGAGCGTACGCACGTACCTTGATGTTGGCGCCCACTTCGACCATGGAGGCGTAGAACTCGTCGCGGAACATAGACACATTGCTGGGGGACGAGGGAGGCAGAAAGGGGGGGGGGATGGAAGGTTTGAGGGCAAAAACATCCGAGACGCGAATTCACGACTTGCTTCCCTCCCTCCTTCCATCCACTTTTCCCTCTCGTTTATGTGTACCCGAAAAAGAGGTTGGCTCGCAGGCGCAACACCTTGATGGACGGATGCTGCCGGGCGGAAGGGTAATTGTCCATGGGCCGCAGCTGGGTGCCTGTAGACGACAGGGAGAGGGAGGGAGGGAGGGAGGGAGGGAGGGAGGACGGGAGGTATGGACAGGGGGAAATGTGAGTGTTATATTTTCGTGTTTGTGTTCATAGTATGAAAACAGACTGCAGCTGTCTGTACCGAAAGAGGAAAAATGATGGGAGAGTGGGAGTGAGGGAGGGAGGGAGAGACGAAGGCCTGGCCGTACCTGCTTTGGGATCGACGAGCATCTGCACCTCGTCGTCGGCCATTCGGAGCTGTCCGATGGAGTCCATGTCCAGCTTGCTGATTTGGAGGAGGAGGATCACGACCGAGGCAATGATGCCGTACTCGAGACCCTGAGGAAGGAGCAGAGGAGGGTTGGGAAGAGAAAGGGAGGGAGGGACGGCAAGAGGGAAGAGCAGGTATGAAACGGACATAGGGACTGGCAAGCGAAGGGAGGGGGAGAAGGAGGGCGGGCGGAACATACCTTCTCGACGTTGTAGAGGACAGTGACAAAGAATGTGAAGATCATGACCAGAAAGTCCACCGGAGCCACCCACAGCGCCCTATGGTGGCGGGAGGGAGGGAGAGAAGGCAGGAGGGAAGCAAGGAGGGAGAGGACGGTCATGGAATGGGCCGGGATGACAATCAAAACAAAGTATGCCTTCGACCTCTCCCCCTTCTTCCCTCCTTCCCTCCTTCCCTCCCTCCCTCCCTTCTCTCCTCACCTCCACATGTCGTGGAAGTCGAACAAACTCATGATGCAGGTGCAGATGATGGCGCCCAGAACGGCCTTGGGCACAAACTCCAGCAGCGTCGTCGCCGCCACCAGTACGATCTAATTAAAGAAGGGGGGGGAGAGGGAAGGAAAGGGCGGAAGATGGGCGCGTTGAATCGTCCAAAGGAGGTACACTCTCACTCTCCCCCTCATTTCCTCCACCCTTCCTCCTTCCCTCCCTCTCTCGACAAGGAACGAACGCCGCTACTTCCGAAGGGAGGAAGAAGGAGAGGAAACAGAGAGGAAAGAAAGCTACCCACGAACAGCCCCCCCACCCCCCACCCACGTACCGTGACAAAAAGGGAGGTGACGACGTTGGCCAGAGGCGTCTTAACCCCCAGCTCGTGCTGCAGCGCCGTCCGCGAGAAGGACCCGCCGGGGGGGTAGGCCTGAAAGAAGGAGGCGAATAGGCAGCCGAGACCCAACGCCCACAATTCTTGAGTCATGTCTGGAGGAGAGAAGGGAGGGGGGGGGGAGGCGAAGCGAGGATATGAGCCCACTAATCCGTGCATGCCAATGAGTCCATCCTTCCCTTCCTCCTTCCCGCCCTCCCTCCTCCGTCCCACAGCCTCCAGAGGGCACGCGTACAACTGATCGATCAAGGGCCGTGCATTGCACGTTGCCACGATCGACTTCATTCTACGTAAGTCAAGTCAAGGAGGCGTTCGGGAGGGAGATGGGAAGCAGGGGAGAGGACGGACAAGAGAAGGAGGAGGGAGAGAGGGAGGGAGGGTAGGGAAAGACAAGATGCGTACCAAGGGCATATTTGTTGATCAAGGCGTACTTTCGACCCACCGAGACGGACTCGAGGTAGGTCAAGAGGGCGATGGGGATGGCGCTCACTATCACCTTGGAAAACGGGATGCCCTACAAGAGGAATAGGGGGGGAGGAGCGGAGGAAGGGCTGATAAACGCGAAGCTTTTGATTGTCGGTGTGAATGTATGGGGGTATATGCCCGCAGAGAGCAGGCCGAGAGAACGAGGGCAGGATAACAGAAATAAGGAGGTAGGCAGATTTGTGTAGCAAGGGAATAAAGGATGGAGGGAAGAAGAGAAAGGAGGGAAGAGAGAAAGCAAAGAGGGAGGGAGGCAGGCAGGCAGGGACGTACCTCGCCGTAAAAGTCGTTGTGCAGGGCTGGGTATTCGAAGGTGTTGAAGCCCGCGGGGACCGTGCCGATGATGTCTAGGGGGGGAGGGAGGGAGGGAGGGAGGGAGGGAGGGCGGAAGGAGATGAGAAGAGAGGGAGGGAGGGAGGGAGACCGTAAAGAAGATTTTGTGAGCATTCATTAGACACAGATCTAGCCCTCCCTTCCTCTCTCTCTCTTTTCCTTCATTCCTTCCTTCCTCACCTAGTTGCCTGCCGGCCCTGACGAGGGAGTGGGAGACGGCCGTGGCGACGATGATGACAAGGAAGGTGGTGGAAGACAAGATCATGGCCAAGAAATTGGCCAGCCAGGGATAGGTGGCGCGAATGACGGCGAGGCGGGGGCGGGAGATCTGGAGGAAGGGAGGGAGGGGGGGAAGGAGGGAATGAAGGAAAAGGATCAGCGGAGGTGGCTCAAGAGGCAGGCTCGCCTGTCCAAGTCGACCGATGCTGGAGCTTGGACCGGGGCTGGGAGGGAAGGATCACCTGAGGAAGGTGAAGGAGTTTCACCCACTTTACGGAGCTTCTTCCTTCCTCTCTCCTCCCCTCCCGTCCCCCCCACTCCCTGCATGCTCACCCTCCGGAGGGTGTTGAAGAACCACAGGGCGAAGAAGGCCGTGAAGCCGATGGCCATGGCCAGGGGGTTGCTCTTGCTCCCGATGTGCTGGAAGAGGTACCGATACTCGTTGATCTGCACCGTGTCCCGGGGCACCTGGGGTAGGGAGGGAGGGAGGGAGGGAGGGAGGGAGGTGAGGCGTAGGTGAGGGAGCCGGCGTCTTTCGCCTCGTTCGAAGGAGCTTGGGAAATGAAGAGGAGGCAGAAGAGAGCCCGCACACCAAGGAGGAAAGCGCCAGCACAGAGACCGCTCGGATGTCGCTCCCACACGGAACACTAACAAACGCACAGGTATCCGTTACTCCTCCCTCCTGCTCCTTCCTTCCCTCCCTCCCTCCCTTCTTCCCCTTCCTTACCTGGAATCCCCAGATGTACTTGCTCTGGGAAATGAAAATGTACATGGCACTAGGCGTCAAGGGAGGGAGGGAGGGAGAGAGAGAATAAGAGAGAGAGAGATTCGAGAACGGGGAGGAATAAGAGAGGGAAGAGGGAAAAAAGGGAGGGAGGGAGGGCTGCCGTGTACCTGCCCGTGACGAAGCCCGTCAGGACGGAGGGACTAACAAACTTCATGAGCGAGCCGACGCGGAACAAGGCCATGCCACAGAGCAGCACGGCAGTGGCGAAGGAGACGACGGCCGCCATTTGCCCCCGGACGTGGGTGTGGTACTTAGCGTGGGCGTCCAGGACGGGATCCTGCGAGGAGAGGGAGGTGGGGGGGGAGGGAGAGAGAGAGAGAGAGTGGGAGGGTGTGCTTCATGCTTGGATAGTGTTGCCAAGTCCTAGAGCGTCGTCTTTCTTTGCCCTCCTCCCTCCCTCCCTCCCTCCCTCCTTCCCTCCCTCCCCCTTCCCTACCGCGTCCTTGTCCACCAGGGGGATGCCCAGGGTGGTGAAGGCCTCGGACATGAAGAGGGACACCAGCGCCACGGGTCCCAGGGTCAGCTGTCCTGACGTGCCAAAGAGAGTATAGACGTAACTGAGGGGGGAGGGGGGAGAGAGGGACGGAGGGGTAGAAGGAGGGAGGGAGGGAGGGAAGAAGAGTGAGCGGAGGAAGGGAGTGCCCGGTACGAGAATTAAGCGACCACATTCGCCGCATTACGGCACCTCTCCTTTCATCCAATGGTACATGCCTCCTTCTTATTCCTTCTTTCGCCCCCCTCTTATCTCTCCTTTCCTCCCTTCCTCCCACCCTCCCTCCCTCCTCCCGACGCACCCCGCGATGGTGGAGGCGTAAAGCCCGTAAATTGCCGGCAGGTTGGACAGCGCCGCGTAGGCCATGCCTGAGAGGGCAAAGAGGGGGGCAAAGGGGGTAATGAGTTTGTGTCTTCATAGCGCTCTGTGCGGGTGCATGTATGTGATGCACGTGGCTTGTTCGCCGCCCCTCCCTCCTTTTCCCTTCCTCCCCTCCCCCCTATCCCCTCCCTCGTCCTTGCACCTTGTGGGACCAGCATGATGCCCACCGTCACGCCACCCTATTTGTGAGAAAAACAGGCAGAGAAGGAGAGACAGAAAAGGAGGTAATAAGCGACGGCGGTAAGGGTGACTCATCACTCACAGAGTGCCATGGAACATGCAGAGACATGTCCCGGCAGCTATCGTTCCCTCCTTCCCTCCCTCCCTTCTTCCCCTCCCTCCACCCCGCCCTCCCCCGATACGCACAATCATGTCTCCGGGTGCGTATTTGGCGTACTTGCGCCATTCGAAGGAGGCCCAGGGCAGGTAGGGAAAGGAGAGGAGGGAAAGGAACTTCCTGCTCATGGACTCGATGGGTGGCATCTGCAGGCCTTTGCGTCGGATGTGCGGCGGCACGAAGCCTTGAGAAAGGGGTTGGCGGGGGGATGGACGGAGCGGAAGGGAAGGGAGATCAGTTGGAAAATGTGCATGTTAGAATGCTTATTAGAAAAGGCGGGGGCGGTTGCTCGAGAGCGGCGAGCGTAGCCGTGTCTGGATATGCATCTACTCCCACCTCCCACCCATTCTCCTTCGGCTTGACGCTGGCTCAATCGCCAGCTCCATACAAAGGCCACTAAATAACATTCACAGATGTGCGCGTACCTAGAAAATAGTCATGAAATTGGGTTCGCAAGTGCTCCCCCATGGTGGTAGCGTGGGCCTTATCCGTGGAAGGGGCTTGGGAGGGAGAGGATGCCTTGGTAGAATGCCTGTTAAAATGAAGGAGAGGGAGGGAAAGGAGAGTCATCTCCTGAACTGGAAGTATGCCTACAAACAACAAAAGGGAGTGTCTTGATGGATAGGTGTCCTCCATCTCTCCCTTGGTCCCCCCTTCCCACCCCTGACCACCTACCCCGAGTGCCCGGACGCTTCCTGGCTATCACTACACATTCTGCTCCCGCCGTCCAAAGGCCCGACATCGACTACGACAGCGGCTCCCATCTCAGTATCATCCTCCACAGCTGCGCCGTTGCCGAGGGAGGCCATTGGCCCTGTAGGTTTTGGTGTATATGTGATCGGTAGATGCATGAGGCCGGCTCCTCGCTGAAGAGGATGATCGATGATTATGGCAGTGGGAGCAGCGGAGGATGGTCGAAGGTCTCAAGGACTGTGTGCGCCACGTTGGGGTCACCAATCCAAGGCAACAATGGCGAGATACCTTAGAGAATGTTTTGCGAGATGCGGGGCTGAGGTGACGATCTTGGTTATTTAATTTGCTGACGGAAGGTGCACACACCATTTTGCTTCCATACACCTGGGGCACATAATTCTTTTGCCATCGCACTGCGTTGCAGCGTGCGCCGATGAGCCAATCGCCCACACAACGTGACCACAGAGCTGATGAAGTGATCGTTAAAAAACTCCTATGGAAAGGAGCTGCTTTTGACCAAGCAAACCGAATGAAGTCTTCCCCCACAGTCACTGGGGCAACACGATGACGTACGATTCCGCGTTCATACCACTTCTTCCTTTCTCTCCTATTATGAATACATCCGCACCATGTACACAACATCCGTTAATGCACTCAGTGACACATCTATCCCACTCCTCTCCATTCATTTCCAGCACTAGACCACTAGACCGCGAGGTCTTTATGCCCTTCGCCTTCTTGGGCCTCATCCTTCTCAAAGTCTCCTCCTCCTCCTCCTTTACTTGCACTTGGTAATTTTTTTTAGTCCTGCGGCATTGCCCATCGTTCCGCTAGCACCTGGACGATGGGAAATGAAGAATGAGATATTTAGTACTTTCAGGATTTGCGCCAATATTAGCTTCTAATCCTTATCCCATTCTTTCATGTGGCCAACTTTCCTGTTCATTTCTCGCTCCTATACTTTCAATTTACCACATGCTCGGCATGTGCCATGGACGTGCTGCTGTAGCCTATTCCCCGAATTGTCTCGGAAGTGGAAGTTAAATCTCCACCTTTTGGGGAGGGGGGGAAATGAGAATAAAAATCAAGAAAATAGTAACTGTTGAGCATGGGTGAAAAAAAAACACAGCCATTTCTCCTCCTTTCCGGCCCACCTCTTCCCTTTCTTCGTCCTTACCTGCTTCCTCCATATTTAGACTTTCTAAGACAGCCCAAAACACATCTGCAATATCCAGCCGCACCAGAGGCAACCCACCTACATCGTTCAGCAAATCGTAGGCCTCCAAAGACTTAAGCACGCGGGCACTGGGATTTGAGGGAGGGAAGGGAGGGTAAGAGTGAGGGTTATGCCTCCGTCATAGATATCTCTTCTTGAACGGCATTCGTTTAAATGTTTTCTTTTCCTCTAATTCTTCTATTCTCTTTCTCGTTTACCTGGCGGCGGCGATGAAAACCTTGACTTGCTGCTTGTGCATCTCGGCCACCATCTCGTCAACTACACTTAGGGCCGACAGGTCCATGTCACCTACGCCTGAGACATCGATGATCACTGCCTTTCAAAAAGGAAGGATGGATTAAATAGGTAAGTGGTGATTAGCTGTCAGCGTGGAAGAAAGAAAGATGAAACGATGCATGGAGGGGAGGGGGGAGGGAACATGGAAGGGAGGAGAGTGCATACCTTAATGGGGTCCCCGCTCTGGATAATGGACGCGTAAAACTCATCACGAAAGATAGATATGTTGCTTAAGTGGGAAGGAGAGGAAGAGAGGCGGATTATAATATCTTTTTTTACTACCCCGCCCTCCCCTATTATTTCCTTACCCGAAGAAGAGGTTTGCCCGCAGGCGCAAGACCTTAACTGCAGGGTGCTGCCTTGCGGAGGGACACTTATCCAGAGGCCGAAAGTGTGTGCCCAGCTTCCTGTCGACAGTGTCTTCTGGAATCATGAGCTGTCCAATGGAATTAATGTCTAATGGGATGAGGAGAGAGGGGAAAACGGGGAGTGGTGATGGTTTTCAACTTTTGCATGTGAATATTAACGAAGAGAGAGAAAGGAAGAGGAGCAGGACATATAATGTATTAAAAGATACCTAATCGAGAAATTTGGAGAAGAAGGGTGACGACAGAGGCGATAATTCCGTACTCCAAGCCGGCCTCGACGTTGTAGAGGACAGTGACAAGGAAAGTGAAGATCATGATCAAAAAGTCCACCGGAGCCACCCACAGCGCCCTGAAAAGAAAGTGGAAATAGGGAGAGTGGGAGGAGAATGGAGATAAGAAAAAGATACGATGCGCATGATATGATAGCAACAAGAGAAAAGTATTCAGACTGTACATGCAATAACTCAACTTAAGTTCTAGAAGTGCGGCGCGATGCAAACACAGCGAAGTAGAGTGACGAGTCTTCGACCTTTCCCAAAATACGCACTACGTCTGAGAAACACCCTGCCTCGCCGCCCGCTCTCCGTCCCTTTCTCTCTCACTTTTTAACGTACCTCCATATGTCGTGAAATTCAAAAAGGGATATGACCGCCTCGCAGATAATACTGCCCAACACAGCCGTAGGTACATACTTCAGGAGGGATGTGGCGGCGCACAATACCAACTAAGGGATATTTTGGAGAGGAAGGGTAGAACGGATGGGCATACGGGTGAGATAAAAAGATGAAACTGAGAAACACAAAACGCGATCCCATCACTCATCATGCCCGCGTCAGCTTTGGCGGAAGATTCTTACCAACAACAAAAAGTAAGTACGTCCTCCCTTCTCTCTCCCGATCCTTTCCTTTCCTTCTTACCGTGACAAAGAAAGACGTGACGATGTTCGCGAACGGGGTCTTAACCCCTACCTCGTGCGTAAGCGCCGTACGCGAGAAGGAACCACCTGGAGGGTAGCCCTGGAAGAAGGATGCGAAAAGACAGCCAATGCCCAGGGCCCACAATTCTTGGCTCATGTCTAGGGAGTACTTATGCACTTTGGAGGAAGAAGAGGGATGATGAGAGTAAATGAGAGGCAGTGAGGAATGGCGGGAACCTACTGGGAGAGATAGCATATACATGCATGCACACTTACCAAGGGCGTACTTGCGGCCAACAGAAACGGATTCAAGATAGGTCAGGAAAGTGACTGTACAGAAAAAAATGAGAAGAGGTGAAGGAAAGGCAATCTGATGGACTCATGCTAGTGTAAGCGAGAGATGCCGCAACGAAAAAAACTGCGATTGATGATGGCATTCTATGCGATCAAAGAGGCACAGTGACACGTATCTCACGGGTCGTACTGTCGATTCGTGTCGACCAATCGGACGACATACTTGCCCTGGATTCCGTCAAAGAAGGCCCCATTAAAGAAGAGGGGAAAGGATGGCCGGCTTTACCTGGGATAGCGGCTACCATGATCTTGCTGAAGGGGATGCCGACGCCGTAGAAGCTGTTGATGATGGCTGGGAACTGGAATGTGTTGAAGCCAGGCGGAATGTCGCCAATCACAGTGATGCTCTTGCCTTGGGAGTGGAGAACAGAGTGAGGGAGGGAGGGAGGGAGATGAATAGATGGTTTGAGCTTCATAACAATAATCCAGGGGGTGGAAAAAGGAATGAAGCGAGCGAGGAAAAAAGAATTTGCCTTCCCTCACCGCTCTTGATCAGATATTGGGAGACGAGTGTGGCGATGACGATAACGACCAGTGTGGCTGCCGAGAGCGTGACGGTGATTAGATTGGCCAGCCAGGCCTTGTTCTCTCGCAACCTGCGCACTTTCGATTTGGTAGCCTGATGGATGACGAAAGAGAAGAATAGAAACAGAAATAGGGATTCAGCAGTCAGCACGTGGAAAGGCACGTCAACGCAATCATTCACTCCTCCTCCTCCTCCTTCCCCCCCTTTCGTTGGGTAGGCCTTGTCCCAGGGCAGTATTTTGACATTACTTTGCGAAGGGCCGTAAAGGTCCAGAGGGTGAAGAAGGCGGTCAGTCCGATGGTGACTGAGTATTTGTTCGAGTCTGTGCCAATGTGCGAAAATAGGTACTACATAAAAAGGAGGAGGAGAATGGGAGGGAGGATGACACGTGAAAAATAAAACTAGCGTCGTCTCATCAATATTCTTTCCCTCCCACCCGCACCTTCAGTTCGTGAATCTGCACCGTATCCCGAGACAGCTTGATGCCCCAGATGTGCTTGCTCTGTGTGACGAAGATGTACACGCCGCTTGGAGGGAACGAGGGAGGAAGAAATGGAGGGAAGGAGTGTTACAACAGTCATAGAATCGTCGATAGGAAGAGGGAAATGATATAAACGAATGAAAAGGGATGGAAAGGGCGAGGGAGAGTGCAAGGTGTACCTGCCGGTGACGAAGCCAGCTAAGACGGAGGGACTTATAAACTTGATGAGTGAGCCCACGCGGAAGATGGCCATGACGCAAAGCATGAGGGCAACGGCGAGGGAAATAACGGCCGCGATCTCACATCGCACATGGGTGTGGTAGTGGGCTGGAACGTTTAGCATAGGGTCCTGCCAGTCGGAGAGGAAAAAATAGGGCGAAAAGGGACGATATAAGACATTCGTCTGAGCGCTTGCTCAATACATATCACTTCATTTCCCCCCTCTCTCCCTATCTCCATCTATCCTCCCCTCTCGCCCTTTTCCTCTCACCATGTCCTTGATGGCTAAGGGGATGCCTAGCTTTGTGTAAGTCTCGGACATGAAGAGGGACACCAGCGCCACGGGTCCGATGGTCATCTGTCCAGAAGTGCCGAAGAGTGAGTAGACGTAGCTGGGAAATGCGGATGAGAGGTAGAGAGGAGATGTGGATAAGGAAGTTAGCAAGCACAAAAGAGTGTGTATAATTTAAAAGAGAATTAAATTAGCAAGAGAGGATGAGCGAATGAGCAAGGGGGGCAGAGGGAAAGTGATGCTTTCACATGTCGAAGAACGTACCCGGCTATGGTGGAGGCGTAGAGGCCGTAGATTGGCGGGAGTGAGGACAGGACAGCATATGCCATGCCTATGAAAAAGGAAGATGGAAAAAATGAAAATATCGGAGAGTTGAGTACTCAATAATAAAAGAGCAGGACACAAGCTTCTCCACTCTGTCTGCCCTCCCTCGTCTTTTCTTCTTCACCTTGTGGCACTAGCATGACGCCCACGGTCAAGCCCGCCAGCACGTCGGAAGGAGCATGAAGTGGATACGTTGACCACTTGAATCTGGCCCAGGGAAAATAAGGGAGTGATACAAGGCCCAGACAATCAGATGCAAATTTCTGTATAAGAAGGAAGGAGAGGGAAGAAGGAATGGTGAGCAGGCGAGTCGAGAGTAAGTGGAAAGACAGGACAACATCTGCTGCACAGGAAACAGGACATACACAAACGCAGGTATCTATAGGACACACATCCGCTCTCTTACCCTTCCGTCACAACTAATTGTGCTCACATTTAGGGGGGGAAAGGTTATGCCCTTGCGACGGATATGGGGGGGAAGGCAGCCCAGGCAGCATTCTCGCAGGTAAAGCTTGACATGCCCTTCTGGGCCGACGCTTTCCGCACCCTTTTCGAAATGTTTAGTCTCGTGAAAGGAAGAGGAGAAGGCAGTGGGGATGGAGGGCGGGATATTGACGATGGAGGCCTCGGGAAGCTCGATGCTGGCTGAGAGTGTGCGGCGTGGCGAGGAGGGGCATACCATGGTGACTGAGTACAGTATTCTTAGAAAAGTAAATGCACTGTGAAATGGTGGAAGTATTTTGTGGGCTGAAGATGAGTGGGGCGACTGAACTGCTGCGGGCGAGGGCCAAACAAGTCAGGGAACTGTGCAGGGGAAAAGGGGGGGGGGGAGAAGCAACAGGTAGGAGGGATCAGGCACATTTGCCAAGTACCACAGACTTAGGTGTTGGTACACATTGGAAATTCATCTGAAGCGCGAAACATTTACAAACATTTGCACATCCAAAGCCCGGGTTCCTTCTACCCCCACGTAGCGTATAGACGACAAAATTGCCTCTGACTGGAATAAGAGAGCAGCATTAACATTTCAATGCCTGTGAAGCTCCGCCTCTGTAAGCGTCTGAAGCTATGGCTGAAGGTAGTCCGCTGCACTACCCAATAAGAGATAAAAGCGTCGCAGGGCAATAAACATGGAGCATGCATTCTTGGCGATTGGCCGCCGGGAACGTTCCCGAAGCGTTCTTCCACCCGGGTACGTTGTTGTGAAAAAGAATGCATAAATCGCTACACGAAGGGGTTGGGATGAAGGACATGAAAGACGTTTAGCGTGCAGGACATTAAGCGTGGTATGAAAGTCTGTAAAGCAGAAGGTAATCTGGCCGAGTATAATCATTGTTTGATGCTATGATAATTCAAAAAGAAAAGAAAAAAGAAGATGGCTCTTGCAACATAGACAGGAGGTCATGAGAGGCCATGTCGGTTGAGTGGCATGGTAGAGTTACCAAAAATGACAGTAGAGGAGATAGGTAAATACTGCTGTACAATTTGAGGAGATAGGTAAATACTGCTGTACAATTTGTTTTACTTGCTGTAAATGCTGGCATATAATCGAGATTTGGTCATAATCCGAGTCCAGCTGGCACCAGAGTGTGCTCTCCCCTCTCACCCCTTCTCCCTCTAAAACGACGGCGGTAAGATGTTTCAGCCCACTAGGCCTCTCGCAGACCAAGCTTTTTCCTACTATTCTTTCCTCTCCGTCTTAATTCTCCTTGCATCTCATTTCAGTGAATACGACCCAGCGACACTAGTACCCGTTCCAGCGCCTCTTCCGAGCCTAAAATGCCCGGCCTGCTGACCGTCTCCACCCGCTTGTCTTCCTTCACATAGGCTTGAACAGAGGGATGAGTGATGGACACAGCGATCCGCCTCCCGGCCTGAAGAAGAGTTGCCATGCCTAGGTCGTTGTCGTCGTCGAAAAGGGCCACGCACTGGTCCGGGTGGAGGAAGAGGCGGGGCAGGAGGCGGGCGACAGCGGCGGCCTTGCCGGAGGTGGAGGGGTAGATGTCCGCCTTGCCCAGGTTGAACGATGAGGACAGGTTCAGCGCAGGAAGGCTGTGGGTAGGAAGGGAGGAAGGGTGGAATGAGGTGGGTGGAGGGTGCGGGCAGAAGAGAAGGACGGGAAGAGGGGGAGGTCGACATTTCCTTTTTGTTACTGCGGGGGGAAGGAGAGAGCAGCACGATGAAAAAGAGAAACAAGAAGTCTTCCATTTTCCCTGTACCCCTTCATTTTTAATCCCTTGCGCGGACCAAAGCTGTTCTGCATGGATACAATGGAAAAGGGAAAAGGAAGGAAAAAACAACCCTCCCTCCCTCCCTCCCTTCCTCCTCTCTCCCCACACGCACCGTGCCTTGAGCGCTTCCCACTCCTCCTTCGGCTTACCCCGCGTGTCCACCCTGAAGTTGGTGTAGTAATCTCGGCCGTCCACGCGCCATCCAGCCTCCTCCATCTCCTTATACAGCGCCCACAGCGTTTCCAGTGGCCCGACGGCTTCCTGCCACTCCACGTCCCATGCCGGATTCTCCTCCTCTTGGCGGATGGTAGCGAAGTCCATGACAGCGTGCGGGTCATGGATGAGTCTTCCACCTCCCTCAATGCACTCGTAGTCGACCACTGGCAGACCCGTGCGGCGCCGCATGAGGTAGGTACTGCTGCGGGCCCCTGTGATAAGGACGACAAGGCAGCCCTCCCCACGGATGGCCTGCACGAGGCGAAGGGTGCGCAAGGAGATATAGCCCGGACCGGAGGAGAGGGACGGGAGTTCGATGCAGGCACGGGAGGTCCCGTCAGGCTTGTAGCGCAGGGTGACGTAGCGGGGCAGGGAGTGGGAGGGGTCTGGCTTGTGGACGAACGGGGGGGTAAGAGGATGGCTGGGACAAGAGACAAAGGAGGACGACGATGAAGAGGGTTTGTCGACTGGCGCAGCGTCACAAGAGGAGATCGGGGTCGTAGAGGATGAGAAAGGAGAAGAGAAAAGGGGGGCCGGCGTCTCCCCGGCCTTCTCTGTGGAGATGGCAGCAGATGCCTCATCGACTCGGGCATCACCATCACGCATCCCCTCCCTCCCCTCTACCGCAGCACTTGTGGCGTTAAAAGGCAAAATCTCATAGCCATGATTGAGAAGATCACCCCCAAAGTGCAGGAGTGTCCCGTCCAAGTCGCTAAAGACGCACCGTGGAGCAGGAGGTGGAGACCCAGGGGGGGAAGTGAAGGAGAAATTCTGCTGCTGCGGCTGGTTTGACCGCGGCTGGTGTGTCTCCACACGACGAAGCCGATGCGCCATGCCTTTTGCGAGGTGTTCTAGCTCGCCAATGCGGTATTGGGTGGGTGAGAGAGGGCTGACAGGGCTCGTGGTGCACGTGATGGTCGTCGTCAGTAGGCTGAGGAGGAGGAGGCGGATAATGGTGAGAAAGGAGTGTGGTGGTCGCTCTGTGCCCAAGGACACGAGCATGCAATAGGATACTGTGCATGGTTTCGAAAAGAGGACGTGAGTGGAAAAGAAGGATTATTGGCGGGCTCGGTTGATGGGGGGAAGGCAAGCAAGCAAGCAAAAGAGGTGGCACATAACAGAAAGCACCCGGAGCTGACCAATCGTCGGCACTCATCGCCTAAATTCATTCTCAGAAATCGCGATGTCTCCAGCATCACTCGCAGAGAGCTTTATAAGTCAACACGATACATAGTCTAAAAACTCGATGAGACACAAAAAAAAACAGATGCTCAGTTCTTAATTCTTTGTTAGGGTCGCTCTGTTAGTGGAAGTGGACGGTGCCGATGTCGAAGCAGGCGCAGGTGCTGGTGTCGGAGGCGGCGTGGGAATCGGAGCGGGCGCAGACGGAGATGAGGTGCACGACCCGTATAAGCTATTACATCCAAAG
>Ga0160419_100835_pt1 | contig 16128 bp, 17 predicted proteins | sample CelAP2metagpilot_2_FD_108196 | JGI IMG/M metagenome (GOLD analysis project Ga0160419, IMG submission 108196) | Phycosphere-associated microbial communities from Cellana algal ponds in Kailua-Kona, Hawaii, USA - Cellana AP2-4-25 metagenome pilot ... | reverse complement strand
TTATGGCGGGTCGTGGACAGCGTCTGGGATCTCGACGCCTATGGATCAGGCCTCAAGGGCATCATCGCCCGCGCAGGCATGATTGTGACGGGTCTGGTGCACCTGGCGATGGCTGGCCTTGCTCTGACCGTTCTGATCGGCAGCCGCTCGGGTTCTGGCAGCGGCATCACCGACGCCGCCGCGTCTTCGGCCGGGACAGCAATCCTGGCGATGGTCGGCCTGCTGACACTTGGAGCGGGGGGATACTACCTGCACAAGGCCTGGAGCGAGGGCTACCGCAACCACCTGCGCGGCAATCAGATCACGCTGCGGCTCAATACGCTGCTCAAGATCGGCGTAGCCGCAAATGGTGCGGTGATCGGCATCATTGGGCTGCTGATCCTGCAGGCTGCGCTGTCGGCCTCGGCAGAAAATCCCGAAGGGATCGGCAGTGTCTTTGACTGGCTGCGCGAACAGATGTTCGGCCAGATCCTTGTCACCAGCCTCTGTCTGGGCCTGCTCGGGTTTTCGCTCTTTTGTGCCGTAAACGCGCTTTACCGCATCGTGCCCAAGGCCAGTGATCGCGGCACGCAAACGCTGCGCGACGCATTGAGCAGCGGTTAACCCGCCAATAGACGCAGCCCCTGCGTCACGTCAGAACGAACCGCCAGCCGCAGGCCGGGCTCATCCCCGGCCTTCAGCGCTGCAATGATCAGCTTGTGGTTCTGCGGTGGTTCCGTCCGACGCAGCCGACCATAAAGCGCGCGCATGGTCGGCCCCAGCTGCAGCCAGACAGTTTCCGCCATCGCCAGCATGGCAGGCGCCTGCGCCCGCAGATACAGGGTGCGGTGAAATTCCAGATTGGTGCGAAGATAGCCCACCGCATCCCGTTTCGAGATCATCTCCGCCACATTCGAATTGATGCTCTGGAGCCGGTCAATCAACGCCATATGCGCCCGCGGCAGCGCACGGCTGGCCAGCTCCACCTCAAGCAGCGCGCGCAGGGCGGCCAGCTCCTCAATCCGTTCGTTGGTCAGCTCTGGCGTGGACACGCGCCCCGACGTCGACAGAAACAGCGCCCCTTCTGCGACCAGCCGGCGGACCGATTCGCGCGCGGGCGTCATCGAGACATCAAACTCCTTGCCGATCCCCCGCAACGTCAGGGCCGCGCCGGGCGCCAATTCGCCGTGCATGATCCGCGTCCGCAACGCGCGATACACCCGATCATGGGCAGATCCGGTGGACAGTTCAGCAGCAGGGCGAGCAGGCATAGACATGACAGCGGTTGTGATCACAAAACAGCGGCCCGTCAATCAAAAGGGCGACACCCCGGCGACAATCTGCGCCTCAGAACCGAAAGCGGTGCAGATGATTGCCTTCACTGCGCAGCCAGCCCCGGGCCCCGTCATAGTTGCCATATAGCCCCTGCACGAGATCCCAGAACGCCTGCGAGTGGTTCATCTCCTGCAGATGGGCGACCTCATGCGCGGCCACGTAACGCAGCACTTCAGGCGGCGCGAGGATGAGCCGCCAGGAATACATCAACGCCCCTTCCGACGAACAGGACCCCCAGCGCGACCGCGTATCGCGGAGCGTGATCCGGCTGTAAGGCCGCCCCAAAGCGGCAGAATAGCGGTCTGATGCCTCTGCCAGCCGATCGCGGGCCAGTTCCTGCAAGTACCGCTGAATGCGACGGCCAGGACCGGCATCGCTGCGCAGATCGGGCACCATCAGCGCGCCATCCTGCAATAGGATGCGGCGACCAGTTCCCGCGACGATCCGACGGGGCTGGCCATCAATGGGCAGCACCGCACCAAAGGTCACGGCAACCGCCTCGGGCCGTCCTGCCAGATGGCTGCGGATCCAGCTTTCCTTTTCCCGGGCAAAGGCCAGCGCCTCTCGGTCCGGCACCCGCGTCGGCAGGGTCAGCGTCACCCGTCCATCCAGCCCTGAGATGCGCAGGCTGATCCGGCGCGCCCGCGCAGAGCGGCGCAGCGTCAGCGGAACCGGCGGATCTCCCGGCAGGTGATGATCAGCCATGAAGGCCTCCCCTTTTGGCAAAGGCTTTGACAGCACCCGGCGCATATGGCAAGGCACCTGAATCGTCGAACCGACTCAGCAGAAAATCAAGGGGATCCACATGCCCAAGGAAGAATGGGGTGTAAAGCGCGTTTGCCCGACGACCGGCAAACGTTTTTACGACCTGAACAAGAACCCGATCGTCAGCCCCTACACCGGTGAGGTTGTCGAACTGGACAGCGGCAAAAGCCGCATGATCGAAGCCGACGCAGAGGACGCCGCAAGCCGCAAGGCAAAAGACACCGTCGACGCCGATGACGTGGTACTGGACGATGCAGATGACGTCGATATGGACCTCGGTGACGACGTCCTGGACGATGATGATGACGAGGATAACGTCTCCCTCGACGAGATCGCAGACGTCGCGTCCGAAGACGACGATTCCTAAGGTCTTCAGACCCTTGGGGGAGGTTTAACCACCTCCCCCGGACCTCCCTTTTGCCTCTCGATCGCGGTGTTCCGCTCGCTCTGGATGGGAAGTCGAAAAAATTGTGACAGGGATGCATTTTCCGCTTGCGGCCCGCCGCCCTGTCCCGTAAATCACCGTCACACACCGCGACGCAGCATCGCAGAGCGGTTGGTTTGGGGCCTTAGCTCAGCTGGGAGAGCGCCTGCATGGCATGCAGGAGGTCAGCGGTTCGATCCCGCTAGGCTCCACCAAACATCCTTCTCCGAAAACTCAATCCAGCCTCCCTCTCGGGATCAGCTTGCCTATCGTTTGCGCGCCAAACAGGTCCGGCGGCAATATCCGCGCGCGGCATGTCAGATCACCCCGCCAACCGCAGGCCCGCTTAGGCAAAAACGATCTCAGGCGCGATGATCCGACTGATCTGCCCGCCCGTGTTCACGGCCTCATAAGTCGATCTTGGCGGCCGGGCAGCACCATCAACGCTGCGCAAAACCCAACTCTGCGCCTCCATCGCCTTCAGCGACTGCGACAATGCCCGGTCGGTAATGTTTGGCAGCTGCTGCTTGATGTCGGTGAAATGTCGCGCCTCATGCAGAGAGCCGAGAACCGGCAAGGTCCAGGATCGGCGCAACAGGGGCCAATCGGCCTCTGCCGCAACATCGCGCACCCGGTCAGCCATCGCTGCAACCGTCCTGCCCAGCGGCGTCAGCCGGAACTCTGGCCGCAACGGATGCCCGTAGCCCGGATTGCGCTCCAGAAGGCCCAGCTCAATCAGATGATCAAGACTCTGCGCAAAGGCCGTCCGCCCTGCCCCCGTGGCCGCCAAAAGCGGCGCCTGCCGCCCCGCGACACCCGAATGCAGGCTCGACAAGATGGGCATCGCCCAGGCCCTTGAGGTGATGTTGACAAACAATCCAATGTCCATAAAGTATAGTTAGTATATTTTTAAAAGATAGGAAACCCCATGTCCCTTATTTCCGTTGATCAGACCATCACCATCGCCATGTCCGTTGCAGATCGCCACGCAAGCGCGAAATGGTACGAAACCATGCTTGGGTTTGAGCTGTTGTATCACGCAGATGACGCGGGCTGGTCCGAGGTTCAGACAAACACCCCGGGCGTTGTCATCGGGTTCGGTGAACACACCAAGCCAGCGCCGGGAAACTGCGTGCCCGTCTTTGGGATTGCCGATCTGGACACCGCCCGACACAAGCTGGAGCAGGCTGAGGTGAAATTTGACGGCGACACTGACGTCATCGAGGGCATGGTCAAAACCGCGACCTTCTATGACCCCGACGGCAATGCGCTGATGCTCGCGCAGGATCTGACAGGCGGGAACGAATAAGACGCAGCTCCAGATCAGCACACCATCAGCGACGGCCAACGGTCTTTCCGGTCGCAGGCTGCGTTCATCAGGCTCTAACAAGGGAAAATACTGAAAAAGAAGAGAGGTCCGCGCCCCCCAGCGCAGACCTCTCCGGCCCGGCGGGCCCTGATCCGGGGGAGGGATGACATCCCCGGATCAAACCAAATCAGCATTCAGACATTCATTGCCGCAAGGCTGGCAGACATTCGACCAATCAGCGCGTCATCCTCGCCGCCGATCAGGATGTAGCGATACCCGCCTTGCTGCCACAACGCCGCGCTCAACCCCTCCATTCGGCGCAATTCTGGCGCGCGTTCTGTCCCCTCTTCGGCCCGCATGATGCACAGCGCCAGCGGGTCCCCCGTGCTGGTCAGAAAGGCAAGCTGGATCAGGGGCTGTCCCTCAAAGCTCAGGATCTGCGAGCGGGCAAACCGCACGTCGGGAAAGATCTGCAAATGTTCGACCGACATGCTCTTGCCGATAGAGGCCGCGACCCGGTCCAGCTCTGCCTGCTGCAACGGGGTTGGCACGTCGATATGGGCAAGCGTGCTATTGGAATAAAGCGCCTGATAGGCGGCAACATATTCTGCCCAACCATCGCGCGACGGGCTTAATGCGGCCCCAAGAAACACCCCCACCACCAAGGCGGCGGCAACCGCCCCACCCCAGAAACCCGATCTCAGGCCCGCTCTGCCGTGGGGGGCTGGGTCTGCAATTTGGCCCGACCAGCCGCCGTGTCGCGCGCCCGGGGAAAGGACTGCAACAGACCGCGGACCCGCCTCAGGCTGCAGGTCCGCAAACCCCTCGGCCAGCACGGCCCTGTCGATTTCCAACGCCGCCAAACGCGCCTGCAACGCGGGATCCTGCGCCAGGGCGGCGGTGATCTCTGCCACGGGCGCGAAATCCGTTTCGCCATCCAGATAGGCGACCAGTTCCTCGTCCGTGAAATATCTATCGTGCATTCCGCCCCCCTTTCTCAGTGCGGAACTTCTGCGCCAGAACGGCCCGCGCAGCCGCCAACCGGCTCATCAGGGTGCCGACAGGAACATCCAGGATCATGGCAGCATCCCGATAGGAATAGCCTTCGACATAAACCAGAACCACCGCCTGGCGCTGCACCTCCGGCAGATGCAGGACGGCCTGCAACAGTTCGCGCCGTTCTTGCCGCACGTCACTGTCCTGCGTGGGGTCAACGATCTCTGCCGTCTCGATCCCGACCAGTCCATTGCCGCTGCGCACCTGCCTGTGTCTCACCTCTGTCACCCACAGATTATGGGCAATGCGAAACACCCATCTGTCCAGATGCGAGTCCGGCTGAAACTGGTCGGCCCGCTCCATCGCCCGCAAACAGGCCGCTTGCGCCAGATCGTCGGCCTCTGGCCGTGACCCCGTAAGGCTGAGCGCATATCGCCAGACCCGCGGGAACACCTGGCTCAGCCCCTCGCGTACAGCCGCATCAGAAGGTTTACGCCTGAAAAACGACACCATCGCCCGACCTCACCCTCTGCCAGTATCTGTCAGATCAGGGGTCGGGCGCAGGCTCATTTCTGAAACACCATGCGGACCGTGACGGGAACAGCGCGGGTGATACTGTCGAGACTTGCGAGCTCCTTCAGCGTGTCGATGCCCGCATCAATGCCCAGATCATCCGTGGACAGAACAATGAAATCGGCCGTCGTCACCAGCACCTTGTCCTCGCCCAGCCGTGCGACCAGCATCTCTGCTTCGACATCCGCCTCCACCCCGGCGAAACTCAGCACCCCCTCAAAATCGGTCAACGCGGTATCGCCCACTGCCAGACCTTCGAAATCATCCAGCTCGACCGAACCGCTCAGCACCGCAGTCGGGGCAGCCGCGCGAAAGACATGTTCGATCATGCGTTCGTTTCGGATGTCGATGTTCGTCTCGACAGAGCCGAGATCAATGCTGATGGTGACAGCGCCATCTTCGCCAACCGTTCCGGCGACAGAGGTGAAATGATGCACCTCGCCATAGTCATTGCCCTTGATAGAGCCGAATGCCACCCGCGACTGATCCTCAACCGCAGACCAGACGCTGTGCCCGCCCGCAAAGGCGGCGCTGGCTGACACCACACAGGCCGCTACGCATGCCAACAATTTCTTCATGTGCCTTCTCCCAAGAGACCAGAACAAAAACGTTCCTATGAAACACAACGCGCCAGCGCCGGAATCCATCTGAACTTTTTTGTCCACCCCTGCATTTTTTGCGAACACTTGCACCATGCCCGATCCAGCCGGGCATGTGGCTGCACGTTCGCTCACATCTGGGAGAGGGAGAGCGCAGGCGGCAAACGCCGCCCTGCGGCTCAGGACAGGACGTCGACGCCAGAGAGGTCAGCCGATATCCGGATCAGCGGGCTGCTCACACCGGGACAGAGCCGCCCCAGCCCCGCCAGCCCCATCAGTTCGGCCGGGATACGCGTCGCTGCCGCCAGCGCCTGTTCCAACGGCACGCCGACCTGGTGGTGCAACACCCGCAGCGCCGTGGTCAGATCCAGATCCGCCCCGGCCAATGTGCCATCGGCCAGCGTCAGTCGGCCGTCCACACGGCAGATCTGCCGGCCTTCCAGCTCAAACGCGGTCTGATCTGTTCCCGCAGGCGCCATCGCGTCACTCACAAGAAAGATCTGCCCCGGCCCCCGTTTTGCAGACCAGGCCGCGCGCATGGCTTCGGGGTGGACATGGATCGCATCGGCAATCAGACCCGCGCTCAGATCACCACAGGCCAGAACAGCGCCCACAAGACCCGGCTCGCGATTGCCAAGCTGGCTCATGGCGTTGAACAGATGGGTGGCGCAACGCGCGCCCGCCTCGGCATATCTGAGGCAGGTCGCAAACCCGGCGTCCGTATGGCCCAATGACACCACAGCCCCGGCTGCAACCAACGCCCTGACCTGATCCGTGGTGGCGTTCTCCGGCGCAAGCGTCAGCATCAGCGCAGGCAAGTCCTGCGCAGCCGCAATCAATGCCGCAAGATCGGCCTCTTCCATCGGACGGATCAGCGCGGCGTCATGCGCGCCTTTCCGTGCCACCGACAGATGCGGCCCCTCCAGATGCAGCCCGGCAATCCCCGGCACTCCCGCAGCAATCGCGGCCTTGGCGGCCACAATCGCAGCAACGGTCTTCTCCCGCGTGTCCGTGATCAGGGTTGGCAGAATTGCCGTCGCGCCAAGCCCGCGATGGGCCAGGGCAATCCGACGCAGCGTATCAACCGATGGATCATCATTGAACATGACCCCGCCGCCGCCATTCACCTGCAGATCCACAAAGCCCGGCGCCAGAATGTCACCGCCCAGATCCACCCTCTCTCCCGCGCCAAGGCTGGCCACAGGTCCAATCGCGGCCACGCCCCCCTGCTCGACGCGCAGGCCAAGCCCCTCTTGCAAGGCCACACCGTCAAAGACGGATCCACCGTGATAGATGGTTGCCGGGCCACTCATACCGTTTCCGTCACTTTGCGCAGATGGCGGGGCGCATCCGGGTTGATCCCGCGCTGCACCGCGACCTGCTCAACCATCGCATAGAACGAGACGATGGCCGCCACCGGGTCAGTCAGCCAGTGATCGGTCCTGACATGGGGCAGCTCTTGCGCGGTCTTGACCAGCGGGCTGGTCGCAAACACCTGCGCGCCCTTGGCCGCCAGCGTATCAGCCACCTCCGCCAACAACGGCTCTGCCGCATCCTTGGCTGCAAAGGCAATCACCGGAAAGCCACCCGCCACAATCGAGACCGGCCCATGCAGCACCTCGGCCGAGGAATAGCTCTCGGCATGGATCTGGCAGGTTTCCTTGAACTTCAGCGCCGCCTCATTGGAAATCGCCATGCTCGGCCCCCGCCCCAGCGTGAACAGCGAACTTTGCGTGACCGCCTGGGCAGCGGCGCTCCAATCACACCGCGTGGCCTTGTCGAGATGCTCGGGCAAGCTGCGCAAAGCCGCCAACAAATCGCCATCGCCTTTCAGTTCTGCCAGCAACCACAGGCCAGCCACTAGCGAGGTGACAAAGGTCTTGGTCGCCGCCACACTGCGTTCTGGTCCCGCATGCAGCGGCAGCGCCGCCTCAGCCGCCAGGGCAAGCGGCGAAGTCGGATCATTGGTTATCGCCACCGTACTGGCACCAGAGGCGCGCGCGCTCTTGGTCAGCTGCACGATGTCCGGGCTCTGGCCGGACTGGGACACCGACAGGCACAACGCGCCCGCAGCCTTCAACTCGGCCCCATAGACAGAGGCGACAGACGGGCCAACCGAGGCCATAGGCAGGCCAAGCAGCAGCTCGCTTGCGTATTTCAGATAGGTGCAGGCATGGTCGGACGAACCGCGCGCCGCAGAGATCACGAACCGCGGCCCCTCCCGCCCGGCAACAGCCACAGCCGCAGCCAGCGCATCGGTGCCCTTGGTCAACAGACGCTCAACGGCGACAGGGATTTCTTCGATTTCCTGACGCATCAGGGTGGGGTTCGGGGTCATCGTGGCAGCCTTTCCATCAGGTGTCCGGATCACGGTGTCAGCCGCAGCTCTGCCACGAAATCGTAGGCATCACCGCGATAATTGGATCTGGTGAACTCAGCCACGCGGCCGCTCTCAAGATATGAGATCCGCTGAATGCTGAGCCCGGCCACACCCTCGGCAACCCCCAAGAGGGTCGCATCTTCTTCCGCCAGGTTGACGGCTGAAATCTTTTGAATTGCGCGCACTGGCCTGCTGCCGCTTTCGCCAAGCAGATCGTACAGAGAATCGCGCACCGCCAGCGGGTTGGGCAGGATATCCAGCGGCAGCGAGGCCCGCTCAACCGCCATCGGCCTCCCCCCCGCCTCGCGCAGGCGACAGATCCGCGCCACCTGCCCATCCGCAGGCAGGCCCAGCACCTCTATTTCCTCGGCAGACGGCAGAAAGACACCCCGCTCCAACCACTTGGAACTGGTCTCCATCCCGCGATGGCGCATGTCCTCGGTAAAGGACGTCAGATGCGACAGCGACTGCTCAAGCCGCGGCGCCGCATCCCGCACGAAAGAGCCGGACCCCTGCCGCTGCACAATCGCCCCCTGCTTGACCAGCTCCTGAATCGCTTTGCGCACGGTGGCGCGGGACAGTCCGGTGATATCGGCGATCTCGCGTTCTGGCGGCAACGAAGAGTTGGGCGGCAGAACGCCATCCTCTATTCCCTGCTCCAGCCTCTGCCGCAGACGCACGTATCGCGGCCCACCGCTGGTTTCGAGCCATTCATCAGGGGAAAGAAACGCCGCCGCATTCATTGTGTCTGCTCCTTCTGAAGCGCGTAAGCCAGCGCAATCGCACCCTCGATCGGCGCCCCCTTGGGCGCAACAATCGCGGCCTGCGCCTCTGGTGGGAGATAGGGCGCATATAGCGGACCAATCCCGCCCGTCAGGCACAACGCCATCTGCGGCGTCCATCCCATCGCGCCCAGCGCCTGCCACAGATAGGCTGCGCCCTCCCGCATCAACCCTTGGCCGACCACATCCCCGGCCTGCGCAGCCGCAGTCACCCGCCGCGCGATCTGACCCAGCTCATGTGGCGGGGCCTCTGCAGCAAAGGCAACGATGCCGCCCGTGCCGTCATAATCCGCAAGCAGGCGCCGGGTCAGATCGCTTTGCTCCGCAAGGCCGTCATGGGCGTTCAGCGCCACCGCAAGGGCCCGGCGACCAATCCACTGCGCCGACGCCTCGTCGCCCAGAACAGGCCCCCACCCTCCGGCAAAGCGACGCGCCTCACCCGCTTGCAAGGCCAGAAACGATCCGGTGCCACAATGGGCAATCGCCCCGTCTGCGTCGCCATGCGCACCCGCCAGGGCAGGATGGCGATCATCTTCCACCCGCACGACCTGAAACGGCAGATCCGCCGCAACGCGGGCGGCGATTCGCGGGCTCGCAACACCGGCCAGACCAAGATACGCAGGCGCCCCGTACAGCGCCTCTGCGCCGCCGGTCACATGGCTCGCCAGCTCGGCAATTCCGTCACGAAGACGACCAAGGGCGCCGTCGTAGTCACTGCTTACATTGGCAGGGCCAACCTCAACGACACATCGCCCCTGCGCGCTAACGCAGGCGATCCGACAGGTTGTTCCGCCGCCGTCAACGGCGACCACGGGGGAAAGGATTGGATGAGGATATGGCAGGTTCATGACCATACCTATACGCATCCACCACCCTCGTGTAAATACCAAAACCAGTCCAATATATTCCAAAACCAGACCTAATAGGCTGTTTTCACCAACCAATTACGCTTCAAAAAATATTTGTAGACAAATGGTACTGTATAGGTATGCTTTTGGCCAACGAGGAGAGAAACCGTGCTGCCACACACCACAGAGCAAGTGCACCCGGATGCGCACAAGCTGAGCGATGCCACGCTGAAAGACGCCGCCCGCGCCCTTGCCAAGGGGCAGAGAGAGGCCGCAGAAGCGCCCCAACAGGCCATCTCCGCCATCTGCAGCGGCGCCAGCGCAATGGCGCGCAGCCTCACCTCTGACGGATCGCTCTACTATGTCGCGGCGGGCTCCTCCGGCCTGATGGCGGCAGCAGATGCAATGGAACTGGGCGGCACCTTCAGCATTGATGAAAGCCGCATCCACATTCTGATGGCCGGCGGCCTTCCCCAATCCGCTCATATGCCCGGCGACACAGAGGATGACACCCACGGCCTCTCGGAACAGCTCGCACAGCTGGGCCCGCAGGACACGGTAATCGCCGTATCCGCCAGCGGCACCACCCCCTTCACACTGGAAGCCGCGCGCCTGGCGCGGGCCGCGGGGGCCGCATTGATCGGCATCGCAAACAATCCCGGCAGCCCCCTTCTGGAGCAGGCAGACCATGCCATCGCGCTTGCAACCCCGGCAGAGCTGATTTCCGGCTCGACACGAATGGGCGCCGGCACGGCCCAGAAAATCGCTCTCAACATGCTGTCCAGCCTGATGGCGGTTGAGCTGGGCCATGTGCATGACGGCATGATGGTGAACCTGCGCGCAGACAACAGCAAACTGCGCGCCCGCGCCGTCGGCATCGTCAGCCGGATCACCGGCGCAAGCGCGACCGACGCGCAAATCGCCCTGGATCAGACCGGTGGCGCGGTAAAGCCCGCAGTACTGATCTGCGCGGGCGCCACCTCTGTCGGACATGCGCTCACTCTGTTGCAAGACAGCGCCGGGCGGCTGCGCCCCGCGCTTTTGGAACTACCGAAAAGACAAAACAAAACAGACTAACCTTGGGAGGAAATAATGCTACGAAAGACTCTTACCATTGCGCTGACAACAACGGCGCTGACGGCTACCGCGGCCTGGGCCGAGGATGTGACGCTCACCATCGAAAGCTGGCGCAACGACGACCTGACCCTGTGGCAGGACAAGATCATCCCCGCCTTCGAAGCCAAACACCCCGGCATCAAGGTGAAATTCACCCCCTCCGCCCCTGCGGAATATAACGCGGTGCTCAACTCCAAACTTGATGCGGGCTCTGCGGGCGATCTGATCACCTGCCGCCCCTTTGATGCCTCTCTCGCCCTGTTCGAAGCAGGCCACCTGGCCGATCTCGACGACATGGAGGCAATGAACAACTTCTCCGACGTGGCCAAATCCGCCTGGCAGACCGATGATGGTTCCGCCAGCTTCTGCGTGCCGATGGCTTCGGTGATCCACGGATTCATCTACAACGCCGATGCCTTTGCCGAACTCGGCATCGACGCCCCCGAGACCGAAGCAGAGTTTTTTGCCGCGCTGGAAAAGATCCGCGAAGACGGCACGTATATCCCGATGGCGATGGGCACCAATGACCAGTGGGAAGCCGCCACGATGGGCTACAACAACATCGGCCCGAACTACTGGAAAGGCGAAGACGGCCGCCGGGCTCTGATCGCAGGCGAGCAGAAACTGACCGACGAGGCCTGGACCGCCCCCTACGCGACCCTTGCCAAATGGGCGCCCTATCTCGGCGATGGCTATGAGGCACAGACCTATCCGGACAGCCAGAACCTGTTCACCCTTGGTCGCGCCGCCATCTACCCCGCAGGCTCGTGGGAGATTTCGGGCTTCAACACCCAGGCCGATTTCCAGATGGGCGCCTTCAAACCGCCGGTCCAGAATGCAGGCGACACCTGCTATATCTCTGACCACACCGATATCGGCATCGGCATGAATGCAGCCACCGACCACCCTGAGGCCGCAAAGACCTTCCTTGCATGGGTCGGCTCGCCGGAGTTTGCGTCGATCTTCGGGAACGCCCTGCCCGGCTTCTTCCCGCTGTCCAAGGAACCTGTCGAACTGGCCGATCCGCTGGCCAAGGAATTCGCCAGCTGGCGTGGCGAGTGTGAAAGCACCATCCGCTCCACCTATCAGATCCTGTCCCGCGGCACGCCGAACCTCGAAAACGAGACCTGGGGCGCATCGGTCGCTGCCATCAAGGGCACGGCCTCGCCTGAAGAGCTGGGCGCCAAGCTGCAGGATGGCCTGGCCAGCTGGTACGCACCGCAGCAGTAACCCCTGCGCTGCAATTGTCTCCGGGCGGCGCATCGCCGCCCGGACACCTCAGGAGACTCCCCATGACCAAGCCCCGCGTCCGCTGGCATATCGCCGTCTTTCTGGCGCCTGCCGTGCTGATCTACTCTGCCGTGATGATCTTTCCGCTGTTCAATACCCTGCGGCTCGCGCTCTACAGCCGCGTCGATCAGGAGCGGATCTTCACCGGATTGGACAACTTTCGCACCCTGTTTTTTGACCCCATCTGGGCCGAGCAGTTCTGGAACGCTTTGGGCAACAACTTCTGGTTCTTCCTGGTTCACATGCTGGTGCAGAACCCGATCGGCATCGCACTCGCCGCGATCCTCAGCCATCCACGGCTTCGCTTTGCCGCGCTTTACCGCTCTGCGATTTTCATTCCCACCATCCTCAGCTTTGTCATCATCGGCTTTGCCTGGAAACTGATCCTCTCCCCGATCTGGGGCATTGCCCCCTCAATGCTGGACGCGGTTGGTCTCAAATCCCTGTTTGCTCCGTGGCTGGGCAAGGAAGAATACGCCCTCACCACATTGGCGCTCATCTCTGTATGGCAGTTCGTCGGCATTCCGATGATGCTGATCTACGCCGCCCTTCTGTCGATCCCCGAAGAAATCCTGGAAGCCGGTGAAATCGACGGCATCACCGGTCTGGCCGCCTTTTGGAAGATCAAGCTGCCGCTGATCCTGCCGTCAATCGGGATCATCTCGATCCTGACATTCGTTGGCAATTTCAACGCGTTCGACCTGATCTACGCATCCCAAGGCGCGCTGGCTGGGCCCGACTATTCAACCGATATCCTGGGCACCTTCATGTATCGCACGTTCTTTGGCTTCCAACTCCAGCTGGGCGATCCGCATATGGGGTCGGCCATCGCCGGGGCGATGTTTGCGATCATCCTCGTCGGCGTCTGTATCTATCTCTTTGGCATCCAGACCCGGATGCGCCGCTACCAGCTGTAAGGAGGTCGGACCATGAACAAGGCCCGCACAAACCCCCTAAACGCGTTCGCCATGCACGGCGCGCTGATCCTTTACACGCTGATTGCGCTGTTTCCGGTCTTTGTGATCCTCATCAACAGCTTCAAGACGCGCAGGGCGATCTTCCGCGAGCCACTGGCGCTGCCGGATGCCGACAGTTTCTCGATGATCGGCTACCAGACAGTCCTCAAACAGGGCGATTTCTTCCTCTATTTCCAGAACTCGCTGATCGTCACGGTCGCCTCACTGGCGCTTGTGCTGCTGTTTGGCGCCATGGCGGCCTATGCGCTGAGTGAATACCGCTTCAAGGGCAACACGCTGATGGGGCTGTATCTGGCCCTTGGCATCATGATCCCGATCCGCATCGGCACTGTTGCGATCCTTGAGATGATGGTGGCGACAGGACTGGTGAACACCCTCTGGGCGCTGATCCTTGTCTACACGGCCCAAGGCCTGCCGCTGGCGGTGTTCATCCTCAGCGAATTCATGAAACAGGTGAGCGACGACCTGAAAAACGCAGGCCGCATTGATGGGCTCAGCGAATACACCATCTTCTTCCGACTGGTGCTGCCCCTGGTGCGCCCGGCGATGGCCACCGTCGCCGTGTTCAACATGATCCCGATCTGGAACGATCTGTGGTTTCCGCTGATCCTGGCCCCGGCCGAAGAGACCAAGACGCTGACCCTGGGCAGCCAGGTCTTTATCGGGCAGTTCGTCACCGACTGGAACGCGGTTCTGTCGGCGCTGTCGATGGCAATCCTGCCGGTGCTGATCCTCTATGTGATCTTCTCCCGCCAGCTGATCCGCGGCATCACATCGGGGGCGGTGAAATGATCTGTTCAACCCTTGCATCAACAGGCCTGCTCTCGTCCGCGTGGGGGCGTGAAGTGCCCCGGCTTAGGCTGCGCAAGACCGCTTGTCCTGATCTTCTTGCAGGAGTCTGCTCATGACCCGTGTCCTGATCGCAGGCCTTGGCAATATGGGCCTGTCCCATGCGCTCGCCCATCACGGCCACCCCGACGCCGAAATCATCGGTCTGGTGAACCGCTCCGGCACCGTCGACCACCCAGACCTGCAGGGCTACCCTGTCTTTACCGACTTTCACGCCGCCCTCCACAAGACCAAACCGGACCTCGTGGTCGTGGCCACCTATTCCGACAGCCACGCCGACTACGCCGTGGCCGCGATGGAGGCAGGCGCGCATGTCTTTGTCGAAAAACCGCTCGCCACAACCGTCGCCGACGCCCGCCGCGTAGTGGCAAAAGCACAGGAAACCAACCGCAAGCTCGTGGTCGGCTACATTCTGCGCCACCACCCCAGCTGGGTCCGCCTGATCGCTGAGGCCCGCGGGCTTGGTGGGCCATATGTCTTTCGCCTGAACCTCAACCAGCAATCCAGCGGCGCCGAATGGGAAACCCACAAGGCACTGATGCAGACCACCTCTCCCATCGTGGACTGCGGGGTGCACTACGTCGATGTGATGTGCCAGATCACCGACGCCGCACCGGTCCGCGTCCACGGTATGGGGCTGCGCCTGTCGGATGAAATCGCTCCCGACATGTATAACTACGGCCAGTTCCAGGTGGTGTTCGCTGATGGCTCCGTCGGCTGGTACGAGGCAGGCTGGGGGCCGATGATGTCGGAAACCGCCTTTTTTGTGAAAGACATCATCTCCCCCAATGGATCCGTCTCCATCACCGACGGCAACAAAGGCGCCTCTGCCGATGTGGACGGCCATACACGCGTCGGCAGCATTCTGGTGCACCGCCCCGGCGGCGACCACAGCATCGACCTGCCGGATGAGCCGGGCCATCAGGCCCTGTGCGATGCGGAACAGGCCTACATGCTGCGCGCCATCGCCGAAGACATTGATCTCACACGCCATATGACCGACGCCGTGCAATCCCTCGCCATCTGCCTGGCCGCGGATGAAAGCATCCGCACCGGCCAACCCGTTTCTCTTGAGGAGCCCCGCCCATGACCGCCCTGTCGCTGAAGAACGTCAACAAATCCTTTGGCCCTGTCCACGTCCTGAAAGACATCAACCTTGAGGTCGAAGACGGCGAGTTCGTGGTCTTTGTCGGCCCCTCCGGCTGTGGCAAGTCCACCCTGTTGCGGGTGATTGCAGGGCTGGAAGACGCAACATCGGGCGAAATCCATATCGCAGGCGAGCAAGTCAATCTGACCCCGCCCTCCAAACGCGGGATCGCGATGGTGTTCCAGAGCTATGCGCTCTACCCCCACCTGAACGTGCGCGGCAACCTGACCCTTGCGCTGAAACAGGAACGCCAATCCAAAGCCGTGATCGAAGAGCGCGTGGAAACCGCCAGCCGCATGCTGGGGCTGGAACCGTATCTCGACCGCTACCCGTCAGAGCTGTCCGGTGGCCAGCGACAGCGTGTTGCCATTGGCCGCGCCATCGTACGCCAGCCCAAACTGTTCCTGTTTGACGAACCGCTCTCGAACCTCGACGCGGCCCTGCGCATGAACACCCGCATCGAAATCGCCAATCTGCACCGCCAGCTGTCGGCCTCGATGATCTACGTCACCCACGACCAGACAGAGGCAATGACCCTCGCGGACAAGATCGTGGTTCTGCGCGACGGCCGGGTAGAGCAGATCGGCAGCCCGATGGATCTCTACAATGATCCGGCAAACCGCTTTGTCGCGGGCTTCCTTGGGGCGCCGTCGATGAACTTCCTGCCCGCCAGCACCCTGACGCCGGATGACCCGCGCGAAATGGGTCTGCGCCCCGAAGACATCCGCCTCGAAGGGGGTGGCCCGATTGCCGGGACGG
>Ga0160419_100833_pt1 | contig 16179 bp, 10 predicted proteins | sample CelAP2metagpilot_2_FD_108196 | JGI IMG/M metagenome (GOLD analysis project Ga0160419, IMG submission 108196) | Phycosphere-associated microbial communities from Cellana algal ponds in Kailua-Kona, Hawaii, USA - Cellana AP2-4-25 metagenome pilot ... | reverse complement strand
CCCCTCCCCCCCCCCCCCCCCAAAAAGCAAAAGTTTCTCATCCCATCATTTCTCTCAGTTCTTGGCACTCTGCTTTTTTGGAAATTCGCTCTCCCTCTTAAACATTATCTCTGATCCTTCACACATTCACACTCACGCTCATTTTCGCTTCTGCCGCAACAAAACAAACAAGCCCGCAAGCATCGCAGCCCCCAATCCCACACCCACCATCAACATTGCCTCCTGCGACAACGGGCATCCTTCCCCCCACCCCCTTTTCACATCTTTCACTCCTCTCTTCTTCCCACCCTCCATCGGTCCCTCCTCCAGAGTCCCGTCGGAGGCAAGGCGGAGGCCGAGGTCAGCTGCCACCATTTTACGGCAGATGGGATGGTAGAACATGGCGTTTTTTTTAAATATCTCAAGAGCCAAGGAACTGGCCATCTTGCTCTGTGTGTACGTACGTAAAGGGATGGGAGGAAGACAAATGAGTGGACAGGATGATGTACAGAAAAAACAAATCAAGAACAACCGCCTTCCCTCCTTCCCTCCCTCTCTCTCTCTTTCTCCCTCTTAATCCTCACCTTATATAACTCCTTGTACAGCGGCCTCGTAAATTTCATTCTCCCCTGTGATGTAACAAAATCCAAAGCATTCCCAACCACAAATTTCGCGCCCGCCCGCAGACACAACACGGTCCATCGGAATCGAATCTCCGCATTCTTACTACTGCTCAACTGATACTCTCGATCCATCGCTTCCAGCACCGGCACCCCCATCATCCTCCCTTCTTTTTCCATCCTCCCTAACAGCCGCTCCAAAAATATCTGCTTCTGCAAAGTTGTCCATCTTGCAAACACCCCCCCTCCCTCCTTCCCTCCCTCCCTCCCTCCCTCAAACCACGCATCTGCCAGCGCCAGAGACGGCCCAGCCAGCCTTTCTGTCTCATACACCGGCTTGGGAGGCAGCCCTGGCTCATAAAAAATTTCATCCCACGGCAAAGAGACCAAGCGCGGATCCTGTTTGAAAAAATCAAGCAACGTCTGCTTGAACTCCGCGGACGTTACCGTTTTGTACTGAAAGGTGTGGATGTAATGCTTGGCGAACCTTTCAAACTCGACGGTTCCCACGATCCGTTCCAACCGTACCAGCAGGCTGAACCCTTTCTCATAGGGGATGCTTGAAAAGGCGTCATCGGGATCCACACCCGTCAGATCTGGCACCAAAGCTGTTAGTTCCATCTGATCCTTGAACGCCGCCACCGACTCCTCCAAATGCGGCCAGCCCAACCACTCCGCATCCAACTCAAAAATCATCGGGTCGCCGTGGATCCGGGCCATAATCTTCCGCTGCAACCACATCGTCCACCCCTCATTCAAATAAAAATGCTCCCACGTCGTGTTGGTCACGAGATTCCCGGTCCACGAATGCGCGATCTCATGCGCAATCACATCAGCCAGACTCCTATCCCCCGCCAGCAGCGTGGGAGTCGCAAAAGTCAAACACGGATTCTCCATGCCCCCATAAGGGAAGCTAGGTGGAAGGCAAAGTATGTCATATCTCGTCCAGACATAATCACACGTCAACGCCTCGGCATGCTGTAAAAATTCCTCCGTTTGATCAAATTCATACCTGGCCGCCTCCACCACGCTCGGCTCCGCCCATACCCTGCACCGAGGACTGATATCCCTACTTTGCAGATCGCCCACCGCTAGTGCCACCAGGTAAGAAGGCATCGACACGGGCTGCTCCCACACATAGGTACGGCATCCAGCCCCATCAACGAATTCCTTCTCTTCCGAGCGCAAGGCACTCATTAAGGCAGTCGCCCATTGAGGGACGCGGACCCGCGCCGAGTACGTCATTTTGACTGCTGGGGCGTCTTGACAGGGGAAGATGGAGCGGGCGTGGATGGCTTGGGATTGAGTGAAGAGGTAAGGGTGTTTCTTGCCGGCAGTCTGGGCGGGGGGCAGCCATTGGCAGGCTGAGGCGGTGGGTGTGGTGGTATAGTAGATGCGGACTATCAAGGTGTTGCCTTTGTGGAGTACACCTGCAGCGGCGAGAGATACCTCGAGCGGAGTCCCAAACACGGCATGGGGGGCACCGAATGTAAAGGCAGCTTCCACGCCATTAACTTCGGCTTTATGCACGCGGAGACCGGAGCTCGTGTCGAAGATGGCCCTGCTGGAGGAGGCACCTGACTGCAGAACGACCATCGTGTGCTCCGCCCAGCCGTCCAGGACGTACCTCTCGAAGTCCACATTTAATTGCAATTTAAGGTGCTGGGTCTTGACGGCTTGGTAGTTGCTCAAAGTGTTTTTGTCCTTCTGATTCGCAGCCCGACTGCTGTCGATAGTAGTGGCCGAGAGGGAAGAGGACGAGGAGGGGTCGGAGGCTGAGACGGCGGCTGCGTATGATTTATTTTTCGCCATAATGCCCGTGTGACTGTTCGCCGGCGAGGGGCTGAAAAGATCCTGTTGGGGAGGGAGATGGTGAAGGGACAGGTAAGGGCCGTGAGGCAAAATCGTTTAGTTGGTTTCGGGTGTCTTGGCTGAGCACCAGTGGCAATAGGCAGCAGTAAAGGGAAGAATAGAACGGAGAGGCACGATTGTCCGTTGTATTTGGCGGGCTTCAGGACGGCGGTCTCGTCCTGTTGAGAAGCAAGCACTAACAGACGAGGGACTTCCTTCTGAAGGAGGAGGCAGACTTGTTCTATTGCACTGTGTGACGAGACGGGTGGAAGGCGGAAACGAGCTTTCCGTCGACATATTTGACACACCATCTCCCTAAGTCCTTGTCCTTGTCTTTGCTGCGCTCCGTTCCTGTATCTGTGGTGCGTGAAATAGGCATATTGTTATTGAGGCATCAAGGCTATCACTCGCCGACTTCTTTAAAAAAGCAACGCCTCAAGGCTTGCAACGCTTCCTACGATGATTCGTCGTTCTTGTTTATGACGACGTCCACAGCACCACAAACACACCCAAACAGTCAGGTGCAACAGCACGTACACGACCAAGATGCAACCATAGTCTCCCGGGGGCCGGACGCTCAAGACCACAAAACTGTGCGCATGCCTTACCTCTCGACCTACCGCGCCCTCTAGAAGAACCCAGCCATCATGCCGCGTACATTCATCCTCCCTCACCCATTAACACCTACACCACAGGCATTGCGACCTCCACCACTAGCACCACCTTAGATCCGCAGCCATGGCTGATGTGGGTTTGTATGGCCTGGCCGTCATGGTAAGTCTTGAATGATGGCGGGACATATTTGCATGACCCTCTCTCCGTTTACCCTGCACATCTCCAGCAGCGACGCCCCCGGCACGCAAGCACATACCCTTGCCCACAACGCTACATCTCTTTCACATGTCCGTACGAAACACAGGGTCAGAATTTTGCCCTGAACATTGCCTCCAAGGGCTTCTCCGTCTCGGTCTGCAACCGATCCCACGACAAGGTGGATACGGCCGAGCAGCGCGCGGTGGCGGAGGGGAATTTGCCCTTGAAGGGCTACAAGGATGTACGTTTTTGTCTTGTTTCTTGTGGAAATAGAAAAAGTGGAGCAGCCCATGCTTCTTTTTCCATTTTGGATGTGGATTCGTGGGCTTAGCTGTCGGCGTGAGTCTGCGTGCTGTCTAGCAGCCCCTTCCAAGCATACCCTTCGCTCTCATGCATTTCATCGACCGTTTATAAGCGCTTCATAACCCTAACAAAAGCAAATTATTGACAATGCCACTCTCTTACCGTCTTGCCTCCCCTTCCGTCCATCTTCCACAAACATGCAAAACAAAACAGCCCAAAGAATTCGTCCTCTCCCTTTCCAAGCCGCGTAAGGTCATCCTCCTCGTCATGGCCGGCAAGCCCGTCGACGCCACCATCGAACTCCTCTCCCAATACATGGACTCCGGGGACGTTATCATCGACGGCGGCAACGAGTGGTTCCCCAATTCCCTTCGTCGCGCCGAGTCCCTCGCCCCAAAAGGCATTCTCTTCATGGGCATGGGCATCAGTGGCGGAGAAGAGGGAGCACGCAATGGCCCTTCGCTCATGCCTGGTGGACCGAAAGAGGCCTATGATCTTATCGCACCGATTATGGTGAAGGCTGCTGCGCAGGTGGACGACGGGCCTTGCACTACCTATGTAGGTCCTATCGGCGCGGGCAACTACGTGAAGATGGTGCACAACGGGATCGAATACGGGGACATGCAGTTGATTGCCGAGGCATACGACGTGTTGAAGACCTGCGCGGGGCTAAACAACGAAGAGCTTGCGGCGGTGTTCACGGAGTGGAATTCGACGGAGTTGGAGAGCTATTTGATCGAGATTACGGCAACCATCTTTGGTAAGAAGGATGATATGACCGCGGAGGGATATGTGGTGGACAAGGTGTTGGACAAGACAGGGATGAAGGGTACAGGGCGATGGACGATTCAGGAGGCGGCAGAGAGGAGTGTGCCAGCGACGACGATGGCAGCTGCGTTGGATGCCCGGTACTTGTCTGCGAGGAAGGAGGAGAGGGTGGCGGCGAGTGGCGTGCTGGAGGGGCCGAAGGAGATCCCGAGCATCGACAAAGCCCAGATTATTGCCGATGTGAAAGAGGCCTTATACTGCTCCAAGATTGTGTCATACGCCCAGGGGATGAATCTGATTCGGGGGGCCAGTGATCAATTTAATTGGAAAATTGATTTGGCGGAATGCGCCCGGATCTGGAAGGGGGGATGTATTATCCGGGCCGGGTTCTTGGATCGGATTCGCGCGGCCTATGCCAAAAATGTGCACCTGGCAAATTTGTTGGTGGACCCTGATTTTGCGGGGGTATTGAATAGGTAAAGAGGAAGGGAGGGAGGAAGTGAAGGAAGGAGTGGGATGGAGCGGGGATGGGAGTTAAGGAGGGAAGTCAGCGCCGAAGGGCCAAGCAGACAGGCATATATTGACCGACTCAACCCCTTTCCCCCTCCCCCCCTTTCCCCCTCCATCTCCCTCCCAGCCGCCAAGCCTCCTGGCGCCGCATTGTCTCCCTCTGCGTCGCTTCCGGGATCGCCTGCCCCGCCTTTTCTGCTTCCCTCGGTTATTTTGACAGCTACCGTCGGGCGCGCTTGCCCGCTAATTTAACCCAGGCACAGCGGGATTTCTTTGGAGGACATACCTATGAGCGGGTGGACAAGGAAGGTTGGTTCCACTGTGCCTGGACCGAGAGTCATAAGGATATCGGGGATGCGAATCAAAGGAGGACAGGGGAGTTGTAGACGACAGGAAGAGAGTTGTGGAGGGAGGGAAGGAGAGAGCATGTTTGGGCAAACGTGCGCGTAGGGTCGAGCGAGGGGGAACGATGAAACGAGGGTGACAGCAAGGATTTAAGGGGAAGTAGAGTGGTGAGGTGCGGATGATTTATGGGAAAACTCGATGTCATTTGAACATGACACCAAGGCAGAAGTAGAAGTGAAGAACCAATCAATGAAGAGTGAAGAAAATGAAGAGAGGGAAAAGCAAAAGAGGCGAATAGGGCTGTAGAAGAGAGACGCGAAAAGACCCCATCCAAGGGGGAAATGCAATAAGAAAATCGCACCGCGCAGTTGTGTCTTCTTCGATAAAGTCATCTCACCCCTTTCTTGGACTCCTGCTTGACAAAGGGAGCGCGAATGAGCGTAAAACCCTCTCGATCCTCCCATCATCTACTTTTTTCCGCTACTTGTATACTTCTTCATAAATTTTCTGTCGTTGTTTGTCTTTTTATCTCTTCTCCATAAATAACGTGTTATTTGTGATCTCCACGCCAGCATTTCACAAATCCGTACACCCAGCATCTCTACTTTCTCTTCTTTCTCATCCCCTCTCCTTTTCACTTCGTATCTCAATCCCTCCAACTTCCTCTTTCTGCAGTTATGTTTTTCATGTCGGCGATCATGCTGTGCTTACAGATATTCACATTATACTTTACATTTCCGGTGAGAGAGGCTTTTGAAAAGCCTAAATGCACTAACAGGGGATCAATGACACAGACAGCGGTGGTGATGTAGGGACGGTAGTTGCTGCTGCAGGGTTGGCAGTAGTAGGCTTAAAGGCTACTCCCTGCCGCTCCTTTTCACCGCTTGCATTGCTGCTCCTGCGCCTGCTGTTTCCCTCACCACCCAAAGCTCTTCTGGAGGACGAGGCCGGGGACAACACTGGCTGTCGCGACTTGCCGCCCCTGCTACCACTACCACCACCAACGCCCTTACAGCTATTCTTTTTCGGCATTTGCAGACCCTCTCCATCAACCACTGACATGGTGCCAGTCGCTGCCTGAGTTGTCGTCGGCCTGCCCTGCTTTGACTTCTTCTTTCTCTTGGATGTAGACGACAACGAGGTGGAGGACTTAGACGAAGACGAAGGCGGTGTCATAGAGGCCGGGCAGCGACGCTGCTGCTGTTGCTGCTGCTCAATTTGCTTCCGAAACCACCTGTCCTCCTCCTCTTGCCGTTCCTTTTTCTCCTCCGTGGCCGCCACAGCCAACGCCTCGGCCATAGCACGAGATTCCTCTTCTTCCCTCAGAGTTTCCAGTTCCCGCTGTTGCTTTTGAATGACTTCGAACGAGTCAGAACGCTCCCGCCGCCCACTTAGCCATGGGCAATTATTGCCGTCGAACCGAACCAAAGCCGCCTTCCGTTCTTCTTCTGCCATGATCAATTCAAAGCTTGGTGTCGTTCCTCGTGCAGCAGCTGCAGGAGGGCTCGAATGTAAGAGCACATTAGCCACTGCATTGGTGCTGACCACAGCTCTACTTAACCCCGCTTGCTTGCCGCAAGCTCTGCTGCTGCTGACGTCACTCTTAGTGCTGTTGCCACCACCAGCATTACTACTACCAGTAGCCGCCCAGCTGCTGGAGGAAGAAAGCGCCGGCACAACGGGGCGAGGCGTGGTAGTGGTTGTCTTCATGAAATCCGATAGCAGCACCGTGCACTCCTTTCCTTCTCCTCCTACTCCGCTGACAGCATTGATACTGCTACTTAGCGAATGCAGCGGCGTACCACTACTGGCGCTGCTGCTGCTACTGCTGCTGCTGGTGCTATTTCTGCGTCGAGCCTGGCCACGTGGGCTGCCCACGGCCACGCCCTGACTCTTGCCATATGGACTGCTGGTGCTGCTGCTTCCGAACGTCGACATCGACATCCCCCGTGAGCGCCCTCCTTTCGCGGCGGTGGCTGCTGCTGCTGCTGCTGCTGCTGCTGCTGCTGCTGCTGCTGTACGCTCTTCCTCGTCCAAAATCTCGCGGAAGCTCTTTTTGTTGCTGTTGGGAGGGGAGGAGGACGAGGAGGACGGCACGGATGGCAGAGGGCGATGGTGCTCCGACACCGATGATGGCCCCACAGAGGAAATGGGCGTGCTAGGCGCAGTGATGCCTGTGCTCCATGGCGAGGATGGTGTTGTGGGGGCGGGAGGTAAAGGCAAGCCACGCTGCCACATCTCCTTCTCCAGAATCTCCTTCGAGGCCTGTTCGGCAGCCGCTTGAATGATGGCTGCCTCGGCTTGGACCTTGGCTAGGCGCTTGCTGTGCCGCTTTCCCTTAAGATGATCTTGCCAGATACCTTCGTTGGTGCAAGTTACATTACAGGCATCGCAGGTGTAGGTGGTGGGTAACAGCGATGGAGAGGAGCATATAGTAGACGACAAATAGAATGCCTTGTCCTCCGTCACCTTGGGCTGGTCATGCTTCTGATCCCCGTCTTTCTCACAATCCTCCCCCAAGCCTGCTGCTAGCGCTGTTGTCATCACCTTTTCCTTATCGCAAACTTTCCTTGCATTGTGCTTGACGCGCAACCGCGCAAGCAAAGGCACCAAACTCTCAGCCTCCGATTCTAAAATCGAGCGCCGCGACAGCTTCCGCACCTGATCAACTGATAATTCCATCCCACTAGCCTCTAATCGTGCAAGCTCCTCCACCTGCGTCAAACGCTTCTTCAAACCTCTCTCTAACCGCAAAGCCTCGTCCAACGTCGGATCCTGTCCTCGTTGCACCCGGACAAGCATAGTAGTCACCGGGCTGGGCCTTGCGGCTGCTGCTGCTGCTGCTGCCGCGGCTGCTGCTGAAGCTCCCTCTTCCTCTGCCGCCGCCGCTGCTGCTGTTGTTGTGGAGGACGAAGAAGAAGCTTCTTCAAAGAGCGCATTGATTTCATCTGCGGCGTCCTCCAACAAGAAATCTAAATCAGCCGGTCGACCACCAACCAAAATCCCGTCCAGATTCCGCTGCACAAACTCTACGCAATAACTCGCCAACTCCTGCGAGTTCAGCGCCTCTGAGTGCGCTAAAACGGATATGGCGTTACGCATGTCCACCTGTGCGGCGATGGCCCGCTCACAGAGTTCTTTAAGGGTGGGGAGTATGATCAGGGCAGGGAGGGAGGCCGAGGCAACTTTCCTGCTTTTCCTCTTGTCATGGCCACCACCATGGAAGAGGGGCATCAGGGCCTCCACGTCATCAATGGCGAATAGATCCCCAGTCCCCTCACTACTACTTCCGACAGAGAAGGGGGAGGGAGATCGACTCTCATCCTCATCCTTATCCTCATCCTCATCCTCATCCTCGTCGCTCGTGCGCCCACAACCAGCCGCTCCCAATTGCGTTTGTACCGTCTTGAGGTCTGCGTGCGGATGTGGCAACGCTGGAGAAGATGCCGACAGCAGCACCATTGTGTGCTCAGGCCCCGCTGCTACCTTAATGCCACGTTTCAGACCTACAACGCGCCTGGGTACCGGTTGCCAGCTCCCATGCCCATGACCCAAAATGCCCTGTTGCCCATCCGTCGACCCCCAACTGTACAAGTCACCCGTCTCGCTCACCACGCACGTATGTCCCGCCGAGGCACTCACGAACACCCCACGGTCTTGTCCCATCCCGTGCACGACACGCGGACACGTCGTATGCGTCACCCCCCCTCCACCTCCCTCCTCTCCTCCTCCGCCCGTCCCCAAGCCTAATTGATCAGCACCCAAGCCCCACGTGTACACCAACCCACTGCTGGCCAATGCCACGTTGTGATGTCTGCCAGCCGAAACTTGGACAACATTGATACGTGCGCCTCCCCGGCTTCCATCCTGTGCTGCCCAGTTGCTGCTCTTACCACTGCATCTGCTGTTGGTGCCGCTGAAACTATTGCTCCGGCGCTTCCCCACCTCGCGCTGCGCCTTCTCCGCCGGTCGAAAATCCACACGCAACGGCACATGCGAGCCATATCCAAACTGATAAACTTTGTTAGGAACATGCGGCCCCGCCCCTCCCTCCACCACCACCAACGTGCACCGACATCCGGCCGACACCTGAATCGCCCTCCGCGGGTCCTTGCCATTAGTTCGGTGATAGAGCAAACTCACCATCCGTGGCATCCCATCTCCCGCCGCCCCAACCCCCTCATACCCAAGCTGCCCGCTCTTATTCCCTCCCCACGTGTAAACCTCCCCCTCCCTCGTCACAGCCACTGTGTGCGTCGCCCCTGCTGAAACATCAGCCACCACGCACCGACGCAACGCCTCGATCCGCCTAGGAACAAGCCGCGTGCTCCCTTGCCCTTGCCCCTGAGCCCCCGCTGCCGCCGCCGCCATCACAGACCCACCACCACCCAACCCCAACTGACCAAAACGGTCGGATCCCCAAGAGAAAACCAATCCCTGGTCGGTGACGCAAACGGTGTGATTCTCCGCCGCTGCTACCTTAACTACTCGCAAGCCGACCAACGCTGAAACCAACTTCGGGAACATCTGTGGATGCTCGTCACCGTGCCCTAGCCGCCCGCCACGACCATGACCCCAGGTGAACACCCGCCCTTGCACATCCAGGACTACTGAATGGTGCTTGGCCGCAGCCACGGTGACAACCTCAATGTCTGCTAGTGCGTCGACTCGTCTCGGCTTTTGTACGTCCCGCGTGTTGGGTAAGGCATAGCCAAGTGGGAAATCCGACTTTCCAAATGTGACCACGTCTCCTCCTCGACCTTCCCGCACCGCTTGTTGGAGATGCGCGCGGAGTCGCCAGGAGAGGAGGGAGAGCGGAGTGAACCCATCCTTGTCCAAGCCTTCTTTGCTTCTGCCGCTGCCTCCCTTCCTGTCGCTGCTAGAGCTTCGTGCATGTTCTTTACTCTGCCAGGGTGTCAATTCATCGCCCAGTACTGCCCCTGCGCGAAGTAAAAGCAAAGCAGTCCGTAAGTGGCCGTGATATAACGCCCGATGCAAGGCTGTCCAATGACTCTCCCAGTCCGCTTTGTTCGGATTCGCCCCACGGGCCAAAAGGAACCGCACGGCTGTTTCCGCTCCAATAGAGGCCGCGGCGTGCAAAGCTGTACGTCCATGGTCATCGCGTTCGTCCACATATAGCTTGAAGGTGTCGTTCTCGAGCTCTTCCCCTTGTCCCAAGAGGCACCGCAAAGCATCGACGTCGTCCGCCGCGGCCGCGCCCCATAAGTCCTTAGGTGCATGTACTGCTGCTGACATGCCTGCTGCTCGGTCGATCTTTATTTTGAAGTGTCGAATTTACCCGCCAGACCTGCACGTAGTTTGTGTGTGGGGGGGGCGGGAGAGTGAAAAGGGTACCTCATCCTTCAACCAACACTTTTCGTTGCTTTGCTTGTCTCGCTGTGACAAGCCATGGTCAATAACCACGGCTCCAGTAAGTGTTACGGCAGTCGAAGCCCATGAGCACAAGCCCTCCCTTCTCTTTTTCCCGTTGATCTGCTGTGCCTCGCACTTACCCTGATGCGCTGGACACGTAAAAGTGCAAATTGTGAAGACACGAATGTAGGGGAACCAAAAACGATCGGGCTTCCTCCGTCCGTTGATCGAAGGCTCTTCTTTTCCTACACGCGCGCCATGCTCACGTGTTTCATGTGTGGATTTACAAAGAGCGGGGGATGTACTAGTTCAGGGCGACGCAGAAGTGGGAGTGCATACAAGGAGAGCTTGATACCAGAATAAAGCGGAGAGCTTGAGGCGCACAGTCACTGCAACCGCACCGGAAGATGCAAAAATTGTTACTTGTGGTCCTGTGATCGTACATAGTCGTATGAGGGGCGTGCAAGTGTCGGTGTGCCTGTTCGTAGTGGCAGTGTTTGACTTGGAATCTCTGACATGCAACATTTGTCGCTGAAAAAGGTGATTGTCGTCCCGCACTCTGAGCGTGAAACATGGTTCCCCCAATTGGAAGTCCAATGTTTTCTTAAAGCAAAAATTACGTGGCGAAAACAGCACATGTATTCAAATTGGTTTGGTTGTCTGCATTCAACACATCATTTTTATACTCTGCATTCCCTACCATTTTCCTACCCAACTATTTTACGCCGCCCCCACCGCTGCGCTGCCTTCGCTCACCTCTTCCTCTTCTGCTCCATTCTCCTTCCCCATCGCACCACCCTTTCTTGCCGCTATGACACGATGTACATGCTCCTCCATCTCTCGCTCCAAAGGACTGGTCCACCTCACGCTATGCGGCATCTCCTGGTGCTTCGCCCACTCCTGCGTGCCTTCCAGTGGGGCATACCTCAAGTTTCCTCCATATTCTACAGGAATCTGATCTGGCTCGATATATTCACACAAAGCCGAAAATGTCTGCGCGGTGCTAAACACCTTCAATGTATTGCTTGTATATTCATCCGCCGCCCCCTTGACAATCTTCCAGATGTAAGAAAAGAAAAACGGGGCGTTTACCAACAAAATAACCTGAGCCCGGGCAGGATAATGGGCTTGAATCAGAGTTAAGGACCTGGAGATGAATTCGATTGAGCGGGTCGACATGCCGCTCATAGAGAGACCAGAAATATCCACAACGGTGATAATTTGTCCATCGGGGTCAGGCACCCAGCGAGAGTAGATAAACTCATTGATCCAAACATAGTGCCAGATCATCTCGTCCACGTCCACCCCTTGCGACACGAGGGTCCGTGCGTCGATCTTCGCATTCATTTCATAGTACTATGGAGTAGAAAGAAGGATGAAGTGAGTGAGAGAGTGAAGGAAGACATATAAGTATATTCGCTGCGAAATGTGACAGGCACACGCACACAGATATACACACAAACCAAGCCTCCCTCCAACGTACCACCGGATTTCCACCCCTACTTCTCCCAGCCATGAATTGCGGGAAATATTTCTTAATAAAATGATATTGCGTGTGTGGTGCTTCCAAAATCGTGTCTGCCCGGTAAGCCGCCCGCCATTTCAGGGTCGCCTCCCACTTCTCTTGTGCTTTCTGCACATTATTGCCCGTCACCATCAGATACCTTAAAGGCACTGCTGGTCTTCCCAATGCAGCCAGAACAGCAATGACATCCATGCTCTCCTTCCTTCGAACCGCCATCGCATCAGCAGCAGCCGTTATCTTGGTTTTAGTCGTCGTTGCCGCCAGGACCCCCTCTTCCTCATCCACCACCTCTTCCTTCAACTCCTCCTCTTCTTCAACTTCCTGCATCAAGGCCGCAGTAGCTATCATGGATAACGAGCGACGTGTAGTGGCGATAATGACATCCGAAACTTTTCGTTGAGGTCGCCGCACGCTCTCACTCGCTTCGGCTTGCGTAGCAGCCGCAGAGGCAGAGCTTGCCCTTGCTCCTGCAGATGATGGTGATGGTGACGATGGTGGTGCTGTTTTTTCTGCTGATGCTTCTTCATCTGCCAACGCCGTCTGGTCATCGCTCATAACAATTTCCTTCTCCGCCTGCCCGTTGATTATTATCGCCCCGCCCTTCCTCGCCCGCTCCTCTTCCACCAGCACCACGCTCTTCCGCCGCAGCACTGTGGTGGTAGTCGTCGTTGTTGTCCTCGTCCTCGTCCCCATCATCGTAGTGGAGGTACGAGTGAAACGCTTTTGTCGGCACATGCATCGTTCTGCAATTAGTTCCAAATCCCAGACCACTGCCCTCAAGAGCTGCCGGTGGCGCTGTTGTCCTCCTTGCCCCTGTGCTACCTCTGCAGCGTGTCGTTTGAAGGCCTCCGCAACAAGCATGACCCCGAGTAAGAGCAGGGTTAGTCCGGTTAGATCCCGGTGCCAGCACGCCATATTGACGAGGATGAGGGCAAAATGAACTTCCCTATCATTCACCATCTGCGGCAGCACAATCTGGAGCTCTCCTTGCGTGGTAGGAGGGGCAGGCGCCAATGCTCTCTCGACACGGCAGACCAGCTCATGGTGCACATCGAAACGATGCGGAGGAAAGAAAACAGGTGCCTGAAGGACCTCATTCGTGCTCACAATCTTGGCACCGCTAGAGTTTCCGCCGATGTTGCCCCGGTCCTGGCTCCGTGACCGGCCCCGAGAATGACCCCCGTCCAATGCATATAGCATCTCGCCCATCCCCGCCTTGGCAATAATGGCGTCAGCAGGCAGCCGTACCATAGAACGATCGCTAAACGTAAATACTACTTCCTCTTGATCGTGTAAATTGACCAGACGCACAGCTGTGCCATAGGCAATGTCACGCGAAATCACCACCTCCACTCCATCCTGCCTCCGGACGGTCACAAGGGTCACATCCGGCGACGCAGGCTCCGAATCATGCGATTCCTCCTCATCGGGTTTATGCAGATCCGCATTTACCGAATGAGTTACATTTTCATCCAGCAAGGATGCCAGTTGATCCACACCGTGGGAATGACGGCGAAAGTGGCTGCTCCGCCGGCGTCGCGGCACTGCTTCATGGCAATGGCGTTTGTGGCAAAGCTGGTGAGTGTTCTCATCCGTCAGCCAATTGCGCACCAGGTCGTCAGTGTTAACCATAAGAGGAGGGGTAGCAAAAGGACTGACAAAGGTGGCTGGGGCCTGGCCCATGAAAGGGCTGCGTATGGTGTGGGGAGGGGGGGGTGAGGAATGGGAGAGGTGAGTACTTGGGTGGAGAAGGACGTAGAGATCTCACGAAGTGTACAGAAGCGTCCATTTCAGGGCTTAAGATGGTGCACGCAAGCATATTTTGGGAATTTATTGGGAGAATCTGGTAAATGGGCTCCTACATCGGCGCGGCGCGTCGGTGGGTGGGGGCGCGCTTGCTTCCTATGCATGCATCTCACAGGGCCCATCTGTGCTTTATTCGCGGTCTTGGTGGCTTCTTGGCCACCTCGTCGAGACTGTTGACCATTGAAACTCAGCATTCATGTCAGCAGTGATAATTTGGAGCTCGTTCATGTGTATGTTGGGCAGGGGTGGATGGAAGAAGCGACTTGGAGGCCAGCTTGAATGGCGTTGGCGTTGGCGTTGGGAACGTGCGTTGTCAGCGGGTTTGGACGTTGGGTTTGGACCTTACTTGTCCTAAAGCAAAATACCACAATCTTGTCGCAGCATGCAAGACACAAGCCTGTATCATGTGTGGATATTGTAGGGATTAGGATCAGGGGAGCGTATAAGAAACTCTGGGTGCCTTTGGCTAGAGATCGAGGGACGACGCACGCATTAGCCCTAGCAAAGCCTCTGTCGCCATTATCTTCATCGAGCCCCCCAGCCCAGAAAGCTACTTGGACATCATGACAAATCTTGCATCCCTACGAAACAGGTCTTTACTCTAAATGCGGACACCATATCTTTCCTTTCTCTTGGTCGCAGTCCTCTTCGCCACCACCACAGTCACCGTCACTGCCCGCACCACAGCCGCCTTCACCACTTCCCGCATCATGCCTCGCACCGGCACAGGAGGTGCGGCGGGTAAAGCCCTGAATGCTTGCCTGCAACTGAAACAAAAGCATTCCCGCACTCCCACCGTCGGCATGTCTGCCGCGGCCAGTCCGAATGGTCGCGTGGCCGTCATCGGCGCGGGCATCTCTGGCCTGGCGTGTTCCCGCGAGCTCAAGGCCCAAGGGATGGACGTGCTGCTCTTTGACACGGGCCGCTTGGCTCCTGGAGGGCGTTGCTCGAGCAAGACGGTGGTGATAGATGGCGGGAAGACCAACGTGTTGTTTGATCATTCGGCGCAGTTCCTGTCCGCTCCTATTTCCCCCTCCCCACCCTCCTCCCCCTCTGCCACTTGGGACAAATGGGTGCGAGAAATGGAAGCCCAAGGAATCCTCCGTGAATGGGATAGCAAAAGCATAGGTATCCTTGAAAGAGGTGGAAAATTCATCCCACGTGCCTCCACCACCACCCCGCCGCAGCCCCGTGCGCTCGTAAGCCCTCAAGGCATGCGCGCTATCCCGACTTACTTAGCTCAGGGCTTGCACATTGACCGCCCCAAATGGGTGTCAAAAGCGAAATGGATCCCCCAAACCGACGGCACCGGTGGCTTTTGGGATCTATGGCATTACCAAGAGCAACTTGACGCCTTTGAATACCTAGTCATTGCGCACAACGGGAAGTGCGCTGCCCGTCTTGCCAAATCAGCAGGGGAGGCCCTGGCACCAGTTGCTCGCTTACTCGAAACAAAGTTTGGGGCGAGCATTCGTGGAGGACGCACACCGAGATTTATGCAGTTATGTAGTCTATTCGTGCTCATGGTGGTGTTGGACGAACCTGTCTCCCTGCCTGGCGGAGAGCGGTTTGAGGGGGCTTTTGTGGAAGGAGTGTCCGAGTTGTCTTGGGTGGCGGAGCAGGGAGGGAAGATGGGCCAGGATCTAGGAGGAGGGACGGAGGGAGGGAGGGCGGCATGGGTTTTGGTGTCATCGCCGGGATTCGCGGAGCAGCATAAGGTGCCTCAGGAGAATATCCCTGAAGACAAAGCGGCGGAGGTGACTAGGCTGATGCTTCGTGCATTTCGGCAAGCCTTGGGCATGCAGGAGAAAGGCGAAGAGGGTGCAGAGACATCACCTCTAGTACCTGCAGCATCAGTCCTCCAGTTATGGGGCGCGGGGAATCCGATTTCTGTCGCGGACATGCCCCAAGAGGCGCCCTTTGTTTTTCAGGCGGCAACAGGGTGTGGGGTATGCGGCGATTGGTTGCTTGCACCTTCCATTCCCGCAGCCGCCACCTCAGGAATCGCCCTGGCAAGGCATATAGCTAGGCATCACGCGGCGAAAATAAATGGAGACAGGAAGGTGTTGGAGGAGGATGTGGGGTTGAGGTGTGGGTTCAAAGCGGTGCAAGGAGCGAGGCCGATTGCCTCTTTTCCCGGTGATAAGGCACCGGTGCTGGAGGCGGTTTCGCCAAAGCCTGGGCGAGGAGAAGGGGGAGGAGGAAGAGGAGGTGGAGGTGGTGGAAGAGGAAGAGGAGGGGGAGGTGGTGGAGGGGGAAGAGGAGGGGGAGGGAATCATAGTGGTG
>Ga0160419_100832_pt1 | contig 16184 bp, 17 predicted proteins | sample CelAP2metagpilot_2_FD_108196 | JGI IMG/M metagenome (GOLD analysis project Ga0160419, IMG submission 108196) | Phycosphere-associated microbial communities from Cellana algal ponds in Kailua-Kona, Hawaii, USA - Cellana AP2-4-25 metagenome pilot ... | reverse complement strand
GGTCCATGATCGGGACGTGCTGATCTATTGCATCAGTCAGTGCATTGCAGCGTTGAATGAGGAACGGGAGGTCAGCCCGACCATTCGCTTTCGAGCTTACGACCTGCTGAAGGCCACAAACCGTGGAACGGACGGACGGGGCTATGAACAGCTCAGGGCCGCCCTGGAGCGCCTGCAAGGCACGATGATTACCACCAATCTGATTACCGGGGGCAAAGAAGAGTTTGATGGATTCGGGCTGATCGACCGGTTCAGGATCGTCCGGGAGACACGCGACGGGCGGATGCAGGAAGTGGAGATCAGGCTTTCGGACTGGGTATTCAATGCCATCAGGCATCGTGAAGTTCTGACCCTGCACCGCGACTACTTCCGCCTGCGCAAGCCGTTAGAGCGGCGCATCTACGAGCTTGCTCGCAAGCACTGTGGCGCGAAGAAGGAATGGAAAATCGGGCTGGCGAAACTGCAAGCCAAGTGCGGCTCCAGCTCCACCGAAAAAGAATTTCGCCGCCTTGTCACGAATATCGTGCGGCAGGACCGGCAACATACCCATATGCCCGACTATGCCGTGCGGCTGGAAGACGACATGGTGGTATTCACCAACCGGCGCAGCGATCAAACTGTGACCGCCGCCCCTGCCCTGTCGCATGTCCGGCTCGACCCGGAAGCATACCACGATGCCCGGCAGGTAGCGCCTGGATGGGACGTGTATGTTCTCGAACAGGAATGGCGGGAATGGATGACGGAACCGCCTCGCAACCCCAACGCTGCCTTCATCGGGTTCTGCAAGAAGGTTTTCGAGAGACGCGGCAGGCCCTAATCGGAACCGCCTCGCTTCTCTGACAGCAGCAACTCAAGGCCTTGCCAAAGCGTGATGTTGCGCTCCTGGCAGAAAGCCCGAAACTCATCGACGACACGCTTAGGGCCAGGGATCGAAACCTTGTCCTGAGTTTCCTTGCGCTTTGGACCCGGCTTTAGCCTCGTGGAACCTTCCCGGCTGACAAATCCCAGAGATTTCCCGGCCTCAACGGCTCTCTCGACCGAATCCGGCTCAACTTTGGGCCGCGCGTTGGAAGCCTTCGAAGGCTGAGGAAGCTCGATGCCTCCTCCAAAGCCATACTTGCTCATGCCGCCCTCTCTTTCGTGAGAGTGTGAATTACGGCCTGGGCATAGTCTCGGGCGTTCTCGATAGCCCCCGCGACCTGTTTCATGGCCTTTTCGGCGGCAGATGCTGCCTTCCCTTCGTGTTCTTTCGCAACGATGCCCGGCAATTCTGCCAGCAACACTCCGTCACGGAAGATGCGGGTGTAGGGCGCGCGTTTTGCAATGCGGATCGGCAATGTCGGGATGTTGTTTATCTCCATCTCTTGCCGCACGTCGCGCTCGTCCGTCGTCTGAAATGCTGCGTTTGTTCGCGTAAAGAGCAGCGAATACCCTATCGGTGAGCGGATCATGTTGGATGTGGTCTGCACTAACCGAACGGCCGCTGCTGCCTGTCGGGCCTCCATGGGTGAGCCATCGAGCGGAATGACGCAAAGGTCCGTCCGGGAAAGTGCGAAGGTGACAACCTGATCTTTCGACCCTTCGAGGTCGATGATCAGGTAATCCGCTTTGTCGGCAAGCTGATCAATCAGCTCCACCGTGTCCTCGGCCTGCGGACGTGCATGAACTGAGAAAGGCACATCGCGACCTTCCGCCCGCCTGCCTTCAGACCACGCAAGAATGTTGGCGTTCGGATCAAGATCGAGAATGGATACCCGGCCACCCGAAAGGGCGATCTGTTCAGCCAGAAGGATGGCGGATGTCGTTTTCCCCGACCCGCCTTTCGGGTTTGCAAAGGTGATTACATACATGGACGCATCAAAGCCAACATTAACGATAAAGTCAACATTAACAACAACAGCAACGTTAGAATTGTTTATAACTCTAACGTTAGAGATATTTCCGGCATCCGCTGGCGGCGGACCGATGCTTGCAAAATATGCAAGCATATGCTACATAGCCTGATGAACAGCAAGCACCGCAAGACTCTGGCAATTGTCTTCACCGACCCCGTGTCTGGCACTGTCGAATGGCTGGCAATCGAACGCCTGCTTGTCGCTTCCGGTGCGCAGGTGATCGAGGGGCGCGGTTCGCGGGTCAGGTTCGAGAAGGATGGTGAGGTCGAGACGTTCCACCGTCCGCACCCAGCCAAAGAGGCCAAGCGCTACCAGGTGCGCGCCGCTCGCGCGTTTCTGGAACGGATCGGAGTAAGACCATGACGAATACTATGACCTATAAGGGCTACTCGGCCCGCATCGAGTATGACGACGAAGATGGCATCTTCACCGGACGCCTTGCCGGTATCCGTGATGGTGTCGGCTTCCATGCAGATACGGTCGAAGCCCTTCGGGATGCCTTCAATGAAGCCGTGGAAGACTACATCGAAACCTGCGCGAAGATCGGCAAGGAACCTCAGAAGGCTTTCTCCGGTCAAGTGATGTTCCGCGTCGATCCTGAAGTGCATCGCAAGGCAGCGCTGGCGGCCGAGCTGTCGGGCAAAAGTCTCAATCAATGGGCCGAAGAAGTTCTGGAGCGCGCAGCGGGGTAGGGGGTGCCAAGCTTTTCGGCCCTGGTTCACCTTGCGAGCTGATACCCACGCTTCTGTTTCGCCCGATAGAGCGCGATCATCGCGTCGGTCGCACGGCCCGCATCTTCGAACAGCTCGATCCGGTGCCGTCCCTGGGTGCCGATGCGGCCCCATTCCCGCAGGAGAGAGACGCCGCCGAACAAGTCGGGCATGAGCCGCAACCGGTAGAACCGATACATATTGGACTCCGGGTCCACGCGCTCGATGCGGATATCCTCGGGAAACAGCTCAAGCTGCTGCATCGGAGGCCTCCCGCATGATACGGCTGACCGTCGAACGGTGAACCCCAAAGAGGCGCGCGGCCTCTGCCTCCGTCCGCTTGCCGGATCGCACCATGTCGCGGATTTCCCGGCGCTGGTCGTCGGAAAGCTTCGGCTTGCGCCCTGGGTGCCGTCCTTTCTTGCGCGCGCGCTCCAGACCGGCGCGGGTGCGCTCCCGGATCATTTCGCGCTCGAACTCGGCAAAGACGCCCACCATCTGCATCATCATCCGCCCGGCGGGTGTCGTCGTGTCGATGGCCTCGGTCAGGGACCGGAATCCGGCACCTGCCGCGTCGATCTTCTCCATGATGGACAGGAGGTCTTTCAGCGACCGGGACAGCCGGTCCAGCTTCCAGACAACGACCACATCGCCCTGGCGGAGCTGGTCGAGCATCCGGTGCAGTTCCGGCCGATCCCATCGGCCGCCGGACGCGCGTTCCTCAAACACACGCCCGCAACCAGCCGCGCGCAGCGCATCGAGCTGCGCGGCCGTCGCCTGGTCGTCTGTCGAAACTCTCGCATAGCCCAACTGCATGCCAATAGTGTTGCGCTTTTCTGTTGCTCAATCAAGTTAATTCGCAACATATATTTGCAACAACCACGATAGGGTAGGGCGCTTGCGGCTCCGAACGCTCATACGCCTGATTTTCATAGCTCCGAGCGCTGCTGGCGGATCGTTCTGTGTCGGAAGGGTAGGGGCGTGTCGCGTAATGGAGCGATTTTACGCCATTTAGCCCTAAAGAAAATGCGCGAAGTATCGCGAAAGGTCACAATATATTAAGATTTCTACGCCATTAGCAAAATCTAGATGGAGTATATGGATCCGGACTAATATGTCGCGGAAGGTCTGATACAAGTTCAGAAAGCAGGCGCCCAGTGGTAGGTGCAGTTGTAACTCCGATATGTCCGTGACCAAAAGCATACCAAGCGTTCTCTGCCCGAGCAGAACGACCAATGACAGGAATACTGTCTGGAATTGATGGCCGACGGCCCATCCAAAATTCTGCGTTCGCCGTATCTAATTCAGGGAGCATCTCACAACCATGTTTAAGAAGCATCTCCGCCCGCTCATAGCGAGGAGCGGCATTGAGCCCCGCAATCTCAACTGTTCCTGCGATGCGAAGCCCGGTCGACATGCTGGTTGCAAAATAGCGTCGCTCAATGTCCGAAGTTGGTCTGTTAAGCTCGACGCCTGGTCGAGGGATCGTGACATTGTAGCCACGTTCAGTATCAAGAGGGATGCGATCACCAATTAAAGCCGCAAAGCGTCCGCTGTATGCGCCAGCCGCGAACACAACCTGTCCCACCTCCAATTCTGTATCGTTCGTCGTAATTGCCACAACCGAGCCGTTATTGTCCCGGATCAGTCCTGAAACTTCAATTTTCTGAAATTCTCCACCTTCTGCCAAGAAGTAGTTGAACAGGGCCTCAATGGCTGCTTTGGGATTCGTTAGATGCCCTGAATCCGGAACGTACAACCCCCACTGATAATCCTTGGACAAACCCGGTTCGAGCCTTCGAATATCCTCAGCCCCAATCTCTTGAACGTTAACGCCATTCTTTCTGCGTAGGTCGAGAGAAAATCGATCCCCCTTGCCCATTTCCACAGAGCGCGATACAAGAAGTTGACCATTGACGCGCAAATATTTGTGTTGGTCCGCAGGTGAAAGCAAGGCACTCCACGCGTCGAGTGCACCAAGTGTGAGCGGTGCGATCACACTAGCGCTACGATGGGCAGCTTTTTCGTTTCCTGCAAGCAAAAGCCTAAGAAGCCAAGGAACAGCGCGCGGCAGATAGGCCCAGCGTACGGAAAGCGGACTTTTGGGATCAATTAGCCAGCCCGGAACCTGAAGAGCCAAACCAGGCACTGCAACCGGCACGACGGACCCAGTGCTGATTGACCCCGCGTTCCCCGAGGATGCCCCACTGGCAGGGGCATCCTTGTCAAGAAGCAAAACATTCCAGCCGGCTCGTCTTAGGTATAGTGCACAGGCAACGCCAATCGCGCCAGCTCCGACTACGGTAACATGGCGTGATCGTGATATAAGTAAAGACATCCTGTGGTCCTTCTTTCTTGCCTCACAGCCTACCAAAATGAATGTTTGTATATTCGCCGGTCAGCGTTATTTCCACACTCGCGCGGCTACTCGCTGGAAGTTGCCCCCGAGTATCTTCAGGATTACATCGTCGCCATAGTTGCGTTGAACCATGGCTTCGACCACTTCGGGCACGTCTTGAGGCATGATGAATGTCCAAGGCGGATTTGGATAACCACGATAGCGACCTGCGTTCTCAGCGAATCTGCGGTAGGTAATCTCAGGAGTGTACACAGCGTCGAAACCGAGGCCGACGTGATCAGGGCCGACAAGTTCGAGAATATGGTCGATGTGCTGCACAAGCGTCTCCACCGATACATCGTCTCCGACGATCGGTCCAAGGCCAACCACGCCAACGAGCCCCCCCGTCTCGGCGCATGCCTTTATCTGATCGTCAGCTATGTTGCGATCATGATCGAAGATAGCTTTGGCGTTGGAATGGCTGAAGATTACAGGGTCTTTTGAGACTTCCATCATCTCCATTGTCGTGCGGTAGCCCGTGTGTGTACAGTCGACAATCATGCCAACGCGGTTCATTTCACGTACAAGATCGATGCCGAACTGGCTCAATCCGCAGTCTGTGATTTCGTGGCAACCGTCGCCGGCCAAATTCCTTACATTGTAGCAGGGTAACATCTGCAGCACGCCGAGCCGATAGAATGTTTCGACCATCGACAAGTCACCATTAAGAGCGTCACACCCTTGCAGGTTGAAGGCAACCGCCAGCTTGCCGTCGCGCTTGGCTCGTTCGATGTCGTCGACGCTTTGCACCAACACGAATTGGTCGGTGTTCTTGCTGAACTTCGAGCGTTCACGGGCCAAATGCTTTACCGTTCCTTCGAAATCAGTAAAATTTCCGAAGGTCACTGTAAGTGAGCTGAAGGTGCCACCTGCCTCAGCATATCTTTCCAGAAATCCGTCCCGGGCGTTTGCGTTTTCTGATGTCCATGGCAGACAAAGATCGCAGACTACAGAACGGCTAAGAAGTTCTACGGCTCTTGCCGAAAGCGAAGAAGAATTAATGTTCATGTCAGTCCCTTGTGATTGATGGTGAGGCTCTGCCTTTGGCAGTGTCGGAAGTTCGTCGCTCATTCATCCAAGCCACCGCTGCGACGGATAGCACCATCGCTGCGCCTGCTAGGTCAGTCAGAGCCTGATGCTGGATGAGCAGTAGTGCCCCGGCGAAAAGTAACGCGCGCATCAGAAGCCTGATTGGGCCAAAAAACCAACCGATCAAGGCACCTGCGAGTGCCACGGCGCCCAAAGCAGCGGCTAGGGTCCCGTAGATGAGGTCAGCCGACGAGCCAAGCCCAAGTAACCCAGGTCCATAGACGAACATGTATGGAATGATGAAACTGCAAAGTCCCAACCGAAAGGCGGTGACGCTTGTACGCCAAGGGTCGGTGTTCGCTACGGCTGCAGCGGCGTATGAAGCCATGGCAACAGGAGGCGTTATAGCCGAGATGCCAGCGCAATACAGAACGAACAGGTGGGCAGCGATCGGCGGAACCCCGAACTCGACCATGCCGGGCGCGAGCAGGACGGCCAGAATAACGTATGCCGCCGGCGTTGGCATGCCCATACCAAGGATGATTCCTGAGACCATCGTTAATATGAGCAAAAGCCAAAGGTGGTCTTGGGCAATTGACAGAACGATTGAACTCATCCTCAGTCCGAGCCCGGTCTGGGTTACCACACCGACGATGATCCCGCCGATGGCGCTGGCCACCGTCACCTGGCCAATGAGCCGCGGCGCTTGGTCCATGGCCTCGACGACGTATGGCACAAACCGCCGCCTCAGAGCGGGATCAAAAGCCACCTGCATAACGACCAGCGCCACGAGAGAATAGAAGGCCGCACGAGCAGGGGTATAACCCGCCATCAAGACCCCCACCAGGACGACGACCGGCAACAGGAGATAGCCGCGCGAGAGTAAGACGGGAAGCAGCGTCTCGCTGGTTCGCTGCGGCTTGAGCCCGAGGCGCCGCGCCTCGAAATCAACCATCGCGATAACAGACAGGAAGTACAGAAGTGCCGGCGCGATCGCAGCGGCGGCGATCTGTAGATAAGGCACCCCGATAAACTCGGCCATTATGAAAGCTGCAGAACCCATGATCGGTGGCATGAACTGCCCGCCAGAGGAAGCAACAGCCTCGACGCCAGCAGCAAAACGTGGTCGGTAACCGGCTCTTTGCATGGCAGGAATCGTGAATGAACCGGTGACCACTACGTTGGCGGCCGAGCTCCCGGAGAGTGTTCCCATCAAGGCACTGGAAAGTACAGCTGTCTTGGCGGCCCCCCCGGTGAAGCGGCCCGCCAACGCACGGGCAAGATCGGTGAAGAAAGTACCAGCTCCCGACGCTACAAGAAACGAACCAAAAAGGATGAACAGAAAAACGTAGGTTGCTGTCACTCGAAGGGGCGTCGTCCACAATCCGTCATGAGTCAAGTAGGTAGCCTCGATCACGGACTGTACTGAAAAGCCGCGATGCCAGAATGGGTACGGCAACAGATTTCCGAAAACAGCGTATACAAGGAATCCGGCTCCAAGTGCAAAAAGCGGCCAACCGACTACGCGTCGCGCCGCCTCAAGCACCGCCACAATCAACATCCCGCCAAACGCCATTTGGCCCGTCGTCAGCGGATCGAAATACAACATTCGTTGTTGGATTTCTGCGGCGTTAAGTGCCAAGTAGCCGCTGCCGGCTAGGGCCATCGCCGTCAAAGCCAAATCACGCATGGCGAAGATAATGCGCCGTGCCCCTTGTGCCTCCTGGCGGTGGACCCAGAACAGAATCGTCAGTGCAAGGCCAAGATGAACGGAAAGGTGTATCTCCGCGATAGGGGTTCCAAAGTAAGCTGTCACAAGATGATAGGCCGACAAGCCAACTGCCAAGACGGAAACGATGCGGGCTCCGGAGAAGTCCTGCAAAAACTTCGATATCTGTTTCATTCTCTGTTTCCCCGAAGCCTTCTTTTAAAGTGTCAGTCGGCGAAGCTCACGCCCGCCTCTTCAAATGCTCGGCGGGCGCCAGGATGAAGCTCGATTCCTGCTACACCTGCCATGTATTCTGGGGTGATTGGGCGCATCACAGCGTGGATTGTGCGCACATCTTCGATTCGGTCGAGTAGCGTTTTAACGACCCAGTAAGCGTCTTCGTCCGAAAGGTCTTCATTGGCGATCAGCATTAAGTCAGACCGCATCGTCGGTACGTCCGTTTCGACTCCTTTGTAGGTACCGGCGGGGATCACCGAGTAGCTGTAGCCGGGATTTTTGGCCTGCATGACCTCTGCCACCTTGGCGGGAACAGGCAGGAGCTTCATGTCAACCGAGTGGAAGAGTTCGGTAAAGACCCCATTGGGAAAGGCAGACAGAGTGGTGAAGCCCACCAGATTGCCGTCCTTGATACCGTCAGCACCAAAGCTGACGCTTCCACGTACGCAATCAACATCGCCTTCGCTTGTGCCCACCGCCTCCAGTACGTCGACCAACGCAGCTTGGGTTGAGTTTCCAACAGACTCACAATTGAAAGGCTGATTGGCCAGTTCGGCGATCTCATCGATGCCAGATGCCTGAGTTACCGCGATTTGCTGGTGGCTTGGAAACAGTACGGCGATCGCCTTCACATTATGAATTTCGGCTTTAAATGGAACACTGCCCGCCGTTGCCAGGGGCGGTACGGTAGTGGTCGTCATGCCCAGCTCCGCGTGTCCCGCTGAGATTCGAGCCATATTGGCTACGCCAGCTCCGGTTTCGGCATTGGCCACTACACCCTCTGAACCGAAGACTTCCGAGATTCCGGCGGCGATAGGATACCACGAGCCACCCGGGGATCCGCTAAGGATAGTCAACTGACTCGGTTGTTCAGCGTAAGATGGCATTGCAAGCGAAAGTGTCCCAATCAGAACAATACTGGTCCCACCCCGTCGAACAACCTCGAGAACTGAAGATTTAAGCATTGTGGAGTCTCCCCTGTTTGTAGCTGCAGCGCTCAACGGCACCAATAAAGTGCTTACGGGAAAGCTTAATAATGTGTCAAACGTATTTAATATATTCAATATTGACATAATTTAAGTTTGATGAGATCATCTTCAAAAAGATTGCCCAGAAAGAGTCCGGGGAACATCACCGGATAGAAAAAGAGGGGATGAAGAGTTGGAACTATCAGCACTGCGTAGCTTCAAGGAAGTTGAAGCACGAAATAGCTTCTCTGCGGCGGCCCAAGCACTTGGAGTTTCTCAGCCCACATTATCTAGACAAATCAGTGTATTAGAGAAGGATTTGCGGATCAAACTGTTTGATCGGATTGGCCGCAACGGGGTATTTATTACGCCCGCAGGCCAAGAGCTGATGTCGCTGGCGGTGCTCATGATGGAGGATGAGGCATTACTACGACACCGGGCTCAAGAACTGTCGAATGGAGTGCGCGGCACGCTACGGATCGGCGCCACGCCTCAGACCATCGAAAGTTTTCTTTCGCCACTTCTGGCAGACTTTAAGGAAACTAGTGGCCAGTTAGAGTACTATCTAGTGGAAGAGAGTTCGGATGCTCTCCATGACTTAGTACACCGCGGTCGCATTGACTTGGCGATTACTACAACACCTCGCCCGCCGTTGAGCGGTTCTCCGCTTTACCCTCTCGCGGCTTTGGCTGTGGTCCCGCTCAATCACCCGTTGGGCACCAAGTCTTCTATTGAAGTATCCGATCTTGCAGATGAAGGAATTGCTTTATTTCATAAAGGTTACATGACGCGGGCATTGCTGGACGGGGCGGCAGCACTCGAGGGCTTTGTGCCCAAGATCGTTTTGGAGAGCCGTAACTCTCACATTCTATTGCAGCTAGCAGAAGATGGCCTTGCTATCTCATTGGTCCCATCCACATTGAGCCTTTCTGAAGCGCGCCAAGCCGTGAAACCCGTTTTCCACCGCGGAACCCCGCTGAGCTTATGGATGTGCATCGTGCGGGACACTCGTCGTACATTACCGTCGATAACGGACGCTTTCATCACTCATGCACGTAACTTTGCGTCAACCTGCTATCCAGGGCGTGATATTGGCGTGGTGCGCGATCTATTTGAAACGCGTTGACCTGCTCCCCTGAACTGTCCTCGATTTGAGGTTAGCCTGATCGAACTGGATCATCCTCCCGTCGCCATCGTCAGGATCGTTGACCAGGACAAACGACACGTCGGCTCCCTCCACCTCATAGAGACAGCGATATTTCATCTGACCGTCGGGAGGGTCGCACACCTGGTCATAGCGATGGCTGTGCTTCACGCCCGTCTTGATCCAATCCTCTACGCCAACGAGCGTGACCAAGCACAATGATCTCCCGTCCAGCAGGGTCGTCTCTCCCGTATTGTAAACTTCCTGCACCTTTCCGATCTCCTTTGCTTTCTCTGTCGGGCTACATCACAGGCTGTAACCCTCGCCACGATCCCTGTCCCGCGTATTTTCGTTCTCGTTTTCATCGCGCTCCTGTCCGCGCTCGTCCTTGATCTCGAGCCGCTCTCGCTTGTTCATGACATCCTTCAGGCGCTCGTTGACAGACGGCTTACGACCCTCTCGGCCGATATCCTCGGAGCGGTCCTGCCCTTGACGATGAGTTGGCGCGCGCGCTGCATGCGCAGCCTCCTTCCCCATGTCATACTCGCTGTGACCATCAAGCTTGTGAACCGCCGCCTGGCCGTCCCGCCCGGCGTCCTTCTCCATGATCTCTTTCAGCCGCTCCCGCGCATAATTGCGGCCTTCCGGTTTCGGCGTGTCGTCCTGGTCTTCTGACCGCCCCACGACCCGCGCCAGTCGCTCCTGCATGTCCTCCGACTCCGCCCGTGCGCCACGTTCCTTCGCGGCCGCAGCCCTGAGCGCCGCCAGACCGGCCGAGACACGCCCCTGCCCCGCGTCCCGCTCGGCCCCATAGGTCTCCCGCGCGATGTCCAGCCGTTCGCGCAGCTCGCGGAACGCGGCGCGGGCCTGGCGGGCGGCATGGACCACCGCCCCGCGCTCTGTGACAGGGACGTATTCCCGGCCCTGGCGCTCGGCCATCACCTTCGCCCGACGCTCCATGGAATTGGCCGCCGGTCCCAGCTTCAGCTCAGGGTCACGGTCCAGCTCCTCGGCCGACAGCGCGTCACCGCGCTCCAGCGCCGCCTCGCGCTGCGCTTCGAGCGACCGGTGATCGACGCGCTCCACCTCCCCTGCCCGCTCCAGAGCGCGGTTCTGCAACTCGGCCCAGAGGCCACGCATCTGCTCGATCTCGACGCCGCCGGTCTTGGCGGAATCGAGCACGCGCGTCTTGGCGGTGAAGCCTTGCGCCTCCAGCCTGCGGGTGGAGGTTAGCACATGGGCATGGTGGTTGCGCTGATCGCCCTCCCGGTGCGGGGCGTGGATCGCCACATCGACAGCCACGCCGTAGCGGCTGACCAGCGCTCTCGCGAAGTCGCGGGTGATCTGCGAGCGGTCCTCGGCGCTGATCTCGGACGGCAGGGCCAGCTCCCATTCGCGGGCGGTGACGGAGTTGCGGCGGGTCTCGCTAGCCTCGACCTCGTTCCAGAGGCGAGAGCGGTCCGTGGCCCAGTCCGGGGCATCCTTCGGTGCCAGGATGAAGGTCTCCTCGATGCCCTGCTTGCGGGTGTAATCGTGGATGCGACCTTCGCGCTGGCACTCGATGCGCTCGCCAACGCGATAGGCGGCTGCCGCCGTGGCAGAGCGTCCAGCGCTGCGTTTGATCGTCTTCACGGAGAGGTGGTAGCTGGCCATGCGCCCTACCCCGCCACAAACGACAATCGCCGCCGGAATGCCCACGCGCACCGCAGCGCCGCACCAGGCACGCCCGTGCCGCCCGGCTCTTGGCCCGTGACAAGAGCCGGGGTGCTGGCGCATGGTGAGGGGGAACCATCCGTTTCCTCCCACGGAAAGCAGTGGTTCATCCTCCCCGTTGGGCGAAAGCCGGGGGCTCCGGGACACGATGTTCCGGAGCCGTCGGGGCTGCGCGCAACCGTCTTTTCCCCGGAGACCCGCCCCCCATAAGGCTGGGGTCGGAGGGGAAAAGACAGCCCGAACGATGCCGCCCAAGGGGCGGTTGAGGCGCGGGCTTGCCTGTGATCTGGCATCCCCTCCCCAGCCTCATGGGGGGCGGGATGAGACACCGGACCACGGGCGGTTTGCCACCGGCAAACCCGGCAAGGACGGACAAGCGCGCGACTATCGCAGTGCGCGCTCGCACCATTCCGCGCAGCCCGCAGGCGCGGCACCTCCGGCAATCCAGCCCCGGCCACGGGGCGCGGAATGCCGTCAGGGTGCCGTGATGCGGGACGCCATCCAACCGCGCAGGTTGGTTCTGGAGGGGTGAGACAGCTTCCCGGAAACGGGGAGGAGGACAAGCATTCGGTCCAGTGGATCGAATGCCCGACGAGCGGGGAGCGTTTCGCTGTCGAACGGGCGGAGCCCAGGCATGGGAGGGCGAAGGCACCTCCCATTCCGGCGCGTGTCGCGTCGGACGGAGTTCGCCATCGGCTGAGGCTTTGCCTCAAGGAGATCGCACGCAAATCTCGGAACCAAAAGTGGAGAGTTTGCATAAGTGCGCCCTTGTCCTTTACAGGCCTACGGGTACGCGCTACCGGTTGATCTGGCAAGCCTTACATTGCCACAGGGTTGTTTTGAAGCGGGAGGGTCCGATTTGACCGAGACAGAGCTGGAACGCGCCGAGAAACGATACGCCCAGGCCAGGGCCCGCCTTCAGGCCCTGCGCAACCGGGAAGCCACGCGCCAGCGCAAGCTCGACACCAGGCGCAAGGTCATCCTGGGCGGGGCACTGCTCGATCTGGCCGAGCGGGATTCCGGGGCGGCGGCGATGGTGGACCGGCTGGTGCGGAACCTCTCCCGTGACCAGGACCGCAAGGCCTTCGCGGAATGGGATGGCGCGGGTTCCGGCCGGGATGCGCCGTCCAGTTCGGGCGGGGACGACGCCCCTGCCCCGGCGTCCGGTCCTGACGGGTCCGGGTGATGCGCTCCTTCATGCGCGTCATGGGTGGGCTGGCCCGTTTCTTCGGGCGGCTGATCTTCACGCCGATCCTGTTCGGATGGCTGATCGGCGCGATGGCCTTCGGGGCGATGCTGGGGGCGCTTGTGGCCACCCCGTTCATCTTCGCCTTCTTCGATCAAGAGCCGGGGCAAAGCGCCTGGCAATGGATCATCTTCGGTCCCCTCATGATCGTGGGCGCTGTCCTCGGGTTCCAGTACTGGCGCATGGCCTCCGGGGCCGATGCCTACTTCGGGCTGACCGGCGACAGCCACGGCTCGGCCCGGTTTGCGGGGCGCAAGGAGCTGAGGAAGCACCAGGGCGGCGATGGGCTCCTGATCGGGCGCAATCCCGGCACCGGGCGGCTCCTGCGCTATGACGGTCCCGCCCATCTGATCACCCTCGCCCCAACCCGCGCGGGCAAGGGCGTCGGGACGGTGATCCCGAACCTGCTGGCCGTCGAGCGCTCGGTGCTGGTCATCGACCCCAAGGGCGAGAACGCACGGATCGCGGGCGAGGCCCGGCGGCGCTTCGGTCCCGTCCACATCCTCGATCCCTTCGGTGTTAGCAACACTGGCATGGTCTCGGGGATGCCCTCGGCCGCCTACAACCCGCTCGACCGGCTGACCCCTGACAGTCTCGATCTGGGCGAGGATGCCGCCTCCCTGACAGAGGCGCTGGTCATGGACCCGCCGGGCCAGGTGACGGAGGCGCACTGGAACGAGGAGGCCAAGGCCATCCTCGGCGGGTTGATCATGTTCTGCGTCTGCCACGAGGACCGGGGCCGCCGGTCGCTGGCCACCGTCCGGGAATATCTCACCCTGCCCCCGGATCGGCTGAAGGCGCTGCTGGAGCTGATGCAGGACAGCGACGCGGCGGGCGGGCTGATCGCCCGCGCCGCCAACCGCTTCCTCGGCAAGGCGGATCGGGAAGCCGCCTCGGTCCTGTCGAATGCGCAGCGGCACACCCATTTCCTGGACTCGCCCCGGATCGCGAAGTGCCTGGCGCGGTCGGACTTCGCCTTCTCCGATCTGCGCCACCGGATCACCGCCGTCTTCCTGGTGCTGCCACCCAACCGGATGGACGCCTACAGCCGCTGGCTGCGTCTCCTCGTCTCCCAGGCCCTCCAGGACATCGCACGGGACGCTGAGCAGGTCGCACCTGTGGCAGTGTCAGCGACACCGGCGGGCCCTACAGGCGCGTCAGCGGCCCTGTCAGGGCCCGGAGAGGCCCCTGAGGGCCCTGAGGGCGTCCCTGCCCGCTCCGGGGCTCCTGTGGCCCCTCTGAGCGCCACAGGGCGGCTCAAGGCCTCGAACCCCACGTTGGGGCCTGCCTTGTTCCTGCTGGACGAGTTCGCCGCCCTGGGCCGTCTGGAGGCCGTGGAGCGCGCCATGGGGCTGATGGCCGGGTATGGATTGCAGCTCTGGCCGATTTTGCAGGACATGAGCCAGCTCCGCGATCTCTACGGCGACCGGGCCAACACCTTCATCGCCAATGCCGGGGTGCAGCAGGTCTTCGGGGTGAACGACTACGAGACGGCGAAATGGCTGAGCCAGATGATCGGCCAGGAAACCTCTCGGTTCCAGACCGACAGCTTCAAGCCCGGCGACGGCCCCAGCTTCTCGGGCCACCTCACCGGCCGCGATCTGTTGACCCCCGACGAAATCATGCAGATGCCGCCCGACCTCCAGCTCCTGCGCGTCCAGGGCCAGCCCTCGGCGCTGGCGCAGAAGCTGCGCTACTACGCCGATCCTGAATTTGCCGGGCTGTTCACGCCTGAAACCAGATAACCCGAAAGCGCTTTGCCCCATGTCCGATCAACCCACCGCCCCTGCCCCGCTCTCTGACGACGAGTTGCGCGAAACCCTCGATCTTCTCAGCACCGTGCTGGCGTCGGTCTCGGATCGTGTCGATGCCCAGACCGACGCCATGGACCGGCTGACCAAAACCGCGACGGAAGCACGACAAGCCGCCTTCGCGGCGCGATCCCAGACCAGCCCGGAGAATTACGGCACACTCGTCGGCGACACCATCGACGGCAGGATCAGCAACAGCCTGACCCGGATCACCCAGACCGCCAGCGACCTGATCCGCGCCGCCAACCACATCCAGGAAGTTCTGAAGAAGGCCGGTGAGGACAGATCGGACGCCCTGCGCCAGCTCCGGGACCGGGAACAGAAGCTGGAGCGCTTCAAAAGCCGTCTGCCCTGGTTCGGTCTGGGCGCTGTCGTTCTGGCCCTTGTGCTGACCGTCACGCTTCCCCGCTTCATGGCCAGCAACCCTTCCACCTGCGCTGTCCTCGGAGCGTCCTGGACCACCACAACCACCGGCGTCGATGCCTGTGTGTTCTACCAGCGGTGAATGGTAAAGCGCAGCCTTCGATCTGCCGCTCTGACCTCCTCTCAGCATGTCGGCCGCCGCAGGCGGCCAGGAGGCTCTGCCTCCTCTGCCCCGAAGGGGCATTCACCACCGGGATATTTGTGGAACAGAGATGCCGGGATAGGATCGCCCCACGGTACAGGCGGGGACGCCGATGGCCGTGAACGGAGATACCTCCGAGCGCCCTTCCGCCGAAATGTGGAGGGGCGTTTTGCGGAGGCGGTGTGTGGGCTGAAGTGGCCAGCGGGTCAGTCCAGGCCGCGATGCTGGGTGTTATATATGTGTTAAATATAGTGTTACGCTCCAAATAGATGCGGTTACCTCACTGAAATAATAGTTATTTTTTGGGTGCTCGGTGTGTAAAAGCACGAAAGATGGTGGGTGATAACACGAAAATCGGTGTGTAAAAGCACGAATCTCTTGACCCCGGTGGGTGAAAGCACGAATGTTGGTAGATGGTGGGTGATAACACGAATTCACGGTCTCCGCTTTTGCCGGATCGGATGCAGCAGGCAGACTTCTTTGTCTGCGACATCTTTGATGCTGCGCCCAAGGGCGACATGGCATCCATGGAGCATCCGATTTTCTCGATTTCAACAAAGCCTGACAGGCATATTCGCCGTTACGAAAGCGGACCAAATTTCATTGAGATCACTCCTTCGATGAAGGGCCTGGCTACGGTCCATGATCGGGACGTGCTGATCTATTGCATCAGTCAGTGCATTGCAGCGTTGAATGAGGAACGGGAGGTCAGCCCGACCATTCGCTTTCGAGCTTACGACCTGCTGAAGGCCACAAACCG
>Ga0160419_100829_pt1 | contig 16261 bp, 11 predicted proteins | sample CelAP2metagpilot_2_FD_108196 | JGI IMG/M metagenome (GOLD analysis project Ga0160419, IMG submission 108196) | Phycosphere-associated microbial communities from Cellana algal ponds in Kailua-Kona, Hawaii, USA - Cellana AP2-4-25 metagenome pilot ... | reverse complement strand
TTTTTATTAATAATACTGTTACAAAATTAAGTTGAGAGGCTATGTTTTTCAATACGTAGGTCTACGTATTGGTTAATAGGATATTTTGATATTCTTTAAAAGAAATTCCGATTACATGTTTAAAATGGTTTTCAATGTTTTTAGAGCTGCATTGATAGCGTTTGGCAAGTTGTTTTATAGTTGTTTTTTCGTTTAAAAATTGAAGGTGAAGAATAATGTTATCTAATACTGATGGAGTAAGATCTTTAAGTTTAGATGTATTAAACTGAGCTAAAAAATCATTAGCATTAGCAGCTTTTATAGTTATATTCTTTTGTAGTAGATAATTTATATAAGTTGGTCTGCATTTAACTACAAATTGAGAATATTTTAATACTAATGGGTTAGTAAATGGTTTGTGATAGTAGGTAGTGTTATTTTCTTCTGAAAATAAAATATAACTAAATCCATCGGGTTGCAATTGATGATGGTCTTTATCACTTAGGCTTATATAAAAGACATCAACAACCCAATAGTTAATAGGTAAGTAGTATTTGTATTTTGTAATAATAGAATGTTATAATTTTATAGGTTTTCAAAACTATAACATGTTATTTGGTAATGAAATACGTAGGTTTACGTATTAAATATATTAGGGTTTTGTCTTAGCCATACAAAAAGCGCATTTTGTTTTGTTGTATCTATTTCTAATTTTTTTATGATATTGCTTCTGTGTTTTTCTACAGTTCTTTTAGATATAAATAGCTCTTCGGCAATTTGAGTACTATTCAGGTTTTTTTCTAAGTATTTTAAAATTTTTATTTCTGTAGTACTTAATTTTTCTAAAGTTGTATTTGCGTAATTATCAAAATGAACATTTTTTTTTAGGTTATTCCCAATGTAAGTTTTGTTCTCTTTTATGCTTCTTATACAAATTTCTAATTCTTCTAAAGCACTATCTTTTGTTATGTATCCATGAATTGTTTTACCAACAACGTTTAATAATGATTCTTGTTTGTATAGTGTTAAAATAACAACTTTTGTTTGTATGTTGTTTCGTTTAATTTCTTCAGCAACTTCCAAACCATTTAGTTTTGGCATATCAAAATCTAATATAGCAATGTCAGGAATATGTTTTGTAATTTTGTTATAAGCTTCATTACCGTCGGTTGCAGTGTCAATAACTTTAAACCATTTTTTGTCTAAAAACTCTTTTGTTCCATTAAGCAGTAATGGATGGTCATCTGCAAGAATAATAGTTGTTGACATATGTTAGTGTATAGGGACTTTAATTTGTATAGTTGTGCCTTTTCCTTTAGTTGAATTAATACTTAGCTGGGCACCGATAATTTGTGTGCGTTCTTTTAGTGTTTTTAAACCTAAACTGTTTAAAATTTCACTGTTTTCTGAAACATCAAAACCAATTCCATTATCTTTTATTTGAAATAAAACAGAATCGTTGAGGTTTTTAACGATGATATTACAGGCTTTTGCTTTAGAATGTTTTTCAACATTGTTTAAGCATTCTTGAATCATCCTAAATATAAAAATCTCTTTATCTTTTGAAATATTTAGGTGCTCTATATCAATGTCTTCAGAATAGAAAATGTTTGAACTTTTTTGAAAGCTCTCAACCGTATTTTTTATAGAAGCTAATAAACCCAGTTTTTCAAATTGAAATGGATGTAGGCTTTGGGAAATATTTCTTACTTCATCTATGGTATCATCGATAATTTTAGTATCCTGATTTTGACCGTTATTAAGAAAAACTTTATTTTTTATAAGCAATAAGCTTTGTCCAACACTGTCATGTAATTCACTTGAAATTCGTTTGCGCTCGGTTTCTACATTTCTAATTAAATCTTGTGCAAAAACCTTTTGTAATTGTGCTTTTTTTAGAGAGAATCTTCGAGAACGCCATAAAAAGACAATACTAAAAAGCGCTATTAATATTAAGCCACCAAACCATAATGTTTGTTTTTTTCGTTTGTTTTGCTCGTCTAATAGAATAATTTTTCCATTTTGTTCTTTTATTTTTTGATCACGTTTAGCTGTTTCATATAAGGTTTGATAGTAAGCTAGTGCTTTAATTTTTTGAACAGATTGAATAGAGTCTTCTATCTTTTTAGCAGCCTTATAGTATAAAAATGCTTGGCTAGGTAAATTTAAATTTTCGTATACATTAGATAAAAATTCTTGCGCCTCTCTTTTAGCTTTAATATCATTACTTTTAGAGACTAACTCTAGGTGTTTAATACCTAAGTCTTTTGCCTTAAAGTATTTTTTTTCAGCAAAAGCTAGTTTTTTTAGAGCTTTAAAGTATTCTGTTTTATGAATACCTTTAGTTTGTTCTTCATTTTTTTCAATTTCTTTTAAATACTGTTTAGCCTTTTCTAAGCTATCATTTTCTGCATAAGCAACAGTTAAAGCGCTTAATAATATAGGGTTAAAGTAATTGAAATAATTTGATTTTTTATTTGCTAACATAGCTTTGTGTAAGCTTTCTATGCGCTTACTTTCTAAGCCTTGTTTTTTTAGGTCATTAGCTTGATTAACATATAACGAAATTAATTGTCCGTAGCTTTTAGTTGTTTTGGCTAGATAAATTGTTTCTTTTCGTTCTTGTCTAGCTTCTTTTAAAAATCCATTAGCACTATATAATAATGCCAATGCATTTTTAGCAGCTATAACATTAAAGGTGTCTTTTTCTTTTATGAAAATTTCAGAAGCTTGTTTTAAGGTTGCAGAAGCTAAAGCAAATTTTCCTTCATCAGAATAAGTATAACCTTTATATAAAATGGCAAATCCTTTTACACGATTGTCCTTAGCTTTTTCTGCAAAAGAAATAGCTTTGTCATAATGATACATAGCAGAGTCTACTTGCTTGGTAAAGTAAAAGCTATCTCCAGAATCTATATATAAGCTAGCTAGATTTCTGTCACTTATATGATTTTTAAGTGTCCGAAAATAAGTGTTAAAAACAGCAATACCTGTTTTTGGTTTTCCTAAAATATTATTGTAATAATTGATAAGATTTGTAGTGTTGTAAGCCGCTAGATTAAAAGAGTCTATTTTTATTGCTAAATCTATAGTTGTACGCGCAATTGAGTCGTAAGGAAAATTAGGTTTATCTCTTACAACCGATGTTAAACTATCTAAAAGAAATAACTTTTTAGCATTGTCATTTTCAGATTGTATTTCAGTTTTTAGCTGATTTACCAGTGGTATTAAATCTGAATCTTGAGCATTTACAGTTAAAAAAAATAGTAGAGAAAATATGTGTGAAAATTGTTTCATTTAGGGTAATTTCTCTACTAAATTAATTAAAAAAAATGACTACTTACTTTCTATCCACTTTCTTGCTTTAACAAAAGCTTCAATCCAAGGAGAAACTTCATCTTTTCTGTTGTTAGGGTAATTAGCCCAATTCCAAGGGAAAATAGAACGCTCTATATGTGGCATTGTTACTAAGTGTCTTCCTGTTTTATCACATAACATAGCTGTGTTAAAATCTGATCCGTTAGGGTTAGATGGATAACTATCATAGCCATAAGTAGCGACAATATCATAATTTTCTTTAGCTTCTGGTAAGCTAAATTTACCTTCACCATGACTAATCCAAACGCCTAATGTACTTCCTGCTAATGTTGAAAGCATTACCGAATTGTTTTTTTGTACAACTACAGAGGTGAAAGAACTTTCGTGTTTGTGTGAGTCGTTATGCACCATTTTACCATGTGTGTCATGCTCTGGGTTTATCAATTCTAATTCCATAAATAGCTGACAACCATTACAAATACCTACAGAAAGTGTATCTTCTCTTTCAAAGAAGTTTTTAATCGCTTTATTAGCTTTTTCGTTGTATTTGATTGCTCCAGCCCAACCTTTTGCAGAACCTAAAACATCACTATTAGAAAACCCTCCAACAGCACCTAAAAATTGAATATCTTCAAGTGTTTCACGACCAGAAATTAAGTCGGTCATGTGTACATCTTTTACATCAAAACCAGCTAAATACATCGCATTAGCCATTTCGCGTTCAGAGTTACTTCCTTTTTCTCTTAAAATAGCAGCTTTTGGACGATCTGCGGATTGGTTTTTGTTGTAAAAGCTTAATTCGCCAGTAAAATGTTTAGGGAAATAATAGTTTAGCGGTTGTTTTGCGTAGTTTTCAAAACGAGTTTTTGCCAATCCGTTAGCCGTCTGTTTTTGGTCTAATAAATATGAAGTTTTGTACCACATGTCTCTTAACCTAGAAACCGTCATCGTATACACTTCATCATTATTTATAATGCTTAATACATCACTAGTAGTTGATTTTCCTATGTTGAAAAACTCAATATTAGCATCATTTAAAACAGTTTCTATTGAATTATCAGATGCTTGAAATACAATTCCTGAATTTTCAGCAAATAATAACTTTACTGTGTCTTTTTCATTTAAAGTAGAAAGATCTAACTCAGCACCTAAATTAACATCTGCAAAACACATTTCTAATAATGTGGTGATTAATCCACCAGAAGCAACGTCATGACCAGCAACAATTTTTTGGTCTTTTATTAATTGCTGAATGGTGTTAAATACCGTTTTTACATAACCGGCATCTTTAACGTTTGGTGCATCATTTCCTACTTTATTTAAGATTTGAGCAAAACTACTTCCGCCTAATTTAAATTGATTTTGAGATAAATTGATGTAGTAAATATCTCCACCATTTCTTTGTAAAACAGGTTCAATAACATTGGTAATATTATTACAGTTTGCTGCAGCAGAAATAATTACTGTACCAGGAGAAATAACCTCTTGATCTGGATATTTCTGCTTCATTGATAATGAGTCTTTTCCTGTTGGAACATTAATGCCTAAATCAATTGCAAATTCTGAAATGGCTTGAACAGCCTCATATAATCTTGCATCTTCACCTTCATTCTTACAAGGCCACATCCAGTTTGCAGATAATGAAACCGATTGTAAACCATCTTTTAATGGTGCCCAAACAATGTTAGTTAAAGCTTCAGTAATACTATTACGGCTACCAGCAACAGGATTAATTAATCCTGAAATAGGCGAGTGGCCTATTGATGTTGCAATACCTTCTTTTCCTTTAAAATCTAATGCCATTACACCAACATTATTTAATGGTAATTGTAATGGTCCTGCACATTGTTGTTTGGCAACTTTACCACCAACACAACGGTCTACTTTATTGGTTAACCAATCTTTACAAGCCACAGCTTCTAACTGTAATACTTGATCTAAATAATCGTAGATTTTGTCTTTATCGTAAGCGATTTCACTGTAATTAGAAGCTACAGATTTATCAGTCATTATTGTTTTTGGAGAGCTTCCAAACATATCTTCTAAAGCTAAATCCATTGGTTTGTCACCATTAGTTTTAGATTCAAAAGTAAAACGGTTATCGTTTGTTACATCACCAACAGTGTACATTGGCGAGCGTTCACGCTCTGCAATTTTGTTTAAAGTTTCGATGTGTTTTTCGGCAATTACTAATCCCATTCGTTCTTGAGATTCGTTACCTATAATTTCTTTAGCAGAAAGTGTTGGATCACCAACAGGTAAGGCATCTAAGTCAATTTTTCCACCTGTATCTTCAACTAATTCGCTTAAACAATTTAAATGTCCACCAGCACCATGATCGTGAATAGAAACAATGAAATTCTCATCACTTTCAACCATACCGCGTACAGCGTTAGCCGCACGTTTTTGCATTTCTGGGTTAGAACGTTGTACAGCATTTAGCTCGATACCAGATTCAAACTCACCTGTATCTGCCGAAGAAACAGCAGCTCCTCCCATACCGATACGATAATTTTCTCCACCAAGAATTACAATTTTATCACCATTTTTAGGTGTGTCTTTTAAAGCTTGATTTGCTTTACCATAACCAATTCCGCCAGCTTGCATTATCACTTTATCAAAACCTAAAGCTTTAGCATCTTCTTTATGTTCAAAAGTTAATACAGATCCGCAGATTAAAGGTTGTCCAAATTTGTTACCAAAATCTGAAGCACCATTGCTGGCTTTTATTAAAATATCCATTGGTGTTTGGTATAACCATTTGCGTTCTGGAAACGCTTTTTCCCACGGACGATTTTCTTCTAATCTAGAATATGAAGTCATGTAAACTGCTGTTCCGGCTAAAGGTAAAGAGCCTTTTCCTCCAGCAAGTCTATCTCTAATTTCTCCACCAGATCCTGTTGCAGCACCGTTAAAAGGCTCAACTGTTGTAGGGAAGTTGTGAGTTTCCGCTTTAAGCGAAATTACAGATTCAAAATCTTTAGTTTGGTAAAAATCTGGAACATCTGCACGTTTTGGTGCAAACTGTTCAACTACTGGACCTTTTATAAAAGCAACGTTGTCTTTGTAAGCTGAAACGATATCGTTTGGATTAGTTTCTGAAGTCTTTTTAATTAATTTGAAAAGCGATGTAGGCTTTTCTTCACCATCAATTACAAATGTACCATTGAAGATTTTATGACGACAATGCTCGCTATTTACTTGAGAAAAACCAAATACTTCAGAGTCTGTTAACGGTCTTCCTATTTTTTTAGAAACGCCTTCTAAATAGTCTACTTCTTCATCGCTTAGAGATAAGCCTTCTAGTGCGTTGTAAGCAGCTATATCTTCTATGTTTTTAATGGTTTCTGGTTGAATGTTTATAGTGAAACTATCTTGATTTAAACCATTAAATTTCTCTGAAATCATTGGATCGTAATCCTTAAAATCTTTTGTGCAAGATTCAAATTCTTCAATTCTAATGATGCCATCAATGCCCATATTTTGGGTAATTTCTACAGCATTGGTACTCCATGGAGTAATCATTGCTGCACGTGGACCAACAAAAAAAGCATCTAAGGATGCTTGTTCAATTTTAGGCTGGTTGCCAAATAACCACGTTAATTTATTGATAGTTTCAGTAGATAATTCTTTTGTTGCTTGAACAGCAAATACTTTACTGTTTTGGTTTCCGAAGAAATGAATCATTATTTCAGGAGTTTTGTGTTGTTTTTTAAAGCATCAAATTTACATCTTTTAGTTAGATTATTTTATTAAAAAGTTGTCATTTTTTTTTAGTTATTCACGTGGTTATTAACCATAAAAAAAGCGACATAATGATGTCGCTTTTTAATATTTACAAGTTTAATAACTTATTCTTTGATTAATTTTTTTGTAACACTTCCGTTAGCTGTTTCTAGTTTTAGGATGTAAATTCCGTTTTTCAGACTAGAGACATTAATTTTTTTATTGCTAGTTGTTACCGTTCCGCTTAAAATTTTCTTACCTAAAATATCATAGATTTGATAGTTGGTTGTTGACTTTACTTCTGCGTTTAAAGTGTTTCCTTTAATTGGGTTAGGGTAGATTTTTAAGTTATTAGTTTCAAAACTATCAACATTTAATGTTGAATAACATGTCCATGATAAATCATCTAAACCAATTCTTGCACTACCAGAATCGTTATCTTGAATTACAACAGTTGTGTTTCCTGAAACATTAATTCCAGTAATAGTTGTTGTTTGTGGTGTTGCGCTGTAAGGAATAGTACCAACAACACTTCCATTAACTAATACATCTAAAGTACCATCAGTACCAGTGAAAATTCTTTGAGTTGTAACAGTGAAATCTCCAATACCTCCTAAAAGCGTAGGAGAAGTTAAGGTTCCTGCAGATGAAGTTCTGCAATCAATTAAAATTGCTCTTCCATTAATGGTTTGATCTGTTCTTGCTCTTGTCGCATTCCATTGTCCATCTGTTCCTGTCCAAGTTCTATCTGTATATTGAGAATCATTAGCAGGAATATTTTCAAAATCTTCCGAAGCACAATCTGTAGATCCAGATCCAGCTAATGTTGTTTCACAATCTTGATTACTTACAGTTGAAGTATTTCCTGCTGCATCTAAAGCATAAACTGTAAAACAATAATTAGTTTCTGAAGCTAATCCAGTAACTGTAAAGCTAGTTACAGCAGTTGATGTATTTGTATAAAAAGATCCATCTACAAAAATATCATAACTTGCTACAGCAACATCGTCTGTTGAAGCTGTCCAAGTTAAATCCATTGAAGACGCAGTAGCGTTAGATGCCACTAAATTTGTTGGAGCAGTAGGAGCTGTGGTATCTGTTGAAGGATTCCAAATCATTGCTACATACTCAGGATGATCTACAAAAGGATTACGATTACTTTGATGGTTGTAATAGATATTATTATTTCTGTCAATTTCTTTTTGAGAAACAGGATCATTTTGATGCCAAGTCATTAAAATATTTAAAAATGGATCGTCAAGTACTTTATCAGAACTTCCGTCAAACATATCATAAGCAGACCAAGCAGAAACTTGATCTTCATATCTTGTTACAAAGTAAAAATAGATTCTTGCTATATCTCCTTTAAACTCGTCAATTGGTTCAAATACAATTCCAGTATATCCAGCTGAATAACCACTATTCAAATTCCCTCCTAATTTAGAGCCGTTTTGCGTTGGGTTACTAATTCCACTTTGCGATACTAAACTACTATTGTCAACAACACCAAAAGGGTAATTGCTTCTAAAACCATTAACACGACCATCGGTAGGTAATAAATGGTGTGCATCACTTTGCATTGGCGCATTACTATTAAAAGTAGATTGAGGTATGACGTGTTCTTTATTATAGCAGTCACCTTCGCCACTATAATTTCCACATTCGTCACCAACAGGTGTGAAATTATATGGGTCAGCTCCAGTTGGGTTTTCAGAATAAGGATCTAAAATAGTGTTGCTTCCAATTTCGTAATAATTGTCTAAGTCGTAGTTAGCAATAAAACCGTCCATTGCATTATAACCTTGGTCACTATGTCCGTTAATAATGTTGTGTAATTGTGTTTTTAAAGTGTAACCTGTACCTGTCGCTGTACTGTAATATCCTGCAGGAATTTGAGCAAATCCAGCAGTTGCGACTAGTAAAGCTAAAAGTGTGTAAAAATGTTTCATTTAGTTGTTAATTTTGGGGTAATTTATTTTCTTTTTAATAAAGCCATGTAGAATCCGTCAAAACCAGACTCATGGGCTAATACTTTTTTATCTTTTACAAATGTAAATTCTTTTCCTTCTTCAGATGCTAAGAATTTGTTAACCTGTTCTTGATTTTCTGATGGTAAAATAGAACATGTTGCGTAAACTAACTGTCCGCCAGATTTTACCATTTTAGAATATGAACTTAAAATTTCAGCTTGCGTGTTTTTAATTCGGTCTAAAAATTCGGCTTCTAACTTCCATTTAGCATCAGGATTTCTTCGCAAAACGCCTAAACCAGAACAAGGTGCATCAATTAAAACACGGTCTGCTTGGTCATGTAATTTTTTAATGACTTTAGTCGAATCTATATGTCTTGGCTCAATATTATGTGCACCATTACGTTTTGCACGACGTTTTAATTCTTTCAATTTATTTGCATAAATATCCAGAGCAATAATTTGTCCTTTATTTTGCATGATAGAAGCTAGGTGTAATGTTTTACCGCCAGCACCAGCGCATGTATCTACTACACGCATACCTGGTTCAACCTGCAAAAAGTCTGCCACTAATTGTGAAGATGCATCTTGTACTTCAAATAATCCATTTTTAAAAGCTTCTGTTGAAAACACATTAGCACGTTCTTTTAAACGTAATGCGTCTGGATAATCTTTTAAAGTTTCGGTCTCTATATCTAAGTCAAAAAGAATATTTTGAAGTTTTTCTTTAGTCGTTTTTAAAGTATTTACTCTTAAAATAACATCTGCTTGCTCGTTAAGGGCTTGGATTTCTTTAGACCACTTAGCCTCTCCAAGTTCTTTTACAGCAATATCATCGATCCAATCCGGAATAGATTCTTTAATTTTTCTAATTTTTGAAAGCTCGTCAAAACGTCCTTTAATTTTACGAGTTGGCGTGTTTTCAAAATACTTCCAATCTGGTAATTTAATACCTTTTAAAGTTGCCCAAACCGCAAACATACGCCAAATATCATCTCTGCTAAAAGGTTCTTTTACGTTTGCAATTTCAGCATATAAACGCTTCCAACGTACAATATCGTAAGTCGTTTCGGCTACAAAAGCACGATCACGACTTCCCCAACGTTTGTCTCTTTTTAAAAGTTGTTGTACTACTTTATCTGCGTATTGACCTTCGTTAAAAATTTGAAGTAAGCCATCTACGGTAGCAAAACATAAGTTTCTGTGTAAGCGCATATTTTAAAATTTAAAAGCGTGCAAAGTTACGGTTTATAAGTGGATTTTAAATGACTTTGCTTAATAATTCGTTTTGCTTTTCTATTTTTATTGAAAATTATAAATCATGAAATACTTTTTATATTTATCAGTAGCAGTATTATTTGTTACTATAAGTGCTTTCAGTTTGAAAAATAGGAAAGAGTTTACTTCTGTGGAAATTCAAACTTTAGTAAAAGACTCAACTCTAAACATTAGAGCTTTAGAGGTAGTTAACAAATTAGGTGTTGCTTATTTATCATCTGATGGTCGATTAGGAGCTTATAGAATAGATGATTTAGGAGAAAAAAAGAGTCAAATTTTTGATGTTTCTAGTGATAGTATCACACCAAATTTTAGATCTTTAGCAGTTGATAAAAATAAAGCATTTGGCTTGTCTGTTGGTAGTCCAGCATATCTTTACAGGCTACATGCAGAAGCTGAAAAAGTTAAAATTGTTTACCAAGAAAATCATCCAAATGCTTTTTACGATTCTATGGAATTTTGGAACGACCAAGAAGGTATCGCCATTGGTGATCCAACAGAGGATTGTATGAGCGTAATTATTACCAGAGATGGTGGAGAGACTTGGGGTAAACTATCTTGCGATGTTTTACCAAAAGCTAAGGAAGGTGAAGCTGCATTTGCCGCAAGTGATACCAACATTGCTATAGTAGGCGATAAGACTTGGGTAGCAACAGGAGGAAAGTCTAGCCGAATTTTATTTTCACCAGATAAAGGACAAACTTGGGACGTTTTTGATACGCCAATTATACAAGGAAAAGAAACTACTGGAATGTATAGTTTAGATTTTTATGATGAAAACCATGGTTTTGCAATTGGTGGTGATTATACAGATTCAGATGCTAACCAAAAGAATAAAATAGTAACTAATGATGGCGGAAAAACATGGCAAATTGTTGCTGATGGAAGTGGACCAGGTTACAGAAGTTGCGTACAATATGTGCCAAACAGTAATGCACAACAATTAGTTGCGATAGGTTTTAAAGGTATAGACTATAGTGCAGATGCAGGACAAACCTGGAAGCATTTAAGCGATGAAGGTTTTTATACGCTTAGATTTTTAAACGATAGTACTGCTTACGCAGCAGGAAATGGTCGTATAAGTAAATTGAGTTTTAAATAAAAAAAGCAGCCTAGAGGCTGCTTTTTTTATTTAGTCTTTTCTCATTTCACGATGTCTACCTCTAAATTCTTCAATCATTTTACGTTTAAAGGTGCGTTCTGCGTGCATTAATTTTACAATTTTCTTGTAACTAATTACTTTAGAAAGTTTTTCAATAAAAGCTTTTTCACTTTTTACTTTTACTTCTTCATTAGCTTGCATTTCTTTTAATAATGCTTCAGCTTCAGACTCGGAAAGTTTTTCGATATCTAAATCTTTTCTTTTTTTCATTGAAGACTCAAAATGTTTGTGTTTTTCTTCTTCATGAGCATTATAGATTGGCCAAAATGTTTCGGCTTCTTTTTTTGTTAAGTCTAGTTGCTCTGTAATATGAGCTACTTTTAGTGCTTTTATTTTTTCTAATTTACTTTGTGCTAGTGCAGAAAATGATAGTAAAAATGTGAATAGATATATTATAGGTGTTTTCATGTTTTTGTTTTTATTCGTCTAAAAATTCTTCTAAATCAATATCGTCTAAATAATTGTCTATAGAAATGTCATTATAGTCAATAAAGTCTGTTTGTGATAATTGATTGGTGTTAATTAGGTTGCTTATATCGTTAAGTTCAACTTCATTTAAAATGTAAGCTTCAACAGTTTCTGTATCTAAACTGTCAAAAGTAACTTGTGTTTTAAATGGATTTAAATTGAAAAACAAAACGACCATCGCAGCGATGCTAGCCACAGTAATTAATGTTTTTTTGTTGAATAACTTAATGACTTTAGGTTGTTGAGTTTTGCTTATAATTTTGTATTCAATAGTTTCAAAATAATTATCAGGTACTTTAAATCCTGAATTTTTGCTATTATTTTTAAGACTAATTTGAGACATAATTTGGTCTTCAATAGTGTCAAAATACGCATTAGGCGTTTTAAAACCTGATTGTTTGATATTGTGTAAGTTTTCTTTTTTCATTTCAATATTTAGACGCTTTTTTTTAATAAAGGTTTAATCTTGAGTTAAATAGGTTTCAATTTTTTTTACGGCAATATGGTAGGATGCTTTTAATGCACCTTCGCTGGTTTCTAGAATTTCAGAGATTTCACTGTATTTTAAATCTTGAAAATACTTCATGTTAAAGACCAGTTGTTGTTTTTCTGGTAGCGTAGCTATTGCTTTTTGTAATTGTAATTGAATTTTTTCACCTTCAAAGTATACATCACTTTCCAGATTTTTAATTGCTAGACTATTAGCTTCTTCATTATTTATATTTAGTCTTTTTGCGTTTTTTTTAAGATGTGTTAAAGCTTCATTGGTTGCAATTCTGTACATCCATGAGTATAACTTACTTTCTCCTTTAAAATTATCAATACTTCTAAACACTTTTATAAATGTGTTTTGTAAAACATCATCAGCATCGTCATGAGATTTTACAATATGCCTAATATGCCAATATAATCGCTCTTTGTAAAGCGCAATAAGCTTTTTAAACGCATGGTTTTTATGATCTTGCGATTGTAATTGTGCTATTAATTGGTTTTCGTTGTTTGGCATATAGTTATTTAGACTATATTTTAGGTTGAAAGTTTAAATTAAAATCTAAAATTTTAATCGTTTTGTATAGTGTTGTTTTTCAGTGTATTAAAATTAAAAACATCGATAAAATACATTAAAAAACGTTGAAATACATTATTTTTTTGTTTGTAACTTTTTTTAACTTATTTTTGATTTATCATAATACTTATGTTGTTAGTCGTCCCCAAATCTAACAATGAACAAAAAAAGGATAAACTAATGTTTATCCTTTTTATTTTTTAGCTGTTTTGTTAATCAAAGCTCTGCATTTCAACAAGTTTTTTATACATACCATTTTTAGCCAATAACTCTTGATGTGTGCCTTGTTCTACGATTTCACCTTTTTGCATGACTATAATTTGATCTGCATTTTGAATTGTAGATAATCTATGAGCGATGACTATAGATGTTCTGTTTTTCATCATGTTTTCTAAAGCTTCTTGCACTAGTTTTTCACTTTCGGTGTCTAGAGCAGACGTAGCTTCATCTAAAATCATAATTGGCGGATTTTTAAGTACAGCTCTCGCTATGCTTAAACGCTGTTTTTGTCCGCCAGAAAAGTTATTACCAGCATCACCAACATTGGTTTCTATGCCGTTAGGTAATTGGCTAACAAATTCCCAAGCATTTGCAATTTTCAGTGCTTCAATAATCTCATCTTCGGTAGCATCTGGTTTACCTAATAAGATGTTGTTTTTTATGGTGTCATTAAATAAAATAGAATCTTGAGTTACTAATCCCATTTGATGTCTTAACGATTTTTTAGTGACGTTTTTAATGTTGTTTCCGTCGATAGAAATTTTGCCTTCATTAACATCGTAAAATCGAGTGACAAGATTAGCTATCGTACTTTTACCGCTACCAGATTGTCCTACTAATGCGACTGTTTTTCCTTTAGTGACTTGAATAGAAAAGTTTTTTAACACATAATCTTCATCATATTTAAATGAAATATTTTCTATTGAAATTTTATCATTAAAAGTTTTTATTTCTTTAGCATTAGGAAGATCTGGCATTTGATCTTCTTCATGTAAAATCTCAAATACACGATCTGCAGCTGCCAATCCATTTTTTACACGATAAGAGGCTTTACTTATCGCTTTTGCAGGTGTTAAAATAGCGTAAGCTAATCCCATGAAAGCAATAAAAGTTTCACCTTCAATAATTTTATCTACTAATACTAATTTACCTCCGTACCACAATAAAATGGCGATTGTTGCTATACCTAAAACCTCACTTACTGGGCCTGCTAAATTATTTTTAAGACCGATTTTGTTTGATAGTTTTAAAATAGTGTCTGCAGAAGTAAAAAATTTATTTCCAAAAATGCTTTCTGCATTATAACCTTTTACAATTTTAAGACCTGTTAAAGACTCTTCTACAGTTGAAATTAACCGACCAGATTCTTGTTGTTGTCTAAGAGAGTTTTTCTTTAAACTTTTACCAATTCTAGAAATTAAAAATCCAGCAATAGGTATAAAACCAAGAACAAATAATGATAATTGCCAACTTATCGTAAACATGATGATTAGCGAGAAAACAATAGTTGCAGGTTCTCTAACAATCAATTCTAAAAGAATAAAAAACGAATTTTGAACTTCATTTATATCTCCTAGAATACGAGCCATAACATCTCCTTTTTGTCTTTTAGAGTAAAAGCTTACGGGAAGATTGATTATTTTATTAAACATGGTTTTTCTTAAATCGGTTAAAACACCATTTTTAAGATACATCATGTGCTGAGAGCCAAAATACCCAAATAGGTTTTTAAGTAAAAACGTAGAGATTACAAGTGCTATAGCAATAATTAAAGCTAATTGTGGATTACCTTCTTGAATAAAACTACTCATTTTGTAGTTTAATAATTGTTCACCGTAATCCTTTATTTTAAAGATTCCTTTCCAAACAGGAGCTTTTGTAACTACAGCTGTTTTATCAAATAATACTTTTAGCATTGGTATTAATGATACAAATGCTAATGCACTAAATAGGGCATATAGTAAATTAAAAAACACGTTAAAGATGACGTGCTTTTTAAATTTTTTAATAAAAGGAAGTAATTGATGTATTATTTTTTTCATCTTAATTAAGTTGCATATCGTTTATGATAGCGTCTATTTTTGCTTCCAATTTTTGTTCCGTTGTGGTGAAGTCTGACACATTGTCTAAAGTTGTGTTTACACTTATGTAAAACTTAATTTTAGGCTCTGTACCACTTGGTCTTAACGCTATTTTACTACCATCTTCTGTATAGTAAATTAATACGTTAGATTTTGGGATATCAATAACTTCGGTTGTGTTATTAATAGTGTTTTTAGCTTCAGACAGTTGGTAGTCTTCAATACGAACAACTTTAGAACCGTTTACTTCTGTTAAAGGATTTTCTCTGGCATCAATCATCATTTGTTTAATTTCTTGAGCGCCTTCAATACCTTTTTTTGTCATAGATATTAATCGTTCTTTATAAAAGCCATGTTCTACATATAGATTGATTAATTCCTGATAAAAACTACTACCGTTTGCTTTAGCCTGTGTAGCAATTTCTATAGCCAGAAGGGTAGAGGTAACTGCATCTTTATCGCGTACAAAATCACCAACCATAAACCCAAAACTTTCTTCACCACCGCCAATAAAGTCAAGATTAGGAAAGTCTTTAATCATTTTTGCAATCCACTTAAATCCTGTTAGGCCAACTTTACATTCAACATTGTAAGCGTTACCTAAAACAGACATCATTGGTGTAGATACTATTGTACTTCCAATAAATTGGCTACCATTAATTTTGTTGTTATTTTTCCATTGCTTTAAAAGAAAATCTGTCATCATCACCATGGTTTGATTTCCGTTTAAAAGCGTCATTTTATTATCTAAATCTCTTACAGCAACACCAAGTCTGTCACTGTCTGGATCTGTACCAATTACAATATCTGCATTAACTTTTTCGGCTAATTCTAAAGCCATTTTTAACGCTTCTGGTTCTTCTGGGTTAGGCGAAACTACTGTTGGAAAATCTCCGTTTGGTTCGCGTTGTTCTTCAACTATATGAACATTTTTATAACCAGCACGTCTTAAAGTTTCAGGAATGGTTGTGATTGATGTACCATGTAAGGATGTAAAAACAATATTGAAGTTGTCTTTGGCATCTTGACTGGTGTTAAAACTTCCATTTTTAACAGATGCGTTAATAAATACATCATCAACTTCTTGTCCTATATATTGAATGTTAGCTTCGTTAGCTTCAAAATTAATTTCTGAATACTCTAAGTTATTTATTTCTTGAATAATTTCTGCATCTTGAGGAGGAACCAACTGTCCGCCATCTTGCCAGTATACT
>Ga0160419_100828_pt1 | contig 16279 bp, 16 predicted proteins | sample CelAP2metagpilot_2_FD_108196 | JGI IMG/M metagenome (GOLD analysis project Ga0160419, IMG submission 108196) | Phycosphere-associated microbial communities from Cellana algal ponds in Kailua-Kona, Hawaii, USA - Cellana AP2-4-25 metagenome pilot ... | reverse complement strand
TGAGCCTGATGGCGCGCCTGGGCTCGTCTGATCCGGTAGAGCTGCGCTCGGAGATGGCAGAGCTGATCGAGGGCTTCGACATCAACCGCTTTGGCGCAGCGCCGACCAAGTTCGATGTCGAGGATCTGTATCCGCTGACCGCCCGCTACCTGCAGTCGCTGCCGCTGGCAGCGGTGCAGACCCACGTGGACGCGCTGGGCGTCCCGGCTGATAAACAGGCCGCCTTCTGGGACATGGCCAAGGAAAACATCACCACGCTCAAGGACCTCGCTGGCTGGTGGGAGCTCTGCCGCGATGGGGCTGAGCCGCTGGTGGCGGATGAGGACAAGGACTTTATCGCAGAGGCGATGGCGCTCTTGCCCGAAGGCCCCTACGACAGCGACAGCTGGGGCAAGTGGACCGCTGCCGTCAAGGACGCCACCGGGCGCAAGGGCAAGGGCCTGTTCATGCCGCTGCGCAAAGCCGTGACCGGTATGGAACGCGGCCCCGACATGTCGGCGCTGCTGGCGCTGATGGAAACCGTCCGCGCCCGCGGCTAACAACAGCCCGGCCCAGAAGCCTGACCCAAACCACCAAAAGGCGGCGCCCGCAAAGCGCCGCCTTTTTTGTTGGCAGGCTTAGTCGGCTAGTCGGTCTGTGTGGGAAACAGGTGATCGGCCAGTGATTGCGCCGCTCTGGCCATGTCGCTGTTGGGATGATCGGACAGCGCGGTCAGCCCCTTCTGCATCCAATCCATCACCGAGGGGTCATCCTTGCCGCAATGGGCGATGGGGGGAAAGGCGCAGTCGAGCAGGTACCGCGCAGTGACCGGCGGCATTTCGACATGGGGAAAGGACACATCCTCGCGGGCGTCGGGGATGTCGTTGGGGGTGCTCTCCCACAGAAGGCGTTCGAGGCGGCCCATCACCTCCATCGCGGTGCCGGGGTCGTTGATCCCGGGGGAGAGGGCGCGTTGGGCGGTTTCGGCCAGCAGCGTCAGCCCAAAGGAGGGATCCTGATCGAAACTGCGCACATCGCCGATTTCAATATGCCCGCTTGCCGTGTCAGCCAGGTCCTCGTCCGCAGCGAACAGCCAGGCCACGGGTTGGCCGCGCAGCACGAACTCGCCGGGGCTGCGGGCGATGCGGACGCGGGTGTCGCCCTCCTTGGCCAGGGTGTTGAGGGCAGTCATGTCGATAAAGCGGACAAAGCCGCTTTCGGCGGCGGGGATGGCGATGCTGTCTGCGGGGCGGGCATCGCTGTTGTCGTCTGTGATGGCGCATCCCCCCAGGCAGGGCCGTTCGGCGCGCTGGCGCAGGCTGGTGCGGCTGCGGGTTTCGATCAGGCGCAGGGTGTGGTCCATGCTGCCGAGCCCGGAGAGATGGTCGATCCAGCGCAGGATCGAGCCGACAATCAGCGCGACAATCACCACGGTGGTGGCAAACACCACCACGGCGGCGTCCTCGGTGTAAAAGCCCGAGCGGAACAGGATTACCGCGCTGAGGCTGAAGACGAAGCCGCCGACAAATGTGGCCAGCACGCTTTGGGTGATCGTATCCTCCAGCAGCAGGCGATAGACCCTTGGTGTGGCCGTGGCCGCAGCGGTGCGATAGGCCGACACCATGATATTGAGCGAAAAGGTGGTGACGGCCAGCATGCCCGAGGCGAGAATGGTCAGAACCGGCAGCGCCGCGTCCCGGCCAAACCGATCGCCAAGATCTTCGGGAATGAACCCGGTTAGCCAGGGCGCCACGGCCAGCGCCAGAAGCGAGCAGGCCGACAGCAGGACAACCCGAAACCACAGCTGCCGGGTGATGCGGCGCACATATAAAAGGGTGCGGGAAATCACGCTGGGCTGCCCGGATGTGTGGTGCCTGCGCCTGCGCCTGCGGTCGGGGCGGTGTCGATCACGCTGTCGACCACATTTTCGACCACGGTGGCGTTCACATCAGCAAGGATCCGGTCGACCAGCGCGGTTTCCTGTGGGCTCAACGCTTGATGCCGGGGATATTGCGGGGCCGCGCGATCATTCAGGATCGGTGCGTCCCAGCCGTCGGTTGTGGTGACAAAATCCGCCACCCCCTCGCGGCCAAAAACCTGATGATAGCCCTGAACCACGACATCCAGATAGCTGAGCAGAATGGGGTGCCGGTGGCTCGCGGCCTGCTGGCTGTGGGCGGGGACCGCGTAGACTGCGATGTCTGTCTGGGTGGGCAGATCATGGTCTACCGCGCCCTGGGCGGGCAGGCGGTCATAGGCAAATTCACGTTCGTCCAGTGCGGCCCAATCCGCGCCCGGCACCTCGGCAATCAGACCGTCGATGGCGCTGTGTTCACAGGGCACCGCGCTCAGGAAGGCGACCGGGCGCAGGTCGGTGTGCACCCAGGCCCGCCGCCAGCCCCGCAACCGCGCGGGCCGGGCCTGGCGGTAGTCATGGGTGCGCGTGTTGACGAGGCTGCCATAGCCAAAAAAGTAGGGGGCAGGCATTGCGGTCTCCTGTGAAATTCGGGTCAGGGTGGCGGCGTTCCTCTAACAGATAGGGCGACTTAGCACTGTTGTCGCCCCTGCAATGCGGTCTTTTGATGCATGTCAAAGAGCCCTTTGCCCCCACATGCAAAGATGTGCGCCATGGGACGCATCGGAAGGGGCACACATGCGTATTACGAAACGGACAAATATCGCTGTGAGGCTCTTGATGTATTGCGCGGCCAACTCGGACCGGCTGGTCACGAAGTCGGAGATCGCGGAGCGGTGCAATATCTCTGAAAACCATCTGGCGCAGGTGATCAATCAGCTTGCCCAGCTTGGCTATCTGCGCACCCAACGCGGACGCAACGGTGGGATGAGTTTGGGCAGACCGGCTGGCAAGATCGGGATTGGTGATGTGTTTCGCGACGTCGAGGGCACGGTTCCGATGGTGGAGTGTTTTGCCGATGCCGACAACACCTGCCCGCTGGTTTCGGCCTGTCGGCTGCGGGTTGCCCTCGCGGATGCGGCGCAGGCCTTTTATCGCTCTTTGGACGGGATCACGCTAGAGGCGCTTGTCTGTGACAATGACGAGCTGTTTGCCTTGTTTCAGGCCGCCCCCTGTCCGCAATACGGCCGCTGACAGTCTTGCCATCTGGCAAGGGGGGCCTGTCGGTGATGCCGTTGGCTGTTCCCCAACCGGGGTGGGGAACAGCCCATAAATCAGAAAGGGGAGAGGCATCTGGCCTCTCCCCTTTTTTTCGTGTTTTCGCGCGGCTTGCGCCTGCGCGTGATCGGCGGTCTGACGTTAGTCGCGGGCCCGCAGGATCCGGGCAGGGCGAACGCGCAGGGGGCGCCAGGCAAAGGCCAGACCGGCCAGCAGGGTGGTTAGAAAACCGCCGCTGATAATTGCCAGTGCGTTGCTCCAGATCACGACGAAATCGCTTTCGAAGACATAGACATTGATGGCCCAGGCCCCTGTCATGCCGGCGATGAGAGCGACCAGCCCGGCGCCCGCCCCCAAGAGAGCGGAGCGGGTGGCAAAGCTGAGCAGGATCTGCCTGCGCGGGGCGCCAAGTGTCTTGAGGATCGCGGCCTCGTAGCGGCGGGCGGGTTCGCCTGCGGCGGCGGTTCCGATCAGCACCATGAAGCCCGTGAGCAGGGTCGCCGCCGCCCCGTATGCGGTGGCAGAGGCCAGCTGACGCAGCAGGTCAGAGACCCGATCAAGCGCGTCGCGCACGCGGATTGCCGTGATGTTGGGCATCGCCTTGGCCAGATCCCGCAGGATCTGCGCTTCGGCGTCCTGCTCGGCATAGACGGTGGCGATATAACTGTGAGGCGCCCCGGCCAATGCGGCCTCGTTCAGAACCATGACAAAGCCCATTCCCGCGGTCGAAAAATCCACTTCGCGCAGACTGGTGATGGTGGCGGTGATATCGCGGCCCAGCACATTCAGGGTGAGTGTATCGCCAAGGCCGAGCCCCAGTTCCTCGGCCTCTTCGCGGGCAAAGCTGACTTGTGGTGCGCCGCTGTAGTCTTCGGGCCACCACTGCCCTGCAACCACAGTGGTGGTTTCGGGTTGCGCCGCGGCATAGGTGATGCCCCGGTCGCCCGTGACCACCCAGTGATCGCCTGCCACTTCGGTTGCGGGGGTGCCGTTGATGGTGGTGAGGATCCCGCGCAGCATCGGTGCGCTTTCCACCCGGCTGACGGCGGGATCACCTTCGACCCGGCCGAGGAAGTCCGGCATCTGATCGCGCTGGATGTCCACAAAGAAATAGGAGGGTGCAAGATCCGGCAGGTTGCCCTCGATCGAGCGGCGCATATTGCCATCGACCTGGCCGATGGCGGCGAGCACGGTCAGCCCAAGCCCAAGCGCAAGCACGGTAGGCACCGCCGCATCGCGAGAGGTGCCGATTGCGGCCAGTGCCCAGCGGATCGCGGGAACCCCGCGCGCCAAGGGGGCAAGGCGGCGGGCCATCCAACTGAGGACAACCGCCGCAAGCAACAGCACGATCAGCGCTCCGATCAGGCCGGCGGCGGTCCAAAGCGTCAGTGCAATCGCGCCACTGAAGACCGCAGCAGAGCCCACCAGCACCGCAACAGCCAGTGCCGTTGCCACGATGTAGCGCGGCGCAGGCAGCCGTGTGCGGCTGTCTTGGGCGTCGCGAAACAGGGCGGCGGCGCGGATCCGTTCGGCCCGTGCCAGCGGCCAGAGTGCAAAGACAAATGCCGTCAGCAGGCCATATAGCGCAGCCTCGCCCAAGGCCGCCGGGGCCAAGCCAAAGACGGCCGGAAAGGGCAGCTGCGCCGCAATCCAGGGGCCAAGGATCACAGGTGTCATGCCACCGATCACCAGACCGATTGCCACCCCCAGAAGTGCCAGCGCACCGATCTGCAGGAAATAGGTCAGAAACAGTGTCGCGCGATCCGCGCCCAAAGTGCGCAGGGTGGCAATCGTGGTGGTCTTGCCCGCGAGATAGGCGCGCACGGCGGCAGAAACACCGATCCCGCCCACAGCCAGCCCGGACAGGCCAACCAGCACCAGAAACCCTGCCAGCCGTTCGACGAAGGTTGCGATGCCCGGGGCGCCATTGCGCGCATCGCTCCAGCGCATTCCTGCGGCCTCAAACTCTGCTTCGGCGCGGGTCTGCATGGCGGCGAGATCCTGACCTTCTGGCAGGATCAGGCGGTATTTGCTGGAAAACAGGGTTCCCGGCTGCAAGAGGCCTGAGGAGGCGAGATCATCCGTTTGCACGATGGTGCGCGGCCCGAGGGTAAAGCCCGCACTGGCGGCATCCGGTTCGTTTTCCAGGATGGCGGTCAGGGCAAACTCCTGTGTGCCAAGGGCAAAGCGATCGCCAACCGCCAGGCCCAGCCGGTCGGCCAGCACCCGCTGCATCACCCCGCCCGGATGACTGTCAGTTCCGGCCAGCGCCTGATCCAGCGGCATGTCCGGTGACAGACGGACAGTGCCGACAAGCGGATAAGCGGTATCCACGGCCTTCACCTGTGTCAGCGCGCGCTCGTCTCCGACGACAGCCATAGACCGGAAATCGATCACCTCGGAGCGGCGCAGCGCGTTGGCGTCCATCCAGGCCTGCTCTTGCGGGGAGGCACGGCGATAGGTGAAGCCCAGCTCTGCGTCGCCGCCCAGCAGGACGGCGCCTTCCTCGCTCAGACCGGTTTCGATGGCCGTCCGCAGCGAGCCAATCCCCGCAATCACCGCAACGCCCAAGGCAAGGCAGATCAGAAAAACACGAAAGCCGCGCAGACCACCGCGCAGCTCTCTCATCGCAAAACGGGTCGCAAGCGACAGGCGGGAGGCGCTCATTCTGCCGCCTCACGGGCCGCGTCCTGATCCAGTCGACCGTCGCGCAGGCGGATCACCCGGTCACAGCGGGCGGCCAGTTCGGGCGCGTGGGTGACCATGATCAGGGTTGCGCCATAGCGGTCGCGCAGGTCAAACAGCAGATCCATGATCGCAGCGCCGTTGGTGGCGTCCAGATTTCCTGTCGGCTCATCCGCGAGCAGGATGCGTGGCCGCGTGACAAGGGCGCGGGCCAGGGCCACGCGCTGTTGCTCGCCGCCGGACATCTGTGCCGGGAAATGATCTGCCCGATGGCCAAGGCCGACAGCCTCCAGCTCTGCGCGGGCGCGCTCGAACGCATCCTTTTGCCCGGCCAGCTCAAGCGGGGTGGCAACGTTTTCCAGCGCGGTCATCGTCGGGATCAGGTGAAAGCTCTGGAAGACCACGCCCATGTTGTCGCGGCGAAACCGCGCGAGCGCATCTTCGTCCATCGCCGTGAGATCCTGACCCAGTGCATGCACCCGCCCGCCGCTCGCCTGTTCCAGCCCGCCCATGACCATGAGTAGCGAGGACTTGCCCGATCCCGACGGCCCGATCAGGCCCAGTGTCTCACCCGCGGTGACATCCAGTGTGATGCCGTGCAGGATGTCCACAGGGCCGGTGTTGCCGATCAGCGAAAGTGATGCATCTTGCAGGGACAGGATGGGTTCGGGTTGAGCGGACGGATTGGAATGCATAGATCATGAGCCTGTTTTGTAACTTCTCTCGATATGGAGCCTTTGAGCCGATGCGCAAGGTGATGGCAGGATTGATTTTTGTACTGGCGGCAGCAGGGGCACAGGCGGATCCGGTCCGTATCACGGCCTTTGGGGACAGCTTGGTGCAGGGCTATGGCTTGCCGCAGGGGCAAGGCTGGGTGCCGCAGCTGCAGGGCTGGCTGGATGCGCAGGGGGAAGAGGTTGAACTGATCAATGCGGGCGTCTCTGGGGATACGACGGCAGGGGGCGCTGCGCGCATTGACTGGACGCTGGCAGATGCGCCTGATGCGCTGATCGTGGCGTTGGGGGGCAATGACCTGCTGCGCGGGCTCGCCCCCGAGGAAAGCCGCCGCAATCTCACCGCCATCATGGAAGCGGCAGAGGCCAAGGCCCTGCCAGTGCTGCTGGTGGGCATTCAGGCGCCGGGGAATTACGGCGTGGACTTCAAAGAGAGCTTTGACGGCATCTATCCGGATCTCGCGGCGCGATTTGATGCGTTGCTGCATCCCGACAGTCTGGCGGGCATCCGCGCGGCGACCGGCAATGATATTCAGGCGGCTGGCGCATATCTGCAGGATGACGGGATCCACCCCAACGCCGAGGGGGTGGCGCTGAATGTGGCGGCGATCGGTCCCAAGGTGCAACAGCTGATCGATCAGGTTGCGCAGTGATGGGCCAAAGGCGTGATCCGGTCACGCCTGCCCAACAGGATGGAGCCTCCCCAGCGACGCAAACCCGGTGACGCCCATCCCGGCACAGACCCTGACAGGTGGCACAGATCCCGCAAATGCAAAACGGCCCCGAAATCCGGGGCCGTTCGTATATCATGAGGGGGTTGGCCCCTCTGAACTGGTCTGGTCTCAGACCAGTTCCAGGTTCACCGCGGACTCGCGGCCGTCGCGGCCGGGCTGCAGTTCGTAGTTAACCTTCTGGTTGTCGGCCAGGCCGGTCAGGCCGGAACGCTCAACTGCGGAAATGTGCACGAAAACATCGCTGCCGCCCGAATCGGGTGCGATAAAGCCGTAGCCTTTGGTGGTGTTGAACCATTTGACGGTGCCTGTGGCCATCGTCTGTACTCCTGAGTCTTCTTGTTCTGCCCGCAACATGCGACAGACTGGCAATGCCATTGCGTATTTCATGACCGAGCCTGCCGTAGGACAGCGATGACTTCTGCGTAACCTTGCGGCCTTTAGTGTGCAGGCATTACTGACTCGGCGCAAGGAGAATGCGCATAGCTTCTTTGATCCGGGGCGAAACCACCCCGATTCTGCCGAATAAGGCCCGCAAATTGGCGGGTTTTGTCACAGAACAGTTACAACCGTGCCGATCGGCACCCGGTCGTATAGATCGACGATATGCTCATTCGTCATCCGGATACAGCCATTTGATACAGAAGAGCCGATTGTTTCCGGCTTATTCGTCCCGTGGATGCGGAAATACGTATCGACACCGTTCTGAAACAGGTAGAGCGCGCGCGCCCCAAGCGGATTGCTCTTGCCGCCGGGCTGGATGTAGTCGTTGTCGACAAACCGCGCATAGGCTCGCGGGTCACGCTGGATCATCTCTGGCGTCGGGCGCCAGCTGGGCCATTCCCGCTTGGCCTCGATTGTGGCGGTGCCGGTGAATTCCAGCCCGGCCTTGCCCACGCCAACACCATACCTGCGCGCGCGGCGGCGTTCGGTGACGAAATACAGATAGTAAGAGCGGGGCAGCACGAGGATCTGACCGGGCTCGAACTGTTTCTTGATGCGGACATCCTGCGGTGTCGGGTCAAAGACGGTTTCGGCAGGGCTTGTCTGCGGCCAAAGGGCGGCGGCAGAGGTACAGGCCATAAAGGCGCGACGTGTGAACATGCTTGGCTCTATTGGTTTTGGAACGGATAGGACCAGTTTGTCGCGGCAGATGGGCAGAGGTCAACCGTGCGCGCCAGGATCTGTCGGTGCGCCGTGGCGGCGTGGCCAGCCCGCGACAGATGCCGGATTTGACCACAGGCTTCGCGATATCACATTTTCGTGATAGTCTGAGGTTCGGGCCATTGTGCGGCCCGCCGTCGCCACCGTCTGGCACGGATCTGCTGGCGCAGCCGGGGGGCATAAGCGCGCAGATCATCTCGCGACCAGATGTTTCGGGGCCAGCCCATGTTGGGCGCAGGCCCAAGGCGCGCGGCTTGTCGGGGGTTATTTGGAGTAACGATTGTGACTGTTTCCATTTTCAAAGGCGCGGCGCAGGCCGCGCTGGCTGTGATGCTGTGCGCAGGATTGGCCGGGCAAAGCCTGGCCCAAGGGGCAGGCGTCACCGAGAGCGCAGGGCAGAGCCGGGCGTCTTGGCATGGCGGCCTGCTGGCCACCTCTCTTGCCTATTCCGAAACCATGCTGGATCGCCAATCTCATGTGACGGACAAGATCGCTGTTGCCCTGCGCGCGCGCCAGTCCGGTTTGTTGGGGATCAATCAGCTGACGTTCGGTGGACGGGTGTTAGGCACGGTGATCCACGAGAGCACGAACACGCCGGGGAAATTTCCGATCCTGTCCCGCCTGCCACCCACCCACACCAGCGGCACCTCGGACAGTTATGGGGTCATCAACGACATCACGTTGAATGTGACCGCAACAACGCCCCTGCTGACGGCGTTTGTGCAGGGCGAATACACCGAGGTGGAATACCCCGGGCAAAATGAGATCCAGCTCCGCAAGGCCTGGCTCGCGATTGGGGATCTGGACCGCGCGCCTTTCTATCTGGCGGTGGGGCGCAAGACGGTGAACTTTGGCAGTTTTGAGAGCTACGCCCCTTTTTCGCATACCCATAACGCGCATTATTTCTGGGCCCAGACCAAGGACCCCCTGATTGAAATTGGCTATCTGAGCGAGCGGACCGATGTCGCCCTGTCGATCATCCGCAATCACCGCGGCAACAGGGTGATTTCCAGCCCCTCCAACGATGGGTCTTTTACCAACTATGCGGTGAATGCCGCCCACCGCATGTCGCTGGGCAATGGGATGCAGCTGCGCCTGGGGGCGGGGTATCTGCGTGGAACGATCTATGACAGCCGCATCGCCCATCATCCGCCGGGAATTGGGGTGGATCGCGGCTGGAACGGGGCATGGGATGTGAATGCAACACTCAGCGGGGCGCGGTTCGATCTGATGGCAGAGTTCACCCAGACCACCGACCGCTGGCCTGCCACTGACCACAAGGTGAGCGCGCTGACCCTGCAGGGGCGTTATCGGGGCGCCTTTCTTGGACGGCCTGCAACCTATTCGCTTTCGGCCAGCCACGGCAATCAGGGGGGCTCTGGCACCGAATGGGAGAGCATGACCCAAGTGATCCTCGGGCTTGAGGTGGATGTGGCCCCCAATGTGACACTGGGGGCAGAGTATATGTTCAACGACGGATTTGTGCCCCTGATCATGCCGACGGTGACGGGGGATGCCAGTGTGCAGTCCCACAGTGTGATCCTTGGCGCGCGGCTTACGTTCTGAGGGGCCGATCACGCTGTTGTGCAGGGCGCGCGACGGGGGTGTTCCTGCGTGGTCTGGCCGTGTATCCGGTCGGGGTCTGATGCGATCTGCACCAAGAAACAGGAGAAACCACAATGGGCAGCAAGACCCTGACCTGCCTCAGCTGTGCGCAGCTGAACCGTGTGCCCTATGACCGGCTTGCGGCCAATCCCAAATGCGGCAGCTGCGGGGCTGCGCTTGTGCCTGCCGGGCCAGTGGATGTGGATCCTGCGATCCTGCAAAAGGCCGCGGCGCAGGATGATCTGCCGCTGGTGGTGGATTTCTGGGCGCCATGGTGTGGTCCCTGCAAGATGATGGGGCCGGAATTTGCCAAGGCCGCCAAGGCCCTGAAGGGCGAGGTGCGTCTGGTCAAGCTGAACACCCAAAGCCATCAATCCACCGGCGCGCGCTACCGGATCCGGGGAATACCGACGATGGTGCGTTTCATGCGTGGCAAGGAACACAAACGCCAGTCAGGCGCGCTGCGTGCGGGGCAGATCATTTCCTGGGCCAAGGGATAGCCCCCAAAAGGCGACCGGTTTGGCCTGATGGGGCGATGGTGACTTGCGCAGTCGCTGGGGCTGCATGGTCGCGAAACGCGGCGCAGGCCGCGACGTCAGTCTGGCCCGTCAGCGATGACGTGACACAGGGACAGGTTGTGCGGGGCCGGGGCGCAGCTGCAGCAGGATCAGGATCGTCAGGACCGCACCAAAGGTGCCCACCAGCGGATACAGCATGATGGCAGCCCATACGGGCAGACCATACACCGCGGGAGCCACAAAAACGCAGATCAGGCCAAGAATGGTGCCAACGATGATACCGAGCCAGGCCATATCTTCCCTTCCTCCAGATCCAGATCAGGACGCACCGACATGCGGGCACGCCCGGTTGCGGTGATCAAGGCAGCAAAGCCTGCATCACACAAGGAGAGGGTAGGTCGAATTGTCTTGAAAACAGGTAAACGCGCCACAGGTTTTGCGCGGCGTTGTCCTGTGCCGATGCGGACGGCTGCGGGCTATTTCCGACGGGGGCTGCGGCTGGGGTTACATACAGCCATGACAACGCAGGTGCAGATGGTGCCGAGGAATGCGCCCAATCCGCAATAAAGCAGCAGCAAACCCCAGATCGACAGGCCGTAGACGGCATGAGCCACCGCGACGACCATCATCGTCACGCCGGAACTGAATATCATTGCCAACCACGCCATACCGGCTCCTCGTACACATGTTACCGAGTTGAGCCGAAATAGACCTTTTGATCAAGTCTTTATGGGGTCGGAAACACCGCCACTGTTGCAGTTTTTGCCGCTTTTGCCGAAGCTTGCGGCGCTCTGCGCGCGGGTTGCCGCACCGCCGGGCGGATCTTGACCCGCGCGGTGTCTTGCCGGGGCGCGCCCGGCTGGATTTGATCAGCCATCCGGCTTTGAGATGAGGCAAAGCGCAAAAGCGCAGCGCGGGTCTTGCGATGGGCCCACAACAACACGATGGCCAGTATCGCAGAGGGCACGCCAATCAGCGGGTAAAGAAGCAGGCTCATCCCGAAAGACAGGCCAATCAGAGTATAGCCGATCACCGCCGCATTCAGCCCGCCGATCACACCCACAAGAATACCGATTGCTGCCATGCCATGCCCTTTCTGTGGCTTGCCGCTGGGCAGAAGGCCGCGGCAAGATCTTAGGATAAGGTTAATTTTGGCCAAATTATGCCGAACCCGTGGCAGCGCCGGGATAGGGGCAGAGTGCGTGCGGCAGCCGCACGGCCCGCGCCTGACCTTCCCCCCGGGAAGGCGCATTCGCACCTCCCCAAGGTCAGGTGCGGGCCTTGTGTTAAGGCAACCTCAAAGCAAGTCGCTATTAGGGCTAACGTAAGTCCTGACGCATGGCAGCTTTCAATGCATCAGTAGTTTGCTTGCGTTCCATTGAGCCTGGTACTGTTTCTTGCCACATCTTCAGAAGTGAAAACACTTTTGCAGATGCAACGAGTTCTGCACGAAGCACCCAGTGGCCAACGTCGAAAAGCGACGTTTCAGAGAAGTTGTCGTTTTCTTGCCTTACCCAAGATTCAAGAAGGCCAATGTAGGCCTCCTTTCGCTCTTGAAATGAGCGGTTTTTTGTCTGGGTACGCAGAGACAACCAGCTTTGCACGACTGCTGTCACCACGGAACCCAGACCAAAGGCTCCCAAAAGTGGAAACCAATCCGTTACCGCACAAACTTCTTGTGCTTCAGCCGCTTGGGCTCCAGTGCGTCGGGACCCAGGCGACGTTTCTTGTCTTCCTCATAGTCCTCGAAGTTGCCCTCGAACCACTCCACATGGGCGTCGCCTTCAAAGGCGAGGATGTGGGTACAGATCCGGTCGAGGAAGAAACGATCGTGCGAGATCACCACGGCGCAGCCGGCGAAATCGACCAGCGCGTCTTCCAGTGCACGCAGGGTTTCCACGTCCAGGTCGTTGGTCGGTTCGTCAAGCAGGAGAACGTTGCCGCCCTCTTTCAGCAGGCGTGCCATGTGGACGCGGTTGCGTTCACCGCCGGACAGCAGCGACAGTTTCTTCTGCTGGTCGCCGCCCTTGAAGTTGAACGACGAGCAATAGGCGCGGGAGTTGACCTGCGCGTCGCCCAGCTGGATGATCTCGGCTCCGCCAGAGATGGCCTCCCAAACGGTGTCGTTGTCATTCAGGTCGTCGCGCGACTGATCCACGTAGGACAGTTTGACGGTGTCACCATATTCAACCGAGCCGCTGTCGGGCTGTTCCTGGCCGGTCAGCATTTTGAACAGGGTCGATTTACCGGCGCCGTTGGGGCCGATCACGCCGACGATGCCGCCGGGGGGCAGATCAAAGGACAGGCCTTCGACCAGCTGTTTGTCGCCATAGTGCTTGGAGAGGTTTTCGACCGCGATCACCTTGGAGCCCAGACGCGGGCCGTTGGGAATGACGATCTGGGCGCGACCGACCTTTTCGCGTTCGGACTGGCTGGCCATTTCGTTGTAGGCGGCGATACGGGCCTTGGATTTCGCCTGACGGGCCTTTTGACCCTGGCGCATCCATTCCAGTTCGCGCTCCAGCGTTTTCTGCTTGGCTTTGTCTTCGCGCGCTTCCTGCTCCAGACGTTTGGCTTTCTGCTCCAGCCAGCTGGAATAGTTGCCCTCGTAAGGAATGCCACGACCGCGGTCGAGTTCCAGAATCCAGCCGGTGATGTCATCGAGGAAATAGCGGTCGTGGGTGACGCAGAGGATGGTGCCCTTGTAGTCGATCAGGTGCTGCTGCAGCCAGGCGATGGTCTCGGCGTCCAGGTGGTTGGTCGGTTCGTCAAGGAGCAGCATGTCAGGGGCTTCGAGCAGCAGCTTGCACAGCGCCACGCGGCGCTTTTCACCGCCCGAGAGATCGGCGATCTTGGCGTCATCCGGCGGGCAGCGCAGGGCCTCCATCGAGACATCCACCTGGCTGTCCAGATCCCACAGGTTGTCCGCGTCGATGGCGTCCTGCAGGGCGGTCATCTCTTCCATCAGCTCGTCGGTGTAGTTTTCGGCCATTTCAACCGCGATCTGGTTGAAGCGGTCGACCTTGTCCTTCTTTTCCTTGACGCCAAGCATGACGTTTTCACGCACGCTCAGGCTCTCGTCGAGCTGGGGCTCCTGCGGCAGATAGCCAACTTTGGCGCCTTCCGCGGCCCAGGCTTCACCGGTGAAGTCCTTGTCGAGACCGGCCATGATCTTCATCAGCGTCGATTTACCGGCGCCGTTGACGCCGACGACACCGATTTTCACACCGGGGAGAAAGGACAGGTGGATGTTTTCAAAGCATTTCTTGCCACCGGGATAGGTCTTGGAGACCCCCTGCATGTGGTAGACGTACTGATAGGCGGCCATGTGACTGCTCCGTGATGGGGGAATTTCGCTGGCGGGAGTGATAGCGGATGGGGCGGGCCGGGGCAATGCGGGATGAAAGGCCGGGGGAGTGGGTATCCGTTCACCGGCTGTGCATCCCTTGTGCATCGAAGGCTGCCATTCACCCGCGTCCGAACCGAGGGGTGGTCGCGTAGCGCCCGCGTTTTGCTGGAAGCAAACCTCCGGTTTGACGGGGGCGGTTCGGGCGCTGCCACCGCATTGGGGCGTGGCGCCCAGCGGCACGCCCCGCGCCTGACCTTCCCCCCGGGAAGGCGCTTCACGCCTCCCCAAAGTCAGGCGGCGGCATGTTTCTACGCATATTCTGGTAGGACAAAGGTATCAAAACACCTTGCAACAATGTCGCTTACAAGCTCTTTTCCAGGACGATCGGCTAGAAGGGTTTCGCTAGCCTCATCTAAGTAGCTCGGAGACGAACTGCTCGGATACTCAGTGACCAATTTCCAGATGCAGTGACACTCGGTGCTATCACTGTGATTTCCTGATCTATTGGCGATGTCGAATATACGGGTAACATCTGAGAATTGGAGCGTTCCATTTCGGGCTTTATCCAAGGCCTCTGGGTGCGCCACTTGCAGGATAAGTAGGCTAGAGAATAACAAGCATTCGGCTTCGCTCTTGATAGACTGGCTTGGGGTCACTTGTGCGAGCGTTACTATCCTTTCAACATCCCGCAGACTTAAAGCTGCGTGATGGTGGACTTGTTCCAGCCAGATTCGCAGCCGTTCGTAGCGCCAAGATTCTCCAAATTCCATTTGTTTCGATATGAAGTCGAAGTAATTAAGTTTAACTGAATTGGTAGTTTTTCTTGGTTTGGGCCCAAGTATGGGAGCCGTAACTGAAACGAACTTCTGCAAGTACTTCGCTGCATCCACCCCACTGCCGTACCGCGCCCGGACGGAGTTCTGTAGCTCCTTCAAATTTACCCCCAGCACGAAATGCACGCCGGGGACGTAGAAGAAGTGCTTGATGATTTCCAGCAGTGACAGGGCATAGTCGGGGCGACACCGGTCCAGCTCATCTATGACGACAACCAATTTGCGGGTTGGGTTGCCGACACGCAGTCTGTCATTCTTTGTTGCCTGATCTTCGGTGACAGGTTCGGTCAGTTCGGTAAGGGCAATACGAAACGCCTTCATCGCAGCGATCCGGGCTTCGTGCGCGGTCCAGAATTTTTCCGCCTCACCGTTGCCTATGTCGCTGCTGAGAAAGGTCTGGGCTTCGTCGCCTACAGCATTTGCAACAGCATCGCCCATATCGCTCAAAGCTTCGGTCGCGCCAAAGGTGGCGACAGAAGCCCCAATCCTGAGCGCGCCTTTGCCAACGGCCCAAGCCGCCTTTTTGATTTTCTTGCTACGTTCAGTTTTCTGGTCTTTTTCTCGGCTTTCGGCACTCTCGAAACGTTCGGCAATTGCCCCGGTCAGCGCAATCAGCGGATCGTCCAGAAAATCATGCTCGAAGGCATCGAAATAGACGGTCTGGGTGGTGTTCTCCTTCCGCTTCAGGTGCTCACCCACCCAGCATTTCAGAAAGAACGACTTTCCCGACCCCCAGGCGCCATCCAGCGCGATGACCATTGGATCGTCGATGCGCTCCACCAGATCCGAGAGTTTGTCGCCGGTGGCCTTGCGGTCAAGCTGGTCGTGATCGGCAAAGCCATCGTTGTAGAGGTCAATCTTCGGTTCGGGCACAGTCAGGCGCATGAGGGGGTCCAATTCAATCAATCAATGCGTGTACTGAACGCCTTACGCTGTGGAATGACAAGTGGGAGCGCCTTGCGTTCAACAGCTGATTGATCTTGCCGGGAAACTGTGCACATCAATGCTGCCATGATGATGGGGTTGCCACATATTCGCGCGGGGATGACCGTGGGGCTGTTGGGCGGGTCGTTTGATCCGCCGCATCAGGGCCATCGCGCCATCAGCCTTGCGGCGCTGCGCCGGTTTGGGCTGGATCATTTGGTCTGGCTGGTGTCGCCCGGCAACCCGCTGAAGCCGCGCCCGCCTGCGCCGCTCCGGCGTCGGATTGCAGCGGCTGAGGCGCTGATGGACCATCCCAAAGTGTCGATCAGCGGGATCGAGGCAGAGTGGGGGACGCGCTACACCGCTGAAACCCTGCGAAAGCTGCGCCACCGCCATCCAGGAGTGCGTTTTGTCTGGCTGATGGGGGCTGACAATCTGGCCGATTTTCACCGCTGGAAGGATTGGCAGCAGATCCTTGATACCGTGCCCGTGGGGGTGCTGGCGCGGCCTGGCGACAGGATTTCGGCGCGCCTGTCTCCGGCGGCGCGGCTTTATGCCCCCTATCGGTTGAAGGGCGGGCAGAGCCGTCTGCTCGCTCAGGCCTCGGCCCCGGCATGGTGTTTC
>Ga0160419_100827_pt1 | contig 16285 bp, 10 predicted proteins | sample CelAP2metagpilot_2_FD_108196 | JGI IMG/M metagenome (GOLD analysis project Ga0160419, IMG submission 108196) | Phycosphere-associated microbial communities from Cellana algal ponds in Kailua-Kona, Hawaii, USA - Cellana AP2-4-25 metagenome pilot ... | reverse complement strand
TCAAAGCTCTGGCCCGCGGCGCGGGCCGGGGTGGGCGGACGGTCCGCCTCGGCGATGAGATCGGACAGCGGCAGGGAGGAGACGGCCAGCCGGGAGAGGCCGGTGGAGAGGGCCCGGCGCAGGGCTTCCCCGCCCTCGGCGGGGCGGATGCCCTGGCGCACCAGATCGGCCAGGCGCGCCTCGGCGGGGCTGAGCTCGGGCGCCTCCTCGGCGCCGCTGTCGAAGAGCACTTCCGAGGGGCTGAGCGGGCTCAGGGTCAGGCCCCCTTCGAGCCGCTGCATGGCGAGGTCTTCCAGCTCCAGCAGGATGCGGCCCTCGGGGTCCGTCAGGGTCACGTCGAAGCGGGCGTGGCCCCTGCCCCGCGCCTCCTCGGACAGGCGCACCCAGGAGAAGAGCTCCTCGGTCAAGGGTGCGTGGAGCACCAGGCGGCCGTATGACAGAGGCACCCAGAGGTGATCGCCCCGGTAGCCCGGCACCAGGTCCAGCGCCCAGCCGGTGGCCATGTCGAGAAGCCCGGCGTGCAGTTCATGGTCCGCCCCGGGGGTCTCGGGCGGCAGGGTCAGGCGGGCGAGCCCCTCGCCCGCGCCCCGCGCCGTCTCGCGCAGGAGGTGCCAGGCCGGGCCGAAGGCAAGCTGCCCCTCCTGGGCGGCGGGCAGGTGTCCGCCGGGGGCGGCGCTTGCCCGCTCGGGGCAGCGGGCGCGGATCGCGGCGAGGTCCAGCGCGGGCGGCGGCGCCTCGGGGCCGGAGCTCAGGCGCGCCTGGGCGTGGAGCTGCCAGCCGGGGCGCCCCGCCAGGGTGCAGCCGCTGCGCAGCTCCGCCTCGAAGCCCGCCTCGCCCGGGGCCAGGCTCAGGCGCATCTGGCGCCTCTCACCCTCGGCAAGCGGCAGGGCGCGCAGGAAGTAGAGATCGGAAAGGCTCAGGGCCCCGCGCAGGCCCTGGGCGCGGGCCGCCTCCACCAGGAGGGCGGCATAGCCGGTGCCTGGCAGCAGGGCCTGGCCCGTGCCGGTACGGTGCTGGTCGATCAGCCAGTCGCTCTCGCGCAGCTCGCCCTCGAAGTGCGGCCTGCCGCCGGGCCCGGCCTCGGCCCGGGTCAGGAGCGGTCCCTTGAGGGCACGCGGCGGCAGGCTTTCGGCCCCGCCGCCGGGCAGGGTGCGGGCGGCCATGCCGACCTCGGCCCAGAGACCCCAGTTGATGGTCACGACCCGTGTCGCGCCGCCGCGCCGCGCCTCGGCAAAGGCATCGAGCCAGGCATTGGCCGCCACATAGTCAAGCTGCCCGGCGCCGCGGGTCGCGGTGGAGGTGGAGGAGAAGAGCACCAGCAGCTCCAGTGTGCCGTCGGGCAGGAGCTGGTCCAGCACCCGCAGGCCCTGGACCTTGGGCGCCAGGAGCGCCTCGATCTGGGCCGCACTGCGCGACAGGAGGGGCGCATCGTCAAGCAGGCCCGCCGTGTGGAGCACGCCGGTCAGGCCGCCGGGGCGGGCGCGCAGCTCGCCCAGCAGGCGGCGCATCTGGGCCAGGTTGGGCACATCCGCCCGGCCGACGAGGACCTCGCCGCCACTTTCCCGCGCCTGGGCCTCCAGCCGCGCCAGGGCCCGCAGGCGGCGCGCCGTGGGATCGGCGGGGTCGCGGCCCGCGAGGAAGGCGGCCCGCTCCTGGGGCGCAGGCAGGGCCTGGCGGGTGAGCAGGATTGGCGTGGCCCCGGCAGCCAGGATCTCGGAGGCCAGGGTCGGGCCGATGCCGCCGAAACCGCCGGTGATGAGGTAGCTGCCGCCCGCGCGGAAGGCGGGCCTGTCGGTGGCAGGCAGGGGCAAGGGCCGCCAGGCACGCTCGAAGCGGTGGGCGCCCCGGCGCGCGGCCTGAAGATTGCCGGGCCGGGCCAGGAGCTCTTCCATGATCGCCTCGGTGCTCTCAGGCCGTCGCGCGGCCTCTTCGGCGCGGCCCCACCAAGAGCGCCGCGTGGGCGCGGGGGCGGTAGGGATGTCCAGATCCACCAGCGCCGCACTCACCCCCGGCACCTCGCGCGGGAGGGTGCCCAGCGGCCCCTGCACCAGGGCCATTTCGGGATGGGGCAGCGCCTCCTCCGCCACCCGGGCGGCGCCGCGGGTGAAGGCGGTGATGTGCAGCGGCGCCTCGGGGGCCAGTTCCGCCAGGGCCTGGGCCAGCCAGGTCAGGCTCCAGAAGCCCTGCTCCAGGTTGCGGTCAAAGAGGTTCGAGCCGGGGCGCGGCGGGCTCTCCAGATCGGCCAGCCAGAAGTGCCCGATCCGGTCCGGCAGGGCCCCCGCCTCCTTGAGCGCGGCCAGGAGGGCGTCGTAGCCCGCCCTGTCCTGTTCCGGCGCCAGGCTGTAGGCATTCTTGCCCCGGGGGGCAAAGCTGTCCCCCGGATGAACGGTGGTGACCCGGTGCCCGGCGTCGCGCAGGCGCGCCACGGCGGCCTCCGCCTCGCCCGCGCTATCCGCGAAGATCAGCCAGGTCAGGGGGCGGGCGGCCAGATCGGCGGGCAGCGCCGGGTCGGGTTCGGCGTAGCGGGGCTGCCAGGTGGGCTCCTGGCCCCAATCCTCCATCTGGTCCAGCCGCGTCGGGCGCGGCGCCTCGGCCCCCGGGGCGGCGGCGCCCGGTTCGATGAAATAGCGGCTGCGCTGGAAACGGTAGGTGGGCAGCCGCAGGCGGTTGCGGCGCGCCTCGCCCCAGATCTGGCGCCAGTCCACGGACACCCCGCAGGCCCAGAGACGGCCCACCGTGGTGATGAAAAAAAGATCGTCGGCCAGGGCCTGCTCCGGGTGCCGCAGGGAGGAGATGACCTGCCCCGGGGCCACCCCGGGCGCCATCTGCGCCAGGGCGCTCAGGGCCTTGCCCGGCCCCACCTCGAGGAAGACCCGCGGCGCCCCCTCGGCGAGATGCGCGATGCCCGCCCCGAAGAGCACCCGCTGGCGCAGTTGGGAGACCCAGTAGTCGGGATCCTGGGCCTGTTCCGCCGTCAGGGGGCGGCCCGTGCGGTTGGAGATGACCGGGAGCTGCGGCGGCCGGAGATCGAGGTCGGCGAGGAAGTCGCGGTACTCTCCCAGGATCGGGTCCAGCATCCGGCTGTGGGCGGCGATGTCGATGGCGATGGGCTGATGCTCGATCTCCGCCTCCGTCAGGCGCTCGCCAAGCGCCTCGAGCGCCGCCTTGGGCCCCGAGACGACCACCAGCTCGGGCCCGTTGAGGGCGGCAATGTCCAGCTCCGGCCCCAGCAGGGCCTCCACCCGCTCCGCCGAGGCCGAGACGGAGAGCATCCCGCCCGCGGGCACGCCATCGAAGAGCCGCCCGCGCAGGAGCACCAGGTCGAGCATCTGCTCGAAGGGCAGCACCCCGGCAAGGCAGGCGGCGACGTTCTCGCCCATCGAATGACCGATCAGGGCGGCGGGCCGCACGCCCCAGGAGATCCAGAGCTGCGCCAGGGCATACTCCACCAGGGCGATGAGCGGGAGCTGCGCCGAGGGCCGCTTGAGCCGCGCGGCGGCCTCCGCCTCCTGCCCCGGGTCGGGCAGCCAGAGGGCGCGGATGTCCTCTGCGACCCGGGGCGCGAGGTGATCGAGGCCCCGGTCCATCCACTCGGCAAAGACCGGCTCGGTCTCATAGAGGTCACGCGCCATGGCGGGATACTGGGCGCCGCCGCCGGGGAACATGAAGGCCACCTCCGGCGCGGGGCCGAGGGCACGGTGGGTGAAGACCCTGCCCCGGTCGCCCTGCTCCAGCAGGTGCGCGGCCTCCTCCGGGCTTTCGGCGGCCAGCACCAGGCGGCGGTCAAAGGCGCGGCGGCCCTCCTTCAGGGTGAAGGCCACGTCCGCCAGGTTCTCCTCCGGATGGGTCCGCAGATGGGCGGCCAGGGCCTTGGCATTGGCCTCCAGCGCCTGGGGGCTGGTGCCCGAGAGGCAGAGAAGCTGGAAGGGCCAGTCGCTTTCCTCGGAAGGAGGCCGCGGCGGGGCCTCCTCCAGGATCGCGTGGGCATTGGTGCCACCCACCCCCAGGGCATTGACGGCAGCCCGGCGCGGCGCGGCGCCGCGCGGCCAGGGGCTGAGCCTGTCGTTGACGCGGAAGGGGCTGCCCGCGAAGGGGATGGCCGGGTTGGGCGCCTCATAGCCCAGCGAGGGCGGCATCTCGCCGTGGTGCAGGGAGAGGGCCGCCTTGGCCAGGCCCGCGATGCCCGCCGCCGTGTCGAGATGGCCGATGTTGGTCTTGACCGAGCCGATGCGGGCAAAGTCCTCGCGCGCGGTCTCCTTGCGGTAGGCCTCGGTGAGGGCCGCCACCTCGATGGGATCGCCCAAATAGGTGCCGGTGCCATGGCATTCCACCAGGCCGATGCTTTCCGCCGCCGTGCCCGCCGCCTTGAGCGCCTGTGAGATGGCCGCCAACTGGCCCTCCACCGAGGGCGCGAGGTAGCCCGCCTTGGCAGCGCCGTCGTTGTTCACCGCCGAGCCCTTGATGACGGCCCAGATCGGATCGCCGTCGCGCTGCGCGTCCGAAAGGCGGCGCAGGGCCACGGCCCCGGCGCCGGAGCCGAAGACAGTGCCCCGGGCGCGGTGATCGAAGGCATGGCATTCGCCGTCGGGCGAGAGGATCTCGTTCTCGCGGTAGAGATAGCCGCGCCCCTGGGGCAGCTCGATCGTCACGCCGCCGGCCAGGGCCATCTCCACCTCGCCCGCGCGCAGGGCGGCGCAGGCATAGTGAATCGCCACCAGGGAGGTGGAGCAGGCCGTCTGGAGGTTGACCGAGGGACCCTTGAGATCAAAGACGTGGGAGACCCGGGTGGCGAGGAAATCCTTGTCGTTGCCGGTGTGGCGCAGCAGGAACTGGCCCACCTCCTCCACCAGATCGGGGTTGGAGCAGAGGTTGAAATAGAAGTAGCTGCCCATGCCGCAGCCCGCGTAGACGCCGACGGGCCCCTCGAGCGTTTCAGGCGGATGGCCCGCCTGTTCCATCGCCTCCCAGGCCACCTCGAGGAACTTGCGGTGCTGGGGGTCGAGGATGGCGGCATCCTTGGGCGAGAAGCCGAAGAACTCCGCATCGAACTGATCGAAGCCCTCCAGATCGGCGGTGACGGGCACGGAGTTGGGCCGGGAGAGGCGCGCGGCATCCTCGCCCGCGGCCCGCAGGGCCTCGGCGTCGCGGCGGCGTAGGGCCGACTGACCGGCGCGCAGATTCGCCCAGAAGCCATCGACGTCGCCCGCACCGGGGACGTTGACGGCCATGCCGACGATCGCGATGTCCTCGCCCCGGGGGGCGTCGGGTTGGTTGCTCATCCTTGCCGACCCGTGCCGGAAAATGGTCCGACTGGCGGGTTTCCTCCAGATGCTACGATGGTTGTCTCCTCATGAACCCCGAAATTGGGGCGAAAGTGTGCCGCAATCTGCGCGGCGAGGGGGTATTCCTGTGGGGCCGCCCCCCGCCGCGTCACAAAACCGTGGGCCTGACCCAGTTCAATCCCGCAAAGCGGGAAATCTCAAGCACTTACCGGGCACCGGCCTGGTCACAACACCGTGCGCCCGCCGCCCGTTCCGCGCAAGGGGGTCGGCTCCAGCAGAGTGCGCGTCCTGGCGCTTTCGGCAGGCTCCGGCGCCGGAGCATGCGCGCGGCGCGCCTCGGCATGGCCGAGGATGGCGCCGGAGATCATCCAGACCACCGGCGTCAGGGTGTCGTTCAGGAGCATGTCGATCATCGTCACGCCCAGGATGACGCAGAGCACCCCGGCATAGGGCGAGAGCGGCCCGCCCCGCCCCAGGCTGCGCCAGAGCAGCAAGAGCGGCAGCGACAGGAGCCCGAACTCGCAGAGATAGCCGAGCCAGCCGAAGGTGCCGAAGATGATGATCCAGCGCCCGTCGGGGATGGTGCTGACGACGCCGAAGTCGAAGTCGCGCACCAGGTTGCGGCCCCAGCCGCCCCAGCCGAAGAAGGGCTTCTCCGCGGCCCGGGCCAGCAGCAGCTCCTCGTTCTCGAAACGGTAGGCCAGGGAATGCTGCCGGTCGGCCGAAATGGCGCCCGCCTTTTCCAGGATCCAGTCGAGCGGGATGAGGTGCCCGTTGCGCAGCATCGGGTAGGTGACCGCCACGAGGGCAAAGCCCAGGGCCAGGCGCACCTGCCAACGCGGCGAGAGGAGCAGCACGGCGGGCAGGAGTGCCAGCCCGTAGAGCTGCGAGGCCAGGCTCTTGGAGAGGTAGAGCACCACCAGCAGGTAGAGCGTGAAGAATACCAGACGCGGCCGCTCCGAAGGGGTCGCCACCCGGGCCAGGGTGGCGCAGGCCAGAAGCGCGCCGACGAAGAAGAGCGCCAGCCACAGCCCGTGCGGCAGGAAGACAATGGGCCGGTAGCCGCCGTCCCGCACCATCTGGGCAAAGTCGTGCTGGAAAAAGCCGTAGATCCAGATGTTCAGGGTCGGCCCGTTGAGGATCTCGAAGAGGGCCGGCAGGGAGTAGATCAGCCCGCCCAGGGTCAGGGCGATGAGGATCTCCTTCAGCCCGGCCTCGCTGGCCAGATAGTGGCGCGCCAGAAGGAAGGGCACCAGCGCCAGCACCTGGAAGGCCACGACGGAGCCGAGGTCGCGCAGCGACAGGCCGGGGATGACGCGGGTGATGAAGCGGATCGGCTCGTGCCCCGGCAGGATCTCGAAGATCAGCGGATCGGCATTGGTCAGGACGGAGGGGATCACGCAGAGGATCAGCCCCACCATCAGCCACTGGGCGGCCCGCGCGCGGGGCCAGAGCCGCGGCCGCTCCTTCAGGGCGAAGAGCACGATCATCAGGACGGTGACGGCGGGGATTGTGCTCTTGTCCAGGGCCGGGATCAGGGGCAGATCGAAGGCCGTGAGCGGCGGCAGCAGCAGGTAGCCCCCAAGGAGCGACCAGATCAGCGCCCGGCCCGTCGGCTGGGTGCGGAAGAGCGCCAGGCAGACCAGGGGCCAGGCCAGCAGCATGGCAATGGCAAGGGGATTCCCGAGGGCTGGCATTCTCTCCTCCGTCGCGGCGGGCAAAATTACCATCTGGCCAGGGGCCTGTCATCCCGGTAGATTCGACAGGCTTCCCCGGCGGGGCCGCAGCACCCATGGGCAAAATACTGAGAATATGGGACAAAATATGGCAGGCTGCCTTGATGGCGGCACCCGCGCCGGGCCCGTGCCGCCCGCGCCGGGGGTGAAATTTGGCAAGATTGGCCGCCAGGTCGCGGTCAATGTCGCCAGCCGCGCGGCATTGTTTCAAAGCCTCTCCGCCCGCCTCGCCGCCCGCGAGGGCTTTGCCCTGGCAACCCTGAACCTCGATCACCTCGTGAAGCTGCGCTGCGAGGACGCCTTTCTCGCGGCCTATCGGCGGCAGGACCTCGTGGTGGCCGATGGCCGCCCGCTGGTCTGGCTGGCGCGCCTCGCGGGGGTGCGGATCGAGCTGCTGCCGGGCTCGGACCTCGTCCTGCCGCTCTGCACCCTGGCGGCGGAGGCGGGCCACCCGGTGGCCCTGGTGGGGAGCAGCCCGGCGGCGCTGGAGGGGGCGGCGCGGGCGCTGCGCGCGGCCCTGCCGGACCTGGAGATCGCCCTGACAGAGGCGCCGCCGATGGGCTTCGACCCCGAGAGTGCGGCGGCGGCGGACCTCCTGGCGCGGCTTGAGCGCAGCGGCGCGGGCCTATGCCTCCTGGCGCTCGGCGCCCCGAAGCAGGAAATATTGGCCGCCCGTGGGCGCGCCCTGGCGCCGGGGGTCGGCTTTGCGGGCATCGGCGCGGGGCTCGACTTCCTCGCCGGGCAGCAGCGCCGCGCGCCCCGGCTGGTGCGGCGGCTGGCGCTGGAGTGGCTCTGGCGCGCCCTGAGCCAGCCGCGCCGCCTTGGCCCGCGCTACCTGCGCTGCCTGATGATCCTGCCGGGGCTGGTGGCGGGCGCCCTGCACGAGCGGCGGCGGCTCAGCGGTACTCGATGATCCGCCGCGGTGCCCGCTGCAGCAGGTAGCCCAACGCGCCCTGGGCCTCGGGAAAGCGGCCTAGCGTCGTGAAGAAGCCCCAGGCCAGGCCGCCGCGCCGCGCCAGGCGGAGCACCTGCAGGGGGTAGATCAGGAAGCCCAGGAGTGCCCAGGGGCCCAGCGCCAGGGCGGCGAGCAGGATCAGCAGCGGCAGGAGCGCGCCCCAGAGCAGCGCCCGGCGCCGTTCCGCCACCCAGTGGCGCTCAGGCCCCTGGCCATGGCGCGCCGCTCCTTCTGCAAAGGCGTGGCCCGCGCGCCGGGCACGCTGCCACCATTGGGAAAAGCGCAGGAGGCGGGCATCGTGCCAGGTCATCTCCTCCCCCAGCCGGTGAATCTGCCAGCCTGCCGCGCGCAGCCGCAGGCAAAGCTCCGGCTCCTCCCCCGCGATCAGGCTGGCATCGAAGCCCCCCACCGCCCGCAGGGCCGCGACCCGCGTCAGGGCGTCGCCGCCGCAGGCCCGCGCGGGGCCGACAGGGGTGTCCCACTCGCGGTCAATCAGCCGGTTGTAGACCGAGGCGTCGGGGTGCCGCTCGCGGCGGCGGCCACAGACAAGGGCCACCTCCGGATGATCGGCCAGAAAGCCCCGCGCCGCGCCGATCCAGTCCGCGCGCAGGGCGCAATCCCCGTCGATGAGCTGGACCAGCTCGGCCCCCTCGGGCAGGGCCGCCAGCCCGGCATTGCGCGCCCGTGCGGCGGTGAAGGGCTCCGCGGGATCGAGCGCGATCACCTCCGCCCCCCGCGCCCGGGCCGCCGCGACGGAGCCGTCGGTGGAGCCGCTGTCCACGTAGATCACCCCATCGAAATCCGAGCCGAGAGAGTCGAGGCACTCAACCAGACGCGGCCCCTCGTTGCGGCCGATGACCACCGCAAAGAGGCTCATGGGCGGGCGGCTTCGAGATGGGCCCGGTATGCGGCGCTGGCGGTCATCAGGCCCACTCTCTCCAGCAGGGCCACCCGGGTCCAGCGCCGCGCCGCCAGCGAGAAGGGGCCGACGCGCATCCCCTGGCGGGCGAAGGGATAGGCCCGCAGCACCCCCGTCAGATCGCCGCAGCGCAGCCCCGTGGGCACGTTGGGATGGGCCGAAAGCGTCACCCCCGCCTCGTTCAGCACCAGCGGATGGCGCGTCAGGCAGCGGGCGCCCGTGGCCCCGGGGGCAAAGAACATCTCAAGCCCCGGCGCCAGCGCCTCGTTCCGGGCACAGAGGGCGGCCAGGGGATGGGCCGCCTGGTAGGCATGGCGCTCCAGGGGGCCGAGGTCGAAGTAGAGATCCTCCGCCAGGGCCTGGCGCAGTTCCACCGGCCCGGGGCGCGGCGCCTTGGGGAAAAGCTCGATCCGCTGGGCCAGGAGGGCATTGGCCCCCACCCCTTCGAGGTACGCGATGAGCCCCGAAAGGCCCAGGGTGGCGCTCCCCTCGAAGTCCAGCAGCTCGTCCACCTCCACGTTCAGGCACCAGCGGTGGCGCCCGTGGCGCTCCGCAGCGTAGCTCCGCATCAGGTCCAGGTACTGGCGCGGCGGCAGGGGGCAGCGGTCCAGGATCACCCCCTCCTCGCCCGCCAGGATCTCCTCCGTCGCATCCTCGGACCCCGTGTCGAGAAAGGCGAAGTGCATCACACCCAGCGCCCGGTAATGTTCCAGAAAGGCCGGCAGGTAGCCCGCGCCGTTGCGCAGGACGCAGATCAGCAGCACCTCGTCGGGCGCCACATCGGCATAGGCGGGGCCCAGCACGGGGGTCAGGGCGCGGGCAAATCGGGCCCGCCGCCGCCGCTCCGCCAGATGCGCCCCGAGGCGCTGAAGTGAACCCAGTGGCCCTGTCATGCCAAGGTGATAAGCCAAGTGCCGCAGGGGGTCCATGGGGCATGGCGCGGGGGCCTAGCCCTGGGCGGTGCGGCGCAGGGCGGGGCTGTAGAAGGTGTGCTGCGCCCGTCCCGCCCGCTTGGAGGCATAGAGCGCCAGGTCCGCGTTGGAGAGCAGCTCCTCCGGGGGCGGCGCCTGGCTCGCCTCGATCCAGGTGGTGCCGATGGAGGCGGAGATGCGGCAGAGCTGGTCGCCGAAGGGGATGGGCCGCTCGATCCGCTCGATCAGGCGGGCGCCGATGGCGCGCAGCTGCGCCTCCGAGGGCACCTCGGGCAGGACCAGGGTGAACTCGTCGCCGCCGACCCGGGCGATGCTGTCCTCGCCGCGGGTCTCCTCCCCCATGATCCGGGCCACCTCGCGCAGCACATGGTCGCCCGCCGCGTGGCCCAGGCTGTCATTCACGCGCTTGAAGAAATCCAGGTCGATCTGCATGACGGCAAAGGCCCGCCCCTCGCGGGCCAGGCGGGCCAGCACCGCCTCCAGGGCGCGGCGGTTGCCGAGGCCCGTCAGGGTATCCGTGAAGGCCCGCTCCTCGGCCGCCAGGCGCGCCCCCTGAAGCCGCAGGTTGAGCCGGTGCGAGGCCTCCATGGCCGCCGCCTTGGCCTCCACCAGGTAGAGCATCTCGATGGCCAGATCGGTGGTGGCGAAATCCACGTTGGTGAGGCCATAGTCCCCACCGCCTCGATCAGGGAGATGCCGAAGCCCAGGTTCACGAGGGCCGCCCCCTCGGCCCCCGCGCGCGGCACCAGGATGCCCCGCAGGGCGGTGCGCTGGCGGTTGCGCATCTCCAGCCGCAGCTTCTGCGGCCCGCCCTCCAGAAGGTCCGACATGCGGGCCACGGCGCGGGGCCGCTTGACGCAGAAGAGCTCCAGAAAGCGCATCCCCACGAGGCTGCGCGCGGGGCAGAGCTTCTCCGCCGTGGGGCCCGCGTGGAGCACGTGCCCCGTCGGCCCCACGCGCAGGTGCATGGGGCAGAGCAGGTCCAGGGTGGCGTCAGCGGGGCTCTGGCCCATCAGGCGCCCTGCCCCAGCTGAAACTGGCGGCCTTCCGCGAAGTCGGCCTGCACCAGGGTGATGGAGAGGCACTCCACCCCCTCCTGGCTGCCCTGGTGATCGAGCAGCGCCAGGGCGCCGTAGTCGTCCGCCATGGCCTGAAGAAGCCCGAGCATAACATGGCCGAAGCCCGCGATGGGGGCCTGGCAGCGCAGCAGGAAGAGATCCTCGCGCCCGCTTTGCAGTGTCATGGGCGGCAGGTGCAGGTCCGGGATGGCAAGACGCACCCGGTCCGGCAGATCGTCGAGCGAATGGAGGAAGTCCGGGAAGGTGACGCCGCCGAAGCGCAGCAGGCGGCGCACGGCCCCGAAGGCGGGGTTGGTCACCAGGCTGGTGCCGAAGTCCTCCAGAAGCGCCGCCCGGGGCCGCCCGAGGCAGGCCACCGCGGCCTCGATCAGGGCGCCGGTATAGGGCACCTCGTAGCGCATCATCGGCTCGAACTCGACGAAATCGAGCCCCGCGCGCAGGCAGGTCTCCTCCCAGGCGGCGCGGCCATGGGTGTCCGTCACGAATAGCTGGATGGCGCGGTTCACAAGCCCGTGCATGGCGACCCTCTCCCTTCGATACCCGGGATGAAGGATGTGCCGAACTCCTTAAGGAAGCGGCAACAGGCCGGATTTTAACGATTATCAGAAGTCCGTCGGGGCCCCGCCCTCGGCCTTGCGCCGGGCCACGAAGTCGGCCAGCTCGTCGTGGATCGCCACATCCATCGGCGGCGGCTCGAAGGAGGTGACGATCTCCTTGAACATGTGGTGCGCCCGCTCCGCCGTCCAGACGGCACCCGCCGCCTCCCAGCCCTCGTAATTCTTCCAGTCCGACAGGAAGGGCTGGTAGAAGGCCGTGGTGTAGCGGTCCTGGGTGTGCTGGATGCCGAAGAAGTGGCCCGCGTTGCCCACGGACTTGATGGCGTCGAGCGCGATCTCGTCGGGCCCGGTGGCCCAGAGCGTTGGCTCCATGTAACGCTGGATCTGCTGGAGCACCTCGCAATCCATGATGAACTTCTCGGGCGAGGCGATGAGCCCGCCCTCCAGCCAGCCGGCCGCGTGATAGACCATGTTGGTGCCCGACTGGACGGCGGCCCAGAGGGAATTGGAGGTCTCCCACATGGCCTGCCCGTCGGGCACGTTGGCGGCACAGACCCCGGAGGAGCGCATGGGCAGGCCGTAGTAGCGCGCCATCTGGCCGGTCATCTGTGTGGCGCGCATGTATTCCGGCGTGCCGAAGGCCGGGGCGCCGGATTTCATGTCCACGTTGGAGGTGAAGGTGCCGATCGCCACGGGGCAGCCGGGCCGGATGATCTGGGCCAGGACCACGGCGCAGAGGGCCTCGGCCAGGCTCTGGGCCACGGCCCCCGCCATGGTGACCGGGGCCATGGCCCCGGCAAGGGTGAAGGGCGTCACCACCAGCCCCTGGCCGCGCCGCGCCAGCCGCATCCATCCGTCCATCATGGGATAGTCGTGCTTGAGCGGCGAGGTGGAGTTGATGTTGGTATACATGCGCGGGCGCGCCTCGAACGCCTCGTGGCTCAGGCCCTGGGAGATGCGCACCATCTCCATCACATCCTCCACCCGCTCGGCCCCCAGGGAATAGGCATGCATCACCTTGTCCGTCAGGGTGAGCTTGTCGAAGAGCACGTCGAGGTGGCGCACCGAGGCATGGACGTCCACCGGCTCCACCGGGTAGCCGCCGGCGAAGTGGATGCAGTTGAAGTATTGCGTCAGGCGCAGCAGGTCGCGGCACATCTCGCGCGTGCCGGGGACCTTCTTGCCGATCGCCATGTCCCAGTAGTTGGGCGGCGAGGAGACATTGCCGAAGAGCAGGTGCTTGCCGCCCACGGTGATGGCGCGCTCGGGGTTGCGCGGCGTGAGGGTGAACTGGGCGGGCGCCTTGCCGATCCACTCCATGACGAAGTCGCGCCCCATGCGCACCACCTCGCCCTCCACCGTGCAGCCCGCCTGCTTGAGAATGCGGCAGGCCTCGGGGTGCAGGAAGGCGATGCCGATCTCCTCCAGGATGCGCATGGCGCCATCGTGGATCGCCTCGATGCCCTCGGCATCCAGCGGCTCGGTCGGGGCGTCGCGGTTGATCGGCGGCGCCCAGGGCATCTGCTCGATCACGGCGGTGCCGCGCCGGGTGCGGGCCCCGGCCCTGCCGCCGCCGCGGGAACGGCGTGTCTTTACCTCGGTCATGGCGGGCCCTCCTGGGCCCATGAAGGCCCGAGCGGCGGCCCCGCGGCCCCTCCGTTCGCGACCTATTCTGTCGCTTTTTCGCGGGGCGCGGCGGCGGTGGCCCGGTCCGCCAGCCAGGCGGGCAGATGGCCGATGTCGGGCAGGACGACGTCGGCCAGGGGGGCCAGCTCCGCCGCCTCCGCCGGGCCGGTGAGGACCCCGATGCAGCACATCCCCGCGGCCCGCCCGGCGGAGAGGTCATGGGTGCTGTCGCCCACCATGGCGATCTCTCCGGGCGCCAGCCCCCGCGCCTTGGCGAAGGCCAGGTGCGGCCCCGGCCCGGGCTTGGCGCCGAAGCCGCTGTCAAAGCCGCTGACGAAGTGAAAAAGCTCCAGCACCCCGGCCCCCGCCAGGTGGGTGCGGGCCGCCGCCTCCGTGTCGTTGGTGGCCAGCCCCAGGTGCAGGCCGCTCTCCCGCAGGGCGCCGAGGAGCGGCACCAGGGGCACGGCCTCCAGCTGGGGCGCGCGCCGCGCCTCCTCGTCCAGCAGGGCCAGGAGGCCCGCGCCGTCGAACTCCGGCAGGTGCGGCAGGAGCGCCTCTGTCACCTCAGCCGGGGTGCCCGCGATGACGATGCTGTCCCGCGCGAAGCGCCGCGCCGCCAGATCGAAGCCCACTGCCGCCCCCACCCGCGCGGCCCGCGCGCGGTCCCCGGCGCAGGCCCTGAGCAGGCTCGCCTCGGCCCAGGCCACCCAGGTGCCGGCGAAGTCGAAAAGCGTGCCGTCCTTGTCGAAGATCAGACCCCGCAGCGGGCTCATGTCCAGTTCACCTCGGCCCCGCCCGGCAGGGCGGCGCGGGCCATCATCAGCCCCTCGTAGGGCACGCCGTGGCTGTCGCAGAAGGCAACGACCCAGGCATCGTCCATCATCAGGAAATCCAAGACCGCGCCAAGGAAGAGCGGATCGACCGCGCGAGCGCGCAGGTCCGCCTCCGAGGCCCCGGTGGAGCCCAGGAAGACCGGCAGCAGATCGTCGCTCGCGGCGAGCCATCCCAGGGCCTGGAGGGCCAGGGTCTCGGCGGCTTCTTGACTGTAGGACATGGGCCTCCTTTTCCTTTTCGGCAGATCGGCAACGCTTTGTTAACCAATAAGGTCAAAGCTCGACCCATGAAAAGTCCTTCTTCAGTTCCGGCGGGGCCGAGTCGTGCAGGGTAAGATCCTCCTGGTGGATGCCATCGTCACCAACCGCATCCTGCTCAAGGTGAAGCTGCAAAGCGCCTTCTACGAGGTGCTCCAGGCCAGCACCCTGTCGGAGGCCCTGGCCCAGGTGCGCGCCGAGAGGCCCGATCTGGTCATCTCGGCCCTCGATCTGCCCGACGGCAGCGCCGGCCGGCTCTGCCGCGCCCTGCACCGCCGCTACGGGGAGGATGCCCTGCCCGTCATGGCCGTGGGCGCGGGCGCCAGCCCGGCGGATCGGCGCGCGGCGCTGGAGGCCGGGGTGCGCGACCTGCTCGGCCACCCGCTGGACGAGGTGCTGCTGCTGGGTCGCGTCCGCAGCCTGATCCGCGGCCACCTGGCCCAGGACGAATGGCAACTGCGCGAGGAGACCGGCCAGACCTTCGGCCTCGCCGAGGGGGAGGCCGCCTTTGCCCACCGCCCGCGCTGCCTCATGGCCGGGGAGGATCCGGCGCGCCTGCAACAGTGCGCCGTGCAGCTCAGGCCGGCCCTCTCGATGGACCTCGCCCTGACCCCCCAGGCGGAGCTCATGCGGCGCCTGCAACAGGGCCCCTGCCCCGACGTCTTCCTCCTGCACCTGCCCGACGGGGCGCGCGCCGGGGAGGCCTGCCTGGGCCTCATCTCGGCCCTGCGCGCCAATGCCAAGGTGCGCCACGCGGGCATCCTGGTGCTCCAGGCGCGGCGCGATTCCGCCCTGGCCGCCCGGGCTCTCGACATGGGGGCCGATGATCTGGTGACGGAGGGTTTCGAGGCGCGCGAGCTGAGTCTGCGGCTGGAGGCCCTGGTGCGCCGCAGCCGCCGCGCCGAAAGGCTGCGCAGCACCGTCCGCACCGGGCTACAGGCCGCCGTATTCGACCCCCTCACGGGGCTGCACAACCGCCGCTACGCCATGCCCCACCTGGACCGCATCGCCGCCCAGGCGGAACGCACGGGCCGCTGCTTTGCCGTCCTGGCCGCCGATCTCGACCACTTCAAGGAGGTGAACGACCGCTACGGCCATGCCTCGGGCGATGCCGTCCTGGTGGAGGTGGCGCAGCGCCTGCGCGCCTGCCTCGGGGCGCGCGACATGGCCGCCCGGATCGGCGGCGAGGAGTTCCTGGTGGTCATGCCCGGCACCACACAGGCCAAGGCCCGCGCCGCCGCGCAGCGCATCTGCGAGACCATCTCGCGCGGCGACTTCGAGATCCCCGGCAGCCCGCGCCCGATCTCCGTCACCATCTCCATCGGCATGGCGGTGAGCGGCCCGCCCGAGGGCCCGCCGCCGCGCCGCGGCACCGGCAAGGGCGGCGCCGCCCTGCTGGCCCGCGCCGACCGGGCGCTCTACGCCGCCAAGGGCGGCGGCCGCAACCAGGTGACCCTGAGCCGCCCGGCGGCGTGAGGGGGGCGGTGGCGATGAGGTGCTGTGGCATGCGTGGGGGGCTGCGGCGGGTGTTTTGTGGCCGTCGCGGGAGGGGCTGCGGCGGGTCTTTGGTGGCCGTCTGGCTATGGAACGACTGGACGGGATGGAATTGGAAATGATGGAAGATTTCCGTTTGAAACCAGAGTATTAGAGTGCAATCCTTAGAAGCTGGATGGCCGCGAAATCGGTACGGTCGCACGCCTACGGCGGCGCGATGGTCTTTCCGGATAGGGTCTTGCTGGGATCCGGATCGGCGGGGGCTTAGAAGGAGATGGGCCGCCAGGCCCCAACCAGCCGCACGGCAGGCGTGCCGTGCCCCGACCAGTGCGAGCGCCCCCACGGGCGGCAGGCGCAACCGCGACAAGGGCCAGCGACCTTCCCGGGCCGTGAGGCACAGGCGGCAAAGATCGCGCCCAGGCCTGAGGCGAGAGCGCGCGAGCTTCTGCGCAACGACGACGACGCGCTTTGCAGGTTGCGGAGACGTCGCAGCGAAGAACGCGCGGGCCGGGGGCGGAAGCGCGCGACGTAGAGCGCCACGGCGGCCCCGTGCCTCGAAAGTCACTGCACCGCCAGCCTCGCGCGCCCCCTATCACGCCCGCCGCCGAATGGCG
>Ga0160419_100826_pt1 | contig 16299 bp, 18 predicted proteins | sample CelAP2metagpilot_2_FD_108196 | JGI IMG/M metagenome (GOLD analysis project Ga0160419, IMG submission 108196) | Phycosphere-associated microbial communities from Cellana algal ponds in Kailua-Kona, Hawaii, USA - Cellana AP2-4-25 metagenome pilot ... | reverse complement strand
GTGATGGGGGGGGGGGGGGGGGGGGAGGGATACGCACGTTGGTCATCACTATGACCTCTTGCCAATCCTTTTCTTCTTCCCTCCCTCCCTCCGTCTCCCTCCCTCCCCCACTTCTTTCCCTCCCTCCGTCGCAGCAAGGACGTGACCGCCGAGGGGGTCACGGTGCAAATCTGCGTGTTTGCCTTTGATCTCCTCTTCCTCAATGGGCAGTCGCATCTCAAGGAGCATCTTGAATCCCGGCGAACCCTCCTGTACTCCCTCTTTGCACCTGTGGTGGAGGGAGGGAAGGAGAGAGGGAAGGAGGGAGGGAAGGAGGGGGGGTTTGAAGGTCGTTTTGACTTTGCGACCCATAGAGAGACGAAGGACCCGGAAAAGGTGCAGGAATTTTTCACAGAAGCTTTGGAGGCAGGATGCGAAGGGATCATGGTGAGGGAGGGGGGGAGGGAGGGAGGGAGGGTGATTGTATGTATATACCGTTAATAGGGCACGATTTCTCTCATTCTTGCTCTCTGCTTCCCCCGCTCTCCTTCCTTTCAAACTAGTGCAAGTCCCTCTCCCACGAGTATGAGCCGTCCAAGCGGACTGAATCCTGGCTGAAGGTGAAGAAAGATTACATCGAGGGTTTGCATGACACTCTCGACCTGGTCCCTATCGGCGCCTGGTACATACCCCTCCATCCCTCCCTCCATCCCTCCCTCCATCCCTCCCTCCATTTCTCCTTCCATCCCTCTCTTCCCCCGTCCCTGCGCTTTTCTTCCAGTCTAGGCGCATGCCCTTCTTTCTTCTTTGTCTTGTCGTCCGATCCTCTTTTTCCCTCCCTCCCTCCCTCCCTTTCCTACAGGTACGGCAACGGCCGCAAGGCCGGTTGGTTCTCTCCCATCCTCCTCGCCTGCTACAACCCCGAGACCGAAGAGCTCCAGTCCCTCTGTCGGTGCATGTCGGGATTAACCGATGCCATGTACGCCGACACCACCAAATTTTATCAGAGTGAGGGGAGGATCATTGACGCGCCTAAGAGTTACGTCAGGACAGGGGAGACGTGCCCGATATGGTTCGACCCCTGTCAGGTTTGGGAGATACGGGGGGCGGAACTGACCATAAGCCCGGTGCATAAGGCAGGGGTGGGGTTGGTAGACAAGCAGAAGGGGATGAGTTTGAGGTTTCCGCGCTTTTTGAAGGTGAGGGAGGATAAGGGGGTGGAGGACGCAACGACTGCGGCGCAGATAGCAGAGTTGTTCAGGATGCAGGTTAGGAGGGTAGAGGTGGAGGGGGATGGGGAGGGTAAAGGAGGGGGCGGAGGGAAGCAGAAGAAGGTGGCAGCGGAGGAAGAGGAAGGAGGAGGGGTCGAGGAAGCGGAAGATTACTGGGAAGATATTTTGTAAGTGGAGGGTGTAAGAGGGGAGGTAGAGTTTAATGATTCAAAGAGAAGGACGAGGACATAGCTAGTGTACAGCAAGCCCTGGACCGACAAGCAGCCCGTGGCATATGCCAATGGGACGCAAAGAAGAAGAAAACTGAAGATAGTCCCGTGTATTTGTTCAAATGAGTGGATAAGTGCAGCTTGATATATAGTTTCTTTAAGTCTTGCGCGTGCATGGGTCGTGTTGTCGATAATATTTCAATTTTTGCAGCGCCATTGTTACTTGTATAAATTCTTGCCGTTAAATTCCGCTGTGCTTTGTCGTTATCGTCACGCCCGCTTCGACTTCTGAGTCCCGTCTCCTCTTCCTCTCTCTCCTCCTCCTCCTTCTCCTCCTCCTCCTCCTCCTCCTCGATTAGGGCCCGTCATCACCGTCCACATCAATTGTACCGGCCGCATCACCACCCAAACCAATAAATACATAGGCCACACAATTATCCTTGCCAGCGGTAGAAGAAACAAGCGCTGCCACCGCCACACACTCCCGATTTCCAGGTACGATTTGGGCGGGAAGGCATCCGCGCCAAAACTCATGTCTTCCCACGTTGTCCTGAACACCCCGCAGCTCTTGGCAAACCCTACCATCATCGAAGTTATCAACCGACTTATCTTTTCCGGGCCTAAATTTCCAAAATTCGATTGATTGACATCGAAAGCCAGTTCATGCAGGGCGTGCAAATCGGGGAGACGCCACTCGTTGTATTTGCTGAAGGGGTGGTCGAGGTCGTGGTGCATGGCATCCATGAGGACTTCCACATCCTCCGCCCCGGAATTAAATCCTTCGCCAATGGGAGGAATGACGCAGTGTGCGGCGTCTGCGTATGGTTGTGTGGGAAGGGCGGAGGAGAGTACGTCAGCAAGGGGGATGGAGTGGTTCTTAAGGTCACTGTGCAGAATCGTCTGTGACGCCTGGGCCCTAAATCCTTCACTGAAAGAGTATTGATGGAATGAGCCGCATCAGGGGACAGAGGAGCCCCGACCAAAAGAGGGATAAGTCAAAATAACAAAAATAATATCTGACCTTTTTTAAACACGTCACATTTACTCATGTACTCGACGCAAAAAACATGGAATCAAATCCATTGCCCCTCCCCCTCTTCATCATTTCCCCTTCTTGTTCTCCCACGCCTCTGTACGTACCACCCAGCAACACGCCCCACTCCCCAAGATTAAGTCGGTTAACCTTCACCATCGCTCCGCGAAAGCTCCTCCTCTTAAAATACATACTCAAATCCTCCTCCGTCAAGAATGGGGCCGCCAAGGGTGCCTTCTTCGTGACATATGCCCGCAAGGCCGCCACACGTGTAGGCGTCGATTCCGTGGCGAGAAGGAGATCTCGGGTTTGGGCAGGAAGACCATCATCTATCCCTAAGCCCATGACCCACACGTTGCCCTCAATGATTGACACGTAGATCCCGCTCATAACATAGTGATTCTCAGGTTTCAGGTACGGCGCCAAGGCTCCCGCACCAGGTTTAGAAAAGAGCAGTCGAAATTGAACCCCCCAGGGAGTGATTTGACTCTTGAAGCCCTCCACGTGGTTCTCTGCAAACGCACGCACCTCGCTCCAGACCCCATCGCATGCCAACATTCTTGCCCCCCCTCCCTCCACCGTCACTTCCTCATATGTCCGTGCCAGGTCAGGATCCGTCGCTGGCTGTTTTACGTCAAAGACCAAGCGGCGTTCGAGCAAGTCCAAGGACTTGAGGCGATGCCCCCACTTGATTTCAATCCGTCCTCGAAAATGCTTCCGGACCTCCTCATACAACATCTCGTTAATCATGCTCCGCGTAGTACCCACCACCAAGCCCGATGGTACCTCAGCGATCATCCGTCTGCCAGCATAAATCTTCCAGGCATCAACCATGACGCCCCGTTTGCGCAGGGCAATGGCCATGTCGGGCCTAGCCCGATCCAACGCCCTGGCCCCTCGAGGGTTGACGCCAACGGGATAGCTCTCTTGCAGATCCGTAATGAGGCCATCACGAGATTCGTATATTGTCACCTATTTTGGTGTGTGATTTGGTGATGCGGGAATACAAGGGTTTGAAGGAGGGTACAAGGAGGGCGGGAGGGCGGGCCATGTTGATGCAAACTCTCTTCGGCGAGTAAGGCTTAACATCAACAACGACATACCACCTCTATCTTCTGGACAAGAGTGTACGGTGATGCCATCCTTGAGGCGTGTGTGTTTTACCTGAAGGGCGTCGATCTCTTGGACCAGAAGGATTGCGGCCAGGAGACCCACGGGGCCCGCCCCCACAATAATGAAGTGCCGGTCTTCGGGATGCAACTTCTGGCCTGTTGTCTCGCCCGACGTCGTCATAGCGTGCGTTTGTGTGTTTGCACCGGGCCTCTATGGATGTGTGTGCCGGGTATGGACGAGCGGAGACGGGATAAAGAGCGTGAGAAGCTCAATGAATGGACTTGCAGGAAGCTTACTGCTGATTTGTGAGAAGGGGCTTGCAGGCTGGTGGTGTCCAAACCGGCTCTTGAGCTCACAAATCGTGGCGACATCCTCATGCACACAAGACACAGGATACACCCGCAAATAAATATCATGGCCAGCCTCACGTTGCTCCTGTCATCCAGGCTTTTGACCTCTCTTTTCCTATGCCTTTTGATGGCTGCCTTTTGGAGCACGACGCTCGCCTTTGTCCCTCCTTGCTGTCACAGCAGCAGCGGCCGCCGCCAAGTGAAGGCCACGACGACGCGCATGATGGCGGAGCGATTCTACTCCAAATGGAGCCGGGCGGATTTCGTGCTCAAGAGCGCACTGGCTGCGGTACGTTGAAGTGTGGAAAGCAAGAAGGATGAAGGAAGCGAAACAGGAAGGGGGAGGAAAAGGGAAGGGGGAGGAAAGTATGGGAAAGTTAAATTACGCAGTACGTAGGCATCAATCATCTCACCCTTCCTCCCTCCTCTGCATACCCTCTCTACAGGCGGCAGTTATTCCAGTGATCAAGGGCGGGACCATGGCGCGCGATGCCCAGGCCACCGAGCGGGTAGTGTTGCCCGTCAAGTACGTGGAAGGAATAATAGGAGGGTGGTAGGAAAAGCTTCGACGAGATAGATTCCTTCATTATACTTGTTCTTCTAATACAGCAAAGAAAATTGTGTCAGTTTGTCATACTCCATTTCTTTTTTCTCCTATTGACAGAAATGGCAAACTTGCCACCGACGAAGACGAGGAAAAAGACAGCCCCCTCGCCTTCTCCTCTGCCAAGGGCGTGCCTCTGCGTTTCCCCCTCCACAAAAGCCAAGAGCAAGCCCTGTCTGAGCTTCAAGAAGTGGTCGTCCGCGTCGGAGGCCGCTTGTCTAAGGCCCGTGGGGGTTCTCGAAGCGATGTGCTCCGTGCCGCGTTCCAGTCGAATGACGACGATTTGTATTTCCGATTTGGCGGGGACGGAGGTAGCAGTGGGTATAGCAGTGTGCTGCAGGCGAGCGTGGGTAGAGATGTGGATAATATGAGATTGATGAATGCATTGGCGGATGGATTGGCGTCTAAGGGGTGGTTGGCGGCGGGCTTTCCCTTATCATGTGATCCTGCGATGGGCCAGTATTATTCCCAGGAGTTTAAGTGCACGGTGTAGTGATGAGCCGTGAGGGCAAGAAATTAATTGACGACATGAAGGGGAAATGAAATTGTATGCTCAAGTCCTTCTCGCTTCGTGTTGTTATTCCTTTTAAAACTAACCATGGACTTGCCCGAGCGCAGACGATACGAGCACAACCTCCTCCCCCTTCCAATACTTGCCCGGATCACGCCCGCCCTTTCAATCACCTGTACACCAACATCACTCCACACACACTGGGATAACATCTGTCCTGCATATTAGGGCAAGCAAGGAAAATGAGCTGCAGCATGGAGGGCCAAGGCGGAGTCTACCTAGCTTTAAATTCAGCTAAAGGTTGTCTGCCTTTCACGCACATCATAAGTTGTACCACAATTACACACAGACCACGCAATGCCGCCGCGACTAAAATCAAGACCATCACCAGCGCTGCATCCGTCCTCCTCCGTAGTAATCTCCCTCATCTTCCTGTACTTTGTCCTGTCTGTGGATGCCTTTCAATTTCTGCAGCCTCTACCATACAGTAGAAGGTTCCTGCATCGCAACCTCCATCTTCATCGCCATCTCAAAGCCGCTCGCACGGCCTTGCCACCTAGTGTTGTCGTGCCTGAACATTTAGCCTTGGTATTAGACGGTAATGGACGTTGGGCGCAGCAGCGGGGGTTGCCGCGTGGCGCGGGGCACATGGAGGGGACCCAAAGGGCGTTCGACGTCCTGAAGACGTGCCAGGTGAGGAAGGAATCTGGAGAGAGGGTTGGGAGAGTTTCGTATAAGAAACGACGAGAGCATGAGGGTGCATGTTACACGAATTTGCGTCACAATATAGAAATCTAATCCTCAACGTTCCAACCACTTCAATGGATATTATCGCAGGCCTTGGGCATTCGCACAGTGACCCTCTATTGCCTCAGCACGGAAAATTGGAGCCGGCCCCAAGCCGAGATCATCATAATCCTGGGCTGCATTGAGAATTCTCTCCGAGCTAACCTGGAGTATGCTCACAAGAACCGCATCCGCCTCGTCGTGATTGGGCAAATGCACCGACTCCCCCTAAGCCTTCAGGCGCTGGTGACACGGGCCGAGGCAGAGACTGCGGGCTACACACAGGAGGATGGAATGACGGTGTGCTTGGCATTAAGCTACGGTGGACGCGATGACATTGTCCAGGCATGTCGCGCCTTGGCTAAACAAGTGGCTACGGGCGAGGTCCACCCGGAAGAGATCGATGAGACCTTGTTTGAGTCACGACTAGCAACTCATCAAAAGGGAATCCTTCGTCCTCCAGACCTAGTTGTCCGCACATCTGGAGAGCAGCGATGGTCCAATTTTATGCTTTTTGAATGCGCATACTCCGAATTCTTTGTTTCAGAGGCCTTGTGGCCCGATTTTAGGCAAGAAAATTTGCTTGCGGCCTTGGAAAGTTATGGGCGGAGGAGAAGGCGCTTTGGCAGAGTGACGGAATGCAAGCCGGCAGCTGCTGCAACAACAGAGCAACGAGGTGGGAAAGCAGATCACGGAAGAGTGTAATGTAACCCGGTATTAAAAATCCACGAGCATGTACGATTAACACTGGCTTGTTATAGGAAGCACAAAAAAAGCCGGTAAAGTAAAGAACAAGGGGCTCTGTCAACTGTACTGTTGTTAAAAAAAATGTCCATTCTTTCCTCGGTGCTCCTCATTTCCCACCATGACTGCACTTATTTGCCTAGTTTCCAATGTTTGGCTCGCGTGTCCTTCCCGCTTTATTCTTACTTATCAATCTCTATCTTCGCCACAACTTGACACATATTTTATGTTTATTCGTCACGATCGACACCTCCCCGCCTCTCCCTTATTAGTTCTTACTTGCCCTCTCTTACTCTACCCGCCGCTTCCACCGCGACTGCTCCGGCCTCCTGCTTTTCCTCATCATTGTATTTCCGCGCGTCCCGAACCCCTGGCAGCAATTTGACGGCGGGCAAGCCGTGCCATTGCGTATGTGAAGGCAACTCCTCGGACCGCAGGACTAACGACATGGAGCTCAAGGCACAGTGGTCCCCCAGTACTGCACCCAACAGGACCACCGAGTCCGAACCCAAGCTGCAAAAGTTGCCCACTTTGACGGGACCCGTTGTTCGCACGCGATCCTGAAACAAATGCGCTTGTAAGGAAGCCGTGCGTTCCATGTTGCAATAATCACCCACGGTGCAAAGGTCAGGTTCGCAAAAGTAAGGAAATTCTAGATAGGCTCGACACCCCATCCGCACGCCCATGGCCTGATTCACGAGTTGCATCCATACTGTTCCGCTAATTAATGGATAAGTGTGGGTGTGCAGTAGGTTCTCTTCTATACGCTCTACAAATTCAGTTCGCCACACATATATTCCGTACAGTGGGTACGACCCCGCACGGTACCGGCCTATGACAACCCACTTCCAAAACAAGGTAAGGAAGGCCGCCACTATGCCTTCCCCAATAACAAGCAATGGCAGCGTCAGCAAGTATGTCACGAGGCTGGCACTGCTGTTGTTCCCGTTGTAGCACCAAGTCATGGACACGTACAGCAGAGCAAAGCATGACGCCAACGAGATCTGTAATAGGAGGAACCCCACGCCTTCCACTACATAGCGTACAAATACCATCCAACTTGGTGGGGTATACGTGTTAATAGCATGATGCGAAAGTTCAGCCCGCTTTTGTACCCGAAAGGGTGGGCAGCCAAGCAAAGTCTCCCCAGGGGCAGTTGTTGCCCTCTGTGAGGGTGGCAGTGTCAGGACTCCGACAAGCACATCTTGGGGTAAATGCGTGCCGCCTTCCACGACTGAATTGTTGCCCACAAAGGTCCGATCTCCGATTGATACTGGTTGTTGCGTCACTATCCCACTATCTACATGCGGCATACCCAGCATCACGTCGTCTGCCACAAAAACTTGGTCCCCAAGTGTTAGACGCTCAGCACAAACGTTTTCAAATGCCGAAATTTCTGCATAGTGCCCAATATGTGCGCCCATCAGCTGGTACCACAGCGGTAAATATAGAGTTCCCCGAAGCTGTTTGGTGTACACGGCCAGGGAATCCATCAGATTATTTACTGCCCAATGTCGAAAGAATGTCCACGACCTCAGGGGGTAGGTGGTCTCCTCCTGCAGACCGCCGAGCAGGAGGAGGCGCTTGAGTACTGCCACAAGACATGTCCTGGCGAAAAAAATGCCGATCTGTAATACCATCGAGAGCCAAGTGACATGAAGCAGTGTCGTACCTGCCGCGTGCCAGCGGGTAGCCACAGGATCATCCTCTGTTACGGATGGCACCGGCACCGCACGAAGCATGTAGAGGAAGGGCATCAGAAAGCTGGCTTCCAGGACCTTTTCAAACACGCACCACAGAATTTGTAGTATTCCAATGATACCACTGGTGCCCGTTGGTGCTGAGCTGCTGTCTTCATTAAAGCCCACAAAAACGATTGGCGCCCCTGCCCAAATCTGACGAGTCGGCACGCGGGTCGCCGAAGGCACGAGAGACAAGGCTTCGATCTTGCAGTAGTCGTCCAGGCAAACTTCCGACTGGACCATGGCACGGACGCCCACTGTCACGCCTCGACCCAGAATTACCTTGCGCAGCTTCAGGTAGTTCCCTTCTATGCTTACGGCGCTCACATTGGCTTGACAGTTGAGTGTGCAGCCGTCCCCAATTGTAACCAGATCGTATCCCTCCAGACTGCCCTGTAGATAGATGCCTCGACCCATGCGAGAGCCTAAGGCCCAGTGATACCATGCCACCACAGGCGTGCCCTTTAGTGACGCCATATAAAAGAGCCGAAATACACTGTCCAAGGACTGCACGAACCAAAAGCGCAGGTGGTATGATTGCCATAGAGGATGGTCGCCCTCCTGAACGCGCCCGAGCATGAGCCACTTAGTCGCCACCAACACCACAAACGCCAGCGGGATGAGGGCAACGGAGACGCCCGTGAGCATCGCCAGCAACTTGAGCGTGGGTAAGTCCTTGTAGTTGAAGTACAGGAGATATACACCTAGGCCATTAAGTCCCATATAGGCCGCAACGATGTACATGGCAGCCAGTTGGACCAGATCGGCAAGAATGGTGGTGGCCATGCATGGAACATAAGGTGGAGATGAAGCAGACGACACTTGACTGCAACCGTCAGTGAGCTTAGTAGCGTAGGGTCTCTCTTCCTCGCTATTGAGTGTCACAAATTGTGGTGCCGTCGTCGATGTCGCTGCTGAGGCTGTTTTGGGACTCAAAGACCTGAGGACATCCGAAAGTGATCCTACTGCGCTATGGTTGTAGATATCTCGGGCTGCAACGGCGGGATATTTATGTCGGAGCTTGGTGACCAGCATGGAGACTAGTAGCGAGTTGCCACCGAGGTCGAAGAAGTCCGCGTCAGTTGCCTCTGGGCTTGCCAGTGTTTTGGCTGGCAGACCTAGCACGTGCTCAAACGCTGACGTTACCGCGCGCCGATGCTTATCATGCTCTTCCTCTAGTACGTCACCACCGGTCCTCGCCACAGAAACGTCACAACTAGCCCCCAAGACACGCGACAATGACCTCGTCAAGCTTTTACCAAACGCTCGGCGAGAGGCGGGACGTAAGACTTGAGGGAAGCGGCGTCGGTCAAGCTTACCAGAGGGCAAGATAGGAAAGGCAGTCACCGGCTCGATGTGCGACGGAATCATGAATGCTGGCAGTTTCTCACGCATGGCTTGCATCACCGCAGCTGTGTTCAGGAACAAGGTACCCTCATCTCCAGCCGCAGGCACTACAAATGCTACAAGCTGCTTCATCGTCCCAGGACCTTGCTGTTGCACGTCTATCACTGCACATTGAATCCCTGGCAGCCCACATAGCACAGCCTCAATCTCACTAGGCTCTACACGGTATCCGCGGATCTTGACTTGAGCATCCGTCCGCCCGTAGTATTCAATTTCGCCCATGCTATCTGGGGCTAGCGAGATCCGCGCCAAATCGCCACTCTGATACAATGGGTAGCGGCAAGATTTGCCGGATCGGAAAGGATCAGGCTTAAATACATCCTGAGTCTTGTCCACCAGGTTTAGGTACCCCGTACGGGAGACGGAAACACCGCCAATGACTAGCTCCCCAAGCGCCCCAGGAGGCAGCAGGTTCAAATGCGCATCCAGCACGTAGCACTGGTAGTTGGGCAAAGGTCTGCCGATGGTGATGCGGCGCACAGAAGATTCAAAAGAAGCAGTAGTTCCATATTCCTTGTAGGTGGCAACAACGGTGGCCTCAGTAGGACCGTATGTGTTAAAGAAGCGGCGCCCGCAAGTTGTCCAGCGCGCCATAAGCTCCTTAGGGCATGCTTCCCCGCCCGTGATAATGATCCGAACATTGGGGAGCAGCTGTGTGTCCCAATTGTCACCATTTTGACAACATTCCAGAGCTCCCAAGGTAGCGAGAAGTGTCGGAACAGTTGAAAGACAAGTCACACCTAACACTGCCAAGTAACGAGGAAAATCGGGACCCGAGCGCATCAGCTCCTTAGTACCCACCACCAGTGCCGCACCATTATGCAGAGCCATCCACATCTCCTCCACCGAGGCGTCAAAGGATGGAGAGAAACCTTGCAGGACCCGATCTGAGGGTCGAATTCCGTAAATGTACGCTTCAGCCTGTATGAGGTTGAGTGCGTTAGCATGGCTAATCTGCACGCCCTTGGGTCTGCCCGTCGAGCCTGAGGTGTAGATGACATAGCACGGCGCTTCCACGGCATGAGATATCACTGTACGGAAAAGACGTGTCGGAGGTTCTTGAGCCAAAGCTGCCGAATGTAAGGGGTCATCCAATATGACCAAACGGAAGGGTCGATGTGACATCTCCTCCTTGGCTTGGACACGGGGAGCAAGAGCTTGCATTGTCACCAGCGCCACGGCTCTTGAATCCTCTAGCATAAATTGAATGCGGTCGTCGGGATAGTCGGTGTCAATCGAGACGTAGGCAGCACCAGCTTTTAACACGCCGAGCATCACAACGTAGAAGGCCACGGACCTCTCCAGGAAGATGCTCACAATGTCTTCGTTTTGAAGGCCCTGCCGTCGCAGATGATGGGCAAAACGGTTGGCTTGTTGTTCGAGCTCCCCATATGTGACTTCTTGCACGCGTGCGGGATAATGGTCTATATCGCTCTCCTCTTCAGAAACGGGGCCTACCACTGCCAGGCGGCTCGGGGCTTCGTCAACGCGCGCCTCAAAGAGCTCATGAATGCCTTGCCGGAGTGGTAGGAACAGCATCTCTGTCTGATTCCACTCGCTCACCATTCGTTTTGTATCCATAGGGCTTACGACAGGCACCAGATCTTGTCGCACGGACATGTCTTGACAAGCGTGGGTAAGCAGCGTCTCCCAGCAGCGCATCATGGCCTCCATCATGTTGCTCGAGAAGAGACGTTTGTTGTAGAGAAGGGTAAAGAAATGATCTTCCTCAAGGATCATGCAGATGTCCGCTACACAAGAGATAAGAGGCGTCACAAACGATAATTGTGGCCATTCTCTGGGCGGGGAAATAAGCATGTTGTCTCGTACCACAAAGGCTCGGGTGCTCAAGTCATCACCGTCGATGGAGACAAAGGAATTCAGGGGCGCATGGTCTTGCAGGAGGGCGTGAATTTTTTTGGCTGCCTCGATGATTGAGATTTCTAGCCCAGCGACCCCATGTAAGGGTACACCCACCCAGGCACCTCGCTCGATGATCATGGCCAGCTCGATCTCGGGCTCTCGCATGTACCGCTTCATCAAGAGGCCGTACAACGCCAGCATGGTCGCTTGCTTGCGCCCGAGGTGGTCCTCATTCTTGTAAGGGATATCATTAAATTTAACATTTAAGGCATCGGCATCATTGTCATCATGGTACTTCAGAAGAGGCAACGTTGAAGCCGAGCGCACAACACCAGGTACATACTCTTGCTCCTCCACTTTGGCCGCCCGGTCGTAGTCTGTGGGAAGTTTTTCGCAGGAAATCTGGCAAAGTAGAGTGCCAAAAAAGTCCATGACTGCACCAGAAATAGATGTGACCGAATAAATTGGAGGTCTTGAAAGGTGTGGCTCTTGCGTTTGTGCTGTGGTATGGCGAAGGGGAGGGGCAAGAAATGGGTGTAAAAATTAGGATGAGGACTTGGAAGCACATGCCGAGGGACAAGGCAAGTAGATTCACCTCTCATTAAATCGCTCAGTCGCATCGTGCGCTGGATGCCCATTTCGAGCCGTCACGTTTCCCTCAGCACGCTGTTGCTGCCGTGTATGGGGAGGTTTGACGGCAGTTGTTTTGAGACGTTACGCGCGCCCATTTTGACCCATATTCGAACGAGAGGAGAGGCCTTGGACATCCAAGACTGTGCCCTATGCACGCCTCTTAGGCTTCTGTACAATCCGAGAATATATGTCTATAAGATCTATGCCTTAATTTATCAGTACCACGCCTCAGTCGTGCTAATGGCCAGCCGCAAGTTGTGTTGTCCAATTACCATGCAAAACGTTCCTCTCCCCAAGCCTCATTCGTCATCTCAACCTCGCCTTCCTACACACAACACGGTACAACACAGGGTGCACGTCTTATCACGACATTCCAATGGACCCCATTCAGAACAAGGTAGCCGAGCTCTCCATCGTTACGCGCGGGACACCGATAGCCGACCGCGGCGTCATCCATCCCGGGATTGTCAATATTCGAGGTAAGGAGGACTAAGCAAGGAAGCTTGAATGGAGGACCCGCAAGACGAGTGCGTGAGCTATTTGATGGAGTGCAGAATAAGAGCACGATTGAGAGAAGGATTTGGAGAGGAGGGCGGCAGCAAGGTGGTGAAACACGCGTGAACAGTGCCTCGGGGGTGGCGATAAAAGCAAGCTGAGAATGGCCACAAAGGCAGCAGCAAGAACAAATCCAAGTGCACTCAGCTTTTTCCTCCTATCACACATCCCTTTACACCATACATCTAGTGTTGGCAGCGAAAGGTATCAAATCCCTGGAGATCCTGGGCAAACCCGATACCTACGTGGTGGTGCGGTACGGCGGCGAGGAGCATAGGACCAAGGAGGTGGACGACTGCGAAGACCCGATCTACGAGGATGACTGGGTGTCGACCGGGGGTATGGCTGTAAATGAGTTTGTAGAAGTGTCAATTATGGAGAAGTACACAGTGCGGGACAAGGAGCTGGGCAGCCTCAGATGTACGTGGGGTAGCTCGAACATCCGTGTGTGTCTTTGCGTGTGTCTATTTTATACATTCGTAGATTTTTCAATTTGGGACTCTCTTATATGACTCTCCTTCTTTTGTCTACCCATCCTTTTCTCTTATCCTATCACTTCATCTCCCTCATTTATTCCTGTCCTCCCTCCTCCCCTCCCCTAACACCCCCTCCTCCAGTCCCCGCGGACTCATTCGCGCATAATATACTAGAGGCCTCCTGGTTCGAGCTGGAACGCGATGGCGAGGTGTGTGGGGAAGTGTGCCTTGCCGCCCGCTTTACCCCTGTTGTCTGCAGTGGCATGGGAAGGTCAGGGAGCAACAGCAGCAGCAGCAACCGCTTTGGGGTCGGATCTGTCGAACAAGCTGTGCAATATTTTTCGGGGCCGCGACCTTGGTACATGCGTGGCGGCTTTTACTATGACCTAAGCAAGCGGGTGTATCGACGTGTGAAGCACATCCCGCTCGTGGGGTTGGGACCGTCGATGGGGGAGTGTGTCGTGGAAGGGGTGCTCACTCACATTGTTTTGCGGAAGCAACCCGGGGAGATGGTGGCAACGGAGAGCGGCATTGCACGGCTGGACCACGTCGTGACTGGGCTGATTACGACGATTGATGTGGGCATCGATCAGACCAAAGACCAGGTCTTGAAGAAGGCGGTGGCATTGAAGAAACAGATGACTGGGGAGATGGTCGTCGTCGAGCCCCCGGCGCAACAGCAGCAGAAGCAGCAGATGAAGAAGAGTAGTGGGATCATTTGGGGGCTAGTGGAAGGGACTGTGGCCCATGTGGCCAGGCCGGTGACAAGCTACGTGCCGATTGTGGGAGGGTTGGGAGTACAGATTCTTGATTACATCGTCCCTCCCCCGCCACCCACCGAGATGAGCTTGGAGGCGAGGATGTCTGCTGCTGCCACTACTGCCGCTGATTCTGCTTCGACGGAAGGAGGGGCAAGCCCTATTCCTACAGCTGATGTATCGGCGTTTGACAAGCCCATAAGGAAGAGCAAGATGTCCGCCAGCGGATTCTGAGAAAATTTGCCCTTCATCCCTCCCTCCCTCCATCCCTCTCTCCCTCCTTATTCTACCACACCTATAGAGAGGTATCTCTTCCCCTCCTCTTCTCTTCTCATATTTTAATACACATCCCTCGTTCGTCATTCACTCAATCGGCTGCCTTCCCGCGTGGCGCTCGCCGCAGTACATATACACGATTTTACGCACACTTACACACAACAAACAAATTGAGGATAATCAGCAGTAGCTGCAGGAAGGAGGAGGAAGCAAAGGAAGGAGGGAGGGAAGAAGGTAAATTGGCAGGAGAAAAGTTAAGCTGAGAGAGAAAGAGAATCAATACTTAAACAGGAAAGCAAGAAAGTAAAAAGAAAGAAAAAAAGAGAGCCTTGCGACTTTTCATTCGTTTACACGTGAACAATAATAAAAGCGGGAGGGCTGAATACCCACGCGAATTGTTTTCATTTCTTAGCTTCTGTTAGGTAGCTGTGATGCTTTGGTACTTTATCGGCGTCGCACAGACACGAGGTGTGTGCTGGGTTTTATTCGTCGTCGTCGTCGTCGTCGTCGTCGTCGTCGTCCTCGTCGTCGTCGTCGTCCTCGTCGTCGTCGTCGTCGTCGTCGTCATCCTCATCCTCATCCTCATCATCGTCGTCGTCCTCCTCTTGGTCCTCCTCATCCTCGTCATCCTCCTCCTCCTCCTCCTCCTCTTCCTCATCGTCACTTTCATCCTCCTCCTCCTCCTCCTCGTCGTCGTCGTCTTCCTCGTCCTCGTCGTCTTTCTCATCGTCTTCCTCGTCCTCGTCCTCGTCCTCGTCCTCCTCCTCCTCATCATCATCATCATCATCATCATCCTCGTCCTCGTCCTCCTCTGCTACGACCTCCACCTCTTTGTTCACCTCCTTTTCTCCTTCCTCCACTCTTTCACTCTTCCCCTCCCCCGCAATTTCTCCCCCTGCCTCCTTTTCTTTCTCCCTCCCATCCTCGCCCTCCTCATCCACACTAGCTTCGTAATAAGTCGATCCTCCTCCATAGTATCTATTTCCTTTCGTCTGGACTTCATCCAAATGTCCCTCTGAAAACAAAGTATGTGCGCCTCCTCTCCTTGGCTTCGCCTTTTTCGCCTTCGCTTTTGCAGCCAGCACATCCGCCGACACCACCTTCCTCTCCTTCCTCCCCTCCTTCCCTCCATCTTTCCCTTCCTCCATTACCGGGGACACGATTACCAAACTCAAAATGACTTCCCCACCACCCATTTCGAGGTCTCCTAGCTTCTTCCCTCCCTCTTTCCCTCCTTCCAGGTACGTCCTTACCACCGGCACGCGGGCCACGAGTTTTAATCCACCCACGGCTGCTTTCGCGGTTTCTTTTTCCTTGTCCATCCGGACTTTTGTGAAAACGTCATCGAGGGTAGCCGTGGGTCCAAGACCTGTCTTTAAGATGCTTCCATCCGGCAGGCGAATGGAGAGAGCAGTGAAAGCCCGACGAGGCACCATCTGAGGTTTGGATGCTGGCATTCCACCGGGAGCTGTAGCAGCAGCAGCACCGGGTTTTGGCTTGACAGCAGAGGAAGCATGAGGAACAGAGATCGTACTACTGCCCTTCTTGCCTCCATCAGCCGCTGTTTTCGGAGATCCAGCATTTGCATTAGCAGCCTTCACGGGCGCCGGCCGCCTCAAGGATTTACTCCTGAAAATCGGTGCCCCTCCTGCTCCTCCACTCACCCCCCCCGGCCTTCCCCCGCCTCCTATCCTGACTCTCGCCAAAAATTTGCCAATTACCTGCTCTGCGGCAATGATAGGAGCTCTATTCCTGTGCTTGAGGATCAACGTCCCTCGTCCTCCCTCGTCCCGAAAGCCCACTTTTTCCAAGATCCGAATCGCGGGCGGGTACGGTCCTAGGCGTGATTGAAACGCTTCTTTTTCCATATTAATACTTCTGAATTTCTCCCCCTCCTTCCCCCCAAAATGTTTCATCAAGTTGGACAAATAGGCACTCACTGTCTTTATTGCTCTCATCTCACCCCACGTCTCCGCTCCCTTCAAACTCCCCCCCCCGCCCACCCCCCCCCCACAGCCCCAACACCCC
>Ga0160419_100824_pt1 | contig 16333 bp, 17 predicted proteins | sample CelAP2metagpilot_2_FD_108196 | JGI IMG/M metagenome (GOLD analysis project Ga0160419, IMG submission 108196) | Phycosphere-associated microbial communities from Cellana algal ponds in Kailua-Kona, Hawaii, USA - Cellana AP2-4-25 metagenome pilot ... | reverse complement strand
TAAACAGTTGATCTCTAAATTCTTGAGGATTGCTAATGCGCGCATATTTGTAAAAAGACAGAGTAAGACGTTCTTTACCTGCTTTTTCAATAAGTTCGGCACGTTCATTAGCACTTAATTTGTTGTACAGTTGCATGCTATACTTTCGTTTTAAGAGTTAATAAATGAGGTGCAAAGGTAGAATTTAAAATGGGTATTGCAAGATTAAAGATTGCATTTTGATGTTATTTTAATGAAAAACAAACAGTTAACCTATAAAAAGAAAAAAGTCCTTTGTGTTTTACAAAGGACTTTTAACAGACTAACTCGTTAATAATTTTTTAATTTTTTTATTAAAAAATGTTACGAGTTAACCTCCATCGGCTTTACAACTGCTATTTAAGAAAATAGAGATTGAAACGCCTAATGCATTAATCAAGATTATTTTTTTTAAATATTTCATTCCTTAGCAGTTTAGAATTAATATCTATAAAGAGGAATAAATTTTTTTCTTTTTCATAGCTATTTTTTCCCTCTTTTGTTAAGTAGATGCAAAAAGTTTAAAAAGGTTGCGTGAGAAAAATAAAAAATGGTTAAAAAAGTAGTATTTTAGCATTGAAATTTTATAAAAAGAACTGAAAATGAGCAAAGAAAACGAAGCAAAATTAAAAGCTTTACAACTAACACTAGACAAGCTAGATAAAGCCTACGGAAAAGGAACAGTAATGAAAATGAGTGATGCTGCTGTTGTAGATGTAGATGCTATACCTTCTGGATCTTTAGGTTTAGATATCGCTTTAGGTGTTGGTGGTTACCCAAGAGGAAGAGTTATAGAAATATATGGACCAGAAAGTTCTGGTAAAACAACTTTAACATTACATGCAATTGCTGAAGCACAAAAAGCAGGTGGTATTGCAGCATTTATTGATGCAGAACATGCTTTTGACCGTTTTTATGCTGAAAAACTAAATGTAGATATCGATAATTTAATTATTTCTCAGCCAGATAATGGTGAGCAAGCTTTAGAAATTGCAGATAATTTAATACGCTCTGGCGCTATAGATATTGTTGTAGTCGATTCGGTTGCTGCATTAACTCCAAAAAGTGAAATTGAAGGCGAAATGGGTGACTCTAAAATGGGATTACACGCACGTTTAATGTCTCAAGCATTAAGAAAGTTAACTGCATCTATTAGCAAAACCAATTGTACCGTAATATTTATTAACCAATTACGTGAAAAAATTGGAGTTATGTTTGGTAACCCAGAAACTACTACTGGTGGTAATGCTCTTAAATTTTATGCTTCTGTTAGATTAGATATTAGAAGATCTACACAAATTAAAGACTCTAACGGAGATGTTATGGGTAACAAAACAAGAGTTAAAGTAGTTAAAAACAAAGTAGCACCGCCATTTAAAACAGCAGAATTTGATATTATGTATGGCGAAGGTGTTAGTAAAGTTGGAGAAATTTTAGACGTAGCTGTAGATAAAGGCATTGTAAAGAAAAGCGGATCTTGGTTTAGTTACGAAGACACTAAATTAGGACAAGGTAGAGATGCTGTAAAACTAGTTATAAAAGATAATCCAGAATTATTTGAAGAACTAGAAGACAAAATAAAAGCCGCAATAAAAGAAGAACAATAAAATAAAATCCCGATTAATTCGGGATTTTTTATTTTTATACGCAACCTTTTTAAACTTTACGCATCTATTAAGTAGTTAATAGCACAAATCACTAATGAAAAAAATAATTTTATTAATTATAAGCTTAAGTTTTTTATCATGCAGTTTAGATGATGGTAACGAGATAAACTTTCATAGAGAGTTTTTGCCTATTGTAAGTGCTGATGTGCCTGAATTTTTTGTGCACGGAGAAGATCATGAAGTTACAGTAACTTATTTAAGAACTAATACTTGCTACGCTTTTGAAAATATATATTATGAAAAGAATAACAACGAAAGAATTGTAGCAGTACTTACAAAATTTTATGAAAACGCAAGTAATTGTTCTGAAATTGAAGAAGAGGTTAACGCAACATTTACTGTTAGAGCTGAACAAGAAGAAACTTATGTTTTTAACTTTTGGCAAGGAGTAGATGATAACGGTGAAGATATGTATTTAACAATAGAGGTACCAGTAGAACAATAAGTTTTAATTAATAAAAATATGCATTGAGTTTAGACCAGCTCATATATAACTGTCAAAAAAATGATACTAAAGCACAAAGTGAATTATATGAACTTTTTTCAAGTAAATTATTCTCAATCTGCTTAAAGTATTCGCGTAACTATGCAGAAGCTGAAGACAATTTACAAGACAGTTTTATAACCATATTTAAAAAAATTAAACAGTACAAAAATAAAGGAAGTTTTGAAGGCTGGTTAAAAAGAATTACAATCAACACTGCTTTACAACGCTACCGAAAACAGAAAGTATTTGATATTGTTAATGAAGATGCAATTGAAGATGAAGAAGTAGATATAGATGAAAATGATGTAAGCTTAGAATTTTTGTTAAGCTGCATACAAGAATTACCCGATAGATATAGATTAGTTTTTAATTTATACGTCCTAGATGGATATTCACATAAAGAAATTTCAGAAATGCTAGAAATTAATTTAGGTACTAGCAAATCTAATCTAGCCAGAGCTAGAATGATTTTAAAAGAAAAAATAACAACTTATACTAGCGGAAATAATTCGCAAAGTTTATAAATGAGCAAAAAGAATTTAGATAGATTATTCCAAGAAAAGTTTAAAGACTTTGATGCTAAGCCAAACAAAAAAGTATGGCAAAACATTCAAAATCAACTTGAAGAAGAAAAAGACGATAGATCTGTATTTGTTATTCCATTTTGGGTAAAGCTTTCAGGTATTGCAGTATCATTATTAATATTACTACTTATAGGAAACTCTTTAACAAATTCTGAAAAAGAAACAACACCAATCATTGTAGATTCGCCTCAAAAAAAAGAGGTCAACACTAAATCAAATTCATCTAAAAAAGAATCAAAAGATGAAACTTTAAAGAAAGATGAAAAAATTGTTTCAAATCCTAATCAAAACAAAGAAGATTTATCTAATAAACAATTTAGAAGTAACTCAAATAAAGGAACATATTTAACTGCTTCTAGCAGCAATACTTTTAAAAATTCTAAACAAAAAAGTAATAGTTCAAATTACAACAAATCAGCAAGTTTAAATGAACAAAACAATAAAATTGCTGAGTCTTCAAAAAAAGAAAACAATTCTAATTATGCTTTTAATAAAGTTGAAAACAAAAAAATTATAAACGAACAGAACGATACTTTAAATCAAAAAAACAATAATACATTAGCACAAAATTCATCAAAAGAAAATGAAGCTAATACATCTCTTTTAGACACAAATACTAAAGAAGAGGAACAAGAAAATGCTATAGAAACTGCTATTGCAGAAGCAGAGAACGAAGAACCAAATAATGAAAAAGAAGAAAATTACAACAGGTGGAGCGTCTATGCTAATGCTGCACCTGTTTACTACAACAGTTTTGGCGAAGGTTCTCACATTGATGAAGAGTTTAACACAAATAATAAAACAGGAGAGATTAACACTAGCTATGGAGTAAAAGTTGGCTACGCATTAAACAAAAAACTTACAATAAGATCAGGTATTAACCGATTGAATTTAAGTTTTGACACAGATGATGTTATTGTTTATCAAAATGTTAGCAACAATCCACCTGTAGGTGTAAGAAATATCAATTTCTCTCAAATTAACAATCAAAGTGTCAATATTATTAGTAGTGACGATTTATACTTACAATCTTCAAACCTAGGTGTTTTAAATAATTCTGCTTTAAGCCAACGTATTTCATATTATGAGGTACCTTTAGAGGTTGAGTATGCTATTATTGATAAAAGATTTAGTTTAAATGTTATTGGTGGTGTAAGCACATTCTTTTTAAATGATAATGAATTAGTCTCTGAATTTGATGGCTATAAAACAAAAATAGGTGAAGCTAATAATATTAATAATATTAGCTTTACAAGCAATTTTGGTATCGGTCTTTATTATGATTTCTCACAACATATACAACTTAATATAGAACCTACCTTTAAATATCAAATAAATGCATACAACAACACTTCTGGAGACTTTAACCCGTATATTATTGGGTTATACTCGGGATTAAGTTATAAATTCTAAGTTTTAGTTATTTTTCTTCAAATAGAAGAAAAACTGCTATTACAAAAAAGCTATTCTGTGCCAAGAGTAGCTTTTTTTCTTTTATAACTATCCAATTGCTTAGCTATGATAATTCTAGCCTTTTCATTTAAAGACTTAGTATCATTAATGCTTAAATCTAATGTCGGTATAAAAGGGTGCATTGTTGCTCTTAATACACCTGGACCACCGCTAAAAAAAGTATAAGAAAAACGTTTTTTATTATCTGCAAACGTTAATGGTACTATCGGTATTTTGTGGTTTATAGCTAGTCTAAAAGCACCATCTTTAAATTCGGCTAAATCTATATGTTCTTCAGGCACCATACCTTCAGGAAAAATACAAATACTTAAACCTTGTTTTAATCGTCTTTGAGCTCTCATAAAAACACGTTTTCTGCTTTCTGCATCTCCACGATCAACCAAAATACACGTACGTTTATAGAAAAACCCAAACAACGGAATTTTTGCCAACTCGGCTTTACCAACAAAAACAAAAGGGTTTTTTACCGCTACCAACATTAACATAATGTCAATCATAGACGTATGATTAGCAATAAACATATAGCTTTTTTTGCGCTCGGTTTTTTGCAGATAATTTATTTTAGTAGGCATACCCATGCCAACTAAAATAAAACGCGCCCAAAAGCGGGCTAATTTAAAAAAGTATGGATACCAAGATTCTTTAGAAATAGAAATTAAAAGCAAAGGAAATAACACAACTATTGGCAAGGCTACCAAAATGTAAAACCAAATACGGTAAAATGTCCAAAAAATGTACTTAAATATCTTCATTTGGATTCAAAACTAATTAAATTAATTGAGCTATTCTACTAAAAAAATTACCTTTGCCATTCAGAATTAAATTTAATCATGGCAAGAATACTTACAGGAATTCAAAGTACAGGAACACCACATTTGGGTAATATATTAGGTGCAATTTTACCTGCTATAAAATTATCCGAAAACAGTGATAACGAATCTTATTTGTTTATAGCGAATTTGCACACCTTGACACAAATTAAAAACGCAGAAGAGTTAAGACACAACACCTACTCTGTTGCTGCAACCTGGTTAGCTTTTGGATTAGACATAGAAAAAACTGTGTTTTATAGACAAAGTGATATCCCTCAAGTTACAGAACTTGCTTGGTATTTAAACTGTTTCTTTCCTTTTAAAAGATTGCAATTAGCGCATGGTTTTAAAGATAAAGCAGACCGTTTAGAAGATGTAAACTCTGGATTATTTATGTATCCAATGCTAATGGCTGCAGATATTTTATTATATGATGCAGAGGTTATTCCTGTGGGTAAAGACCAACTTCAGCATATCGAATTTACAAGAGATGTTGCCTCTCGTTTTCATGCAAAAATGGGTGAAGCTTTTGTTTTACCAGAAGAAAAACTGCAAGAAAACACCATGCTTATACCAGGTACAGATGGCGAAAAAATGAGTAAAAGTAGAGATAACTATATCAACATCTTTTTACCAGAAAAACAACTTCGTAAAAAAATAATGAGTATTGAAACAGATAGTACACCGCTAGAAGAACCTAAAGACTGGAGTACGTGTAATTGTTTTGCTATTTACAGCTTATTAGCTAACGAAGAACAAATTACAACAATGAAAGCCAATTACGAAAATGGTAATTATGGCTACGGTCATGCTAAACAAGCACTTTACGAATTAATCTTAACTACTTTTGAAACTCAAAGAGAACGTTATAACTATTACATGCAAAACTTAGATAAAATAGACGACGCTTTATCTATCGGTGCAGAAAAAGCAAAAAAAGTAGCTGATAAAGTATTAGAAAGAGTTAGAGAAAAAGTTGGGTACTAAATAAGCTCAAACAATTTACCAGGCAAAGGTCTAACTACGCCTTTTAACTCCATATTAAGTAAAATACTTGCTATTTTATAAGTTGGTAATTTACAGTTTATGGCTATAACATCTAAAAGCTCTTTATCATTGTTTTTTAGATAGTTATAGACTATTTTTTCATCTGCATCGAGCTCAACAAATAATTGCTTTTGCACTGGTGGTTTTTTCAATGCTTCTAATTCCCAATTAAGCATGTAAGGAATATCATATGGTGTAGATAGTAAGTGCGCCTTTTGTTGCTTTATTAGGTTATTACAACCAACACTTTGGCTATCTGTTGTTCGACCTGGTACTGCAAAAACATCTCGGTTATAAGAATTTGCAATATCTGCTGTTACCAAACTTCCGCCTTTTTCTGCAGATTCTATGACAATAGTCGCTTGGCTTAAACCAGCTATAACTCGATTTCGTTTTAAAAAGTTGTTACGATCAAAGGTATCACTACTCCAAAAATCAGTATAAAATCCGCCATTATTCTCTACTTCTGCTACATGTTTTTTATGTACTTTAGGATAAATTTGGTTTAATCCATGTGCCAAACAACCAATAGTTTGCAGTTTGTTTTTTATTGCTGCTTTATGTGCTGTTATATCGGTTCCGTAAGCAAAACCAGAAACAATTATAGGTTTATATATAGCTAAGTCTTCTACTAATTTTTCGCAAAAAGCAATACCAGATGTTGTTATTTTTCTAGTACCAACAAGACTTATAATGTGTTGGTTATTTAAGTTGATATTTCCTGAAGAAAACAATAAAATAGGACCATCCAAACAATGTTTTAAATTTTCGGGGTAAGTTTCATCTAAAAAATAGTGGCAATTAATACCTTCATCTTTTATGTATTTTAATTCACTTTCTGCAGCTTCAAGATGATTAGATTTATGTAATTCGCTTAACAAAATTTCACCAATACCATCAATTTTTAGAAGATTGCTTTTTTTCTCTTTAAAGACAGCTTCTGCACTTCCGCAGTGATTTATTAGCTTTTTTGCAGTCGTATCACCAATTTTTGATACGTGTTGTAAGGCTAAAATATGCAGTAATTGGCTATCTTTCATTTTATATTATTCTGATTTTTAAGCTACAAGAAAAGAAATTTATTGCTGTTAATAAATAATAGGGTCTAAATTTTATTCGCTTTTAAAAATTTATAACTTTGTTTTTATGCAATTAGAAACCTACATCAGCGATTTGTTATACCGTTACGATTGTGTGACTGTGCCAGAGTTTGGTGCTTTTTTAACACAACGTAAATCGGCTACAGTACACGATTCTACCAACGCGTTTTATCCGCCAAAAAAAGTATTATCGTTTAATGAACAAATACAAAATAACGACGGACTTTTAGCCCGTTACATTGCCGATGTAGAAAAAATACCTTTTGAAGTTGCTACACAAAACATTGCAATGCGTGTTAAATCTTTAAAATCTTATTTAACCGAAGGTGAAACTTTAACCTTTGAAAACATTGGAGATTTAAAGTTAAATAATGAAGGTAAAATGGAGTTTACGCCATCTTATCACCTTAATTATTTAACAGATGCGTTTGGATTATCGCAATTTGTAAGTCCTTCTGTAACTAGAGAAGAATACAAAAAAGAGGTTGAAACTATTGAAAAAGAAGTACCAACCATTGCTATTACTAAAGAAAAACGTAAAAGCAGACCTTATCTTAAATATGCTGCAATTGCTATTATTGCTTTAGGTTTAAGTGGTTTTGGAGTAAATAATTACTACAAAAACATAGAAAACCATAACCAAATAGCTCAAGAAGAAGCAGACGCACAATTAGAAGACCAAATACAAGAAGCTACTTTTGTAATTAGTAATCCATTGCCAGCCGTAACTTTAAACGTAAATAAACAAACTGGTAACTATCATGTGGTTGCTGGTGCTTTTAGATTTGAAGAAAACTCTGATAAAAAAGTAGAGCAATTAAGAGCTCAAGGCTATAAAGCGAGAAAAATAGGCACTAATAAGTATGGTTTACATCAAGTAATTTATGCAAGTTATACTTCTAGAGAAGATGCTTATAATGCCTTAAACAGTATTAGAAAAAACAGTAATAAAGACGCTTGGCTACTTATTAAACAATTAGACTAAGCTATTTTAAACAAATAATAAAAGTCTCTCAACATAAAATTGTGAGGCTTTTTGTTTTCATAATTATTTGTAAAAAGCTAAAACTAAAACTACAAATCGCCTTACCTTTGCAAAAAATTTAAGACATGACACCAAAAACTGCAGAAAGTACAAAAACAACAATGACCGATTTAGTATTACCTAGTGAAACTAATCCGTTAAATAATCTTTTTGGTGGTGAATTATTAGCACGTATGGATCGTGCTGCAAGTATTAGTGCAAGACGCCATAGTAGACGTATTGTGGTAACTGCATCTGTTAATCACGTAGCGTTTAATAGAGCTGTACCTTTAGGAAGTGTTGTTACTGTTGAAGCTAAAGTATCTAGAGCCTTTAAAAGCTCTATGGAAATATATATTGATGTTTGGATTGAAGATCGTGAGTCTGGAGAACGTACAAAAGCTAATGAAGCTATTTACACCTTTGTAGCTGTTGACGAAACGGGAAGACCTGTAAAAGTACCAGAACTTGTACCAGAAACCGATCTTGAAAAAGAACGTTATGCTGCTGCTTTAAGACGTAAGCAATTAAGTTTAGTTTTAGCAGGGAAAATGAAACCTCAAGACGCTACAGAACTTAAAGCTTTATTTGAGTAATTACATTTTATAAACCCATTCTGCTGGGTTTTGTGATGCATTATTTTTATAAACGCTAAACTTTAATAAGGTTTGACCATCGCTGTCTGTAAAGACTTCGCCAATCTGTTGTTTTGTAGAAATCTGTTCGCCTTTTTTAACGTAAACTGTTTTTAAATTACCATAAGCTGTAATGTAATTACCATGTTGGATTAAAACCACAGGATTACTCTTTTTTTGCACCATTACAGCTAAGACTTTACCTTTAAAAACAGCTCTAACTTTAGCATCTTTTTCGGTAGCTATTCTTACACCGCTACTTTGTATTTCGACACTAGGATTTATAGGAGATCTTTGTTTTCCGTAACGTAGTTTTACAATTCCCTTTTCTACTGGCCAAGGTAATTTTCCTTTGTTACTTATAAAGTCTGCTGCTATTAATTTTGCTTCTGCTGTTAATGCAAAACCAGATTTGTAAGTAGACGTTTTGCCTGCTTTTTTATTAGATTTTGCTATTTCGGCTTTAATAATTCGGTCTATTTCTTCATCTATTTTAGCAGCTTCGCGCTGTTTTTCTTTTATTTGAGATGCATACTTATTTAAGTCTTTTTTAATCTCTGCCATTATAGATTGATGTTGCTTTCTATCGGCTTCTAATTGATTTTGAATGACCTTATTTTCTGCAATTAAATTATCCTTTTCTTCTTTTTGCTTAACTAAATCTAAGTTTAAATCTTGAAGCTTTTTTGCTTTTACTTTTATGTCTTCAGCTTGTTGTTTCTGCACCTTTGCATATTGGTTCATGTACTGTAAACGCTTGTAAGCTTGTCTAAAATTATCTGAAGACAATAAAAACATTACACGGCTTTGTTCACTTTTATTTTTATAACTTTTTTGAATCGTTTTTGCGTAGTTTTCTTTTAAAATGGTAAGCTCGTCACGCAATTGCGAAATTTCTTTTTGATTATTATTTATAGATCTAGTTAACAAATTAGCTTGTTGATTGGTGACTTTTATTAAGTTATTAGTTACACTTAACTTGTAGTTTAAGTCTTCTATTAAAGCGGTTTGATCCTTCTTTTTGTTTTGATTTGAAAAAAGAAGATTGTTTATTTTTTTTATTTCGTTTCTAAGCTCTATTCGTCTTGCTTCAAGCTGATCTTTTTTATTGTTTTGCGCTTGCGCGGAAGTGATGCCAAGCAACAAAAACATTAATGAAAGGGTTAGAAACTGATTGAATTTCATGGTTATAATTCTATTTTTTTATATCCTGAAGGAATGCTAAACGGAAAACGTACATCTTCATTCAAATCTACAGATTTTAATTCTAAATTAATCACTAGTTGATCTTCATTTTCTATAGCAAATATCTTAGTTTCTGAAGGCAATGTTAGGTTGTCTACTTTTTGATAAGATAGATAGTCTATTTGTAAAATTCTACGTTCTTTAGGTTGTGCTATTTGCTGCGAGTCCATTTTAAAATGACTTGGATTGAACATTAAAAAAAGCTCGAATAAATCGCGTTGTTTTTTTGGCTTTAATTGGTACGATTGGTCAAAAACATCAATCTCGTAATCTTTATCATTAAGAGCAAACATAGATTGACCCAAAAGCATATTTTGTACTTTTTGAAAGTCTAATTCTGTCCCTAAAAGATTACTTAAATACGTAAAATCGCCATCAAAATAAGTATTGTCTAGTTTGTTATAAAACGCGACTCTTGTTGGTGTTATTAGTGCTTTTACTAACCCTAATTTACTCATCCAAATGGTTTTATCTTTTTCTATACGAAGACTAACGGTTGTTCCTTCAGATTTATTTTTTTCTATGTATTCAATTTTCATTTTACCGACTAAAGTCTTAAAATCTGATTCTACTTTTTCGGTTTGTTTAATTAATTGTTTTGCTGTTAATCTATTGTTTAGTTCGCCATTGGCAACAATAGTTTTGGCTGATTTACAACCAACAAATACAAATAAGAAAAGTATTGTATATAGAGAAAATTGAGTTTTAATAGTCATTAATTAGATAATTGTAATTTTTTTGCTTTATCACTAAACGTTTTTGCTTTATTTAAATTGTTTGTTGCAGTATAAGCTTTGGCTAATTGATTATAAAAATCGGCTTCCATTGGTTTGTCATCTATAATATAGTCTAAGCCCATTTCTAAGCTTTCTATAGCTTCTTTTGGTCTGTTTAGATAGTTTAAAGATACGCCGTGAGTAAGATATAAAACTGGTTGCGATGGGAAAATTTCTATACCTTCTTGGCTACGATCTGCTGCTTGTTTAAATTGTTTTAAATCTATGTGAAGAAGTATTATATTTCTTAATATCCCAAAGTTTTCTTCTTCCTTTTGCAATGCTTGTTGGTAAAAGTTTATTGCTTTTTGTTTTTCGCCTTTAAGTAAATAATATTGAGCTAGTTCTACCAACGTTTTACCACTAGACTCTATTTTTGTTAGCATAGCGGTAACATCTACTAAATCTTGTTCGTATTGCTGATTTTTACTTACAAATTTCACAAAATCTGCAAGCACTTTTATTTTAGAATCTGGATTAATTTTTGAGCTTTGTAAAGCAATTTTCATAGAATTAATTGCTTTATCGTGACTACCTTCATCTAAATAAAATTTATATAATGCTAGATGAACAAGTTGGTTTTTTGGATTAATTTCTAATAGCTTTTTTGCTGTTTCAAATGCTTTTGTCTTGTCGTTATTTTCGCTGTAACGATAGATTAACCTTAAGTAAGTTTCTTCAGATTCTGGATTTTTATCTACGCGTTCTTCAAGATTTTCAATTTGATCTTTTTTTCTACCTGTTGCGTTGTAAATACGGTTACGTAGTAAGTCTCTATCGTCTGTAATACCGTACTCTTCATCTAACTCGTCTAAAATTTTAAGCGCATCTTTAAAATTGCCTGTTTGTACGTAAATATTGGCTAAATCCTCTTTATAATCTGGATGATATTTCACCAATTGTCTAACAGTTTTTATGGCTTTATTATATTCTTTTTGCTGAATGTAAACATGATACAACTCGTCTAAAACCCATTCGTTATCAGGCTCCATTCTTAATGCATCTTTTAATGCATCTTCTGCCTCTCCAAAATTTTTAAGCTTGTTGTAGTTTTTACCTAATTGATAATAAATAACCACATGAGAATCGTCTAATTCTAAGCAACGTTTTAAGTTATCTACAGCACGGTCATAATTTTCTATACCGTGTTGTTTCATGGCTTCGTAGAAATTATTTTGAAATTCGTCTTCAAAATTTCCTAAGTCGTCATTTGGTGTTTTATTAAAATCTATTTGGGCATAGTTAGTCTGCGGAATGCATAACATTCCGAAAAGGAAATATAAGATGTAAAGCGTTTTTTTCATCTAAATAACCTTTTGACTAAGGTTTAAGTGATTTTTTAGTTTAATTAGGTCAATAATTATTCCAATTTATGTCTTTAAGATTTCTGCTTTCGCAGAAATTTATTCCAAAACAGAATAATCGCCAATGCTAATTTTAGTAAACTTACCGTCGTACTTAACGTGATTACCAATCATAGCTTCGTCTAAATTAGCATTTTTTATACTAGTTTGGTTTTGTATTAAACTATTTTTAACGGTTGAGTTTTCGATAACACAATTATTACCAATAGAAACATATGGTCCAACCGTTGCGTTTTTAAGCATTACGTTTTCTCCAATGTAACAAGGCGTTATAATTGTTGAATTTTCATTTTTAACAGAATCTGAAACTAGTTGCTCTTCTCCATCTGCTTGTAAAAAGCCTAACATACGTTGGTTTGTGTCTAATGTTATGGTTTTGTTTCCGCAGTCCATCCACTCGCTAACTTCGCCTGTTTTAAAGACTTTTCCATCTGCCATCATGCCTTTAATTCCGTCGTTAATTTGATATTCGCCACCATTAATGATATTGTTATCTAATACCTTTTGAAGTTGATCTTTTAGCTGGCTTACTTCTTTAAAATAGTAAATACCTATAACTGCTAAATCGCTAACAAATTGTTGTGGCTTTTCTACAAGTTCTACAATTTCTTTATTATCGTTTAATTTAACTACACCGTAAGCTTCTGGTTGATCTACTTGCTTTACCCAAATTACTGAGTCTGCTTCTGGATCTAAATTAAAATCTGCACGTATTAAAGTATCTGCATAAGCAATTACTGCTGGTCCTGATAAACTGTCTTTAGCACACATGATAGCGTGACCTGTACCTAAAGGTTGATCTTGACGATAGATTGAGGATTTTGCACCTAAACTTGTCGCTAAGTCTGTTAAACTTTGTACTACATCATCTCCAAACCATGCTGGATCACCTAAAACAAAAGCAACTTCGGTTATTGGTTGTTTTAAAACCTTTGCGATATCTTTTACTAATCTGTGTACAATTGGTTGTCCTGCAACAGGAATTAGTGGTTTTGGAACTGTTAAACTATGTGGTCTTAGACGAGATCCTCTTCCCGCCATAGGTACTATTATTTTCATTTTTTCATGCCTGCGTAAGCAGGTATCTTTTTTTAATTAAACTTATTTTTTGGGTTTTAGATTTCTTTTTTCAGGAATTTATTCTCTTATTTTATTAAAGTTAAGATTCCAATTCAGACTCAAATCTGTCCAGTTAGGATTTATTTCTTCAATTAACTCAATTTTCCAGTTTCTTTTCCATTTTTTAAATTGCTTTTCTCTTTTTTCAGCAATTAATCCATTTTCATATTCTTCAAAATAAACTAATTTATCACAATTGTATCTAGCAGTAAATGATTTAGGGTATGCTTTTAACTTATGCTCCTTAACTCTTTCATCTATATTGTTAGTTACACCTATGTATAAAACTCCATTAGGTTTATTTGTCATGATATAGACGTACCAAAGTTTCATTTTTACCTGCTTAGAGATTCCTGCTTTCGCAAGAATTATTTGACTCCTGTACTTCCAAAACCGCCTTTTCCACGAGATGTTTCAGAAAGAGTTTCTACCTCAATCCATTCGGCACGTTCGTGCTTAGCAATTACTAATTGTGCAATACGCTCGCCGTTTTCTATCGTAAAATCTTCGTTAGATAGGTTGACAAGGATAACACCTATTTCTCCTCTATAGTCTGCATCTACTGTTCCTGGTGCGTTTAAGACAGTTATTCCTTTTTTTGCAGCTAAACCACTTCTTGGTCTTACTTGCGCTTCAAAACCTATTGGTAACTCAATAAATAAGCCTGTTTTAACTATGGTACGATCTAAAGGTTTTAAGGTTATTGCTTCTTCTATATTTGCTCTTAAATCCATTCCAGCAGACGCAATAGTTTCATAATGCGGTAAAGCGTGATTGGATTTATTAATGATTTTTATTTGCATGAAATGTTATTTGAGTAGTTTTTTGATTTCTGTTTTTTCACTTACCACAATAATGCTCAAAAATAATAAAACTATAAGCGTATTTAAATAATAATTAGAATTAGTCTTTAAAGCCATGAAAGAAAGTACTATAGCAAGACCTAAATAAGATAAAATCTGTTTTAAATTATACGGAACAGGATAATGTTTTTGCCCTAAAATAAAAGAAAGAAGCATCATTGTTCCGTAAGCTGCTAATGTTGCCCATGCAGCTGCAATAAAGCCTATTTTTTCTATCATTAATAAATTAAAAACTATGGTTATAATTGCACCAATGATTGATAAATACATTCCGTATCTTGTTTTGTCAGTTAATTTATACCATATAGCTAGGTTGAAATATATTCCTAAAAATAAATTAGCCAAAAGTACAATTGGGACAATGTCTATTGCTTTCCAGTAGCTTTGATCTTTAACCAATGCTATTTTAAAAACATCTAAATATGAAATAATAAATACAAGCATAAAACTACCTGCTATAACAAAATATTTCATAATCAATGCATATGTCTGTTGTGCGTTTTTCTCTTTTGAATGCGAAAAGAAAAATGGCTCTGCACCTAACCTAAATGCTTGTATAAAAATCGTCATAAATACGGCTATTTTATAACATGCACTATAAGCACCATTAATGTCTTTATCTAATAAATAAGGTAAAATCCATTTGTCAAAATTTTCATTTACTACATATGCTAATCCAGCTACCATAATAGGCCAACCATATTTTAAGAGTTGTTTGAAAATTGATTTACTAAATTCAATTTTAGTCTTAAAGAAGTATGGTAAAAGCAAAAGAAACGTAATGACACTTGCTACCAAATTGGCTATAAAAATATATTGAACCAAATCTGTATTATCAAACCAAGAAAATTGAAAATTAAAGTGAGGAATTATCCACAAAAAGAAATAATTAAGTGCTACATAAATTAAGATGTTAGCAATTTTAATAGCAGCAAATTTTATAGGTCTTCCTGTTGCTCTTAAATAGGCAAATGGTGCTACTACTATCGTGTCCAACACCAATAATCCAACTAGTATTTTAAAATATTTAGGTGAAATATTAAGCCAACCAGCTATATCTTGATTAAAAACTAAAACCGCTATTAAAAATAATATAGTTGTAGTTACTAAACTGATAAAAGCAGTAGAAAATACTTTATCTTTTTCTTCAGATTTATTGAAAAACCTAAAGAAAGCCGTTTCCATACCATAAGTAAGTAACACATTAAAAAATGCTGCATACACATAAAAAGTTGTGTTATCAGAGTAGCTAACCGTTTGTAACTTATCCGTATGAAGTGGTACTAAAAGAAAGTTCATTAGACGCGGTAAAACCGTTGCTAAACCATAAATAATAGTATCTTTAAAAAACTTTTTTAGTACACTCAAGATTGTAAAATTTCTCTAAATGTATTGAATTTGTTACAGTAATAAAAACATTAATTTATTGGTGGTCCTTCTGGGTAGTAAACACCTTCTTTTTCTTCTATATTTGAGACTTTGTAATACTTAGTTATCCCGTTTTCTATATAGCTAATTACGCATTCTCTATTTTCTAATTGAAACGGGAAAAACCCTTTAGTCGTTAGTGCGTTATCTTCTTCATTTGTTAATCTTTTTGTTAACCTAGAAAAATATTGACCTTTTAATGGTAGAAGTTTTCCTTTCATTTTTCTAAAGTAAACGCTATCCATTTTTATACCTGCGTGATTTGGATATAGGTTTGTAAAATACAGGTTAACACCAGAGCTACCAATTGCTACACCGGTTGTCCAATGCTGTAAATACGTTTGAGTAAGTTGAATTGGTGCTTGCTTTTGTAATACATATTTTGAAGATGAACAACTACAAATATAAACGATTAACACGAAAAGTGTTATTAGAGATTTAAGGGCTTTCATAATGTAAGTAGGTTAAAATTAATTTTGTTTTGGTGGCGTACTGGGGAAATACTCGGCTTGTTTTTCTTTTATATTTTCAATTTTATAATACTTCTTTTTATCGTTTTCGGTATAAATGATAATTGCTTCGTTTTCTTTTAAATCGAAAGGAATTTCTGCTTCTGTTTTAGGAGAGAAATCTTCACTTTGATTAGCTTCAGTTAAAATACGTCCTATAAACAGATTTGGATTATTTGGTT
>Ga0160419_100821_pt1 | contig 16440 bp, 14 predicted proteins | sample CelAP2metagpilot_2_FD_108196 | JGI IMG/M metagenome (GOLD analysis project Ga0160419, IMG submission 108196) | Phycosphere-associated microbial communities from Cellana algal ponds in Kailua-Kona, Hawaii, USA - Cellana AP2-4-25 metagenome pilot ... | reverse complement strand
TATCCAAATTTACTAAAAGTGATAATCCATTTCAAAACTTTAACAATTTTGCCTAACTTAAGGCTACATAAATACAACCTCAAGATGTGCTACTCGACCAGACAGACCCGGGAACGGAAGGAACTGGAGAAAATGCTCTCCGTCAAGGCCATGTACGGTGACCTTGACACCGATCTGGAACTCATTTATTTCCATGCCAATGGATGGAGCCATCCCGTGATGTGGACCTTGGGCCAGGAAGAGCCCAACAATATGCTCCCGGCGATGTGGGGCATCATGCCCTCAAAGGAAAAGCAGGAAAACTATTCGGAGTATTTCAAGAACCCAAAGACCTTTGGGGGACTGAATGCCAAATCCGAAAAGCTATTTGACCATTTCGTGTACCGGTACTGTTGGGAGAACCAGCGGTGCATCATTCCCGTGGACGGTTTCTTCGAACCTCACAATACCAAGGTAAAGGTCAAGGGCAAGGATTTTAAGGTGCCTTTCTATTTCAAACGTAAGAACGGTGACCCACTATACCTAGCGGGCATTTATACCAACACGGCTGATGGGCGCAGGACCTTTGCCGTGTTGACCAAGGATGCCACCCCCATGTTCGAGGAAATCCACAATGAAAAGAAAAGGCGACCCGTCATCATAGATGATGAAAATTTAGATGCTTGGTTACATAACGGCAACAATGAATCCGACGTTCAAGATCTTATCGATGACGATTTATGGGAAGGTGATCTCGAAGCCTATCCCGTCACCAAGGATCTATATAGTAGAAGTGTGAATTCCAACTACCCGGGAATCATTGAAAGAGTGGACTACGAAGAAGTGTCCATTTCCTATGGATGACCATAAAAAAAGAGGAGCCTGTTGCCAGACCCCTCTAGTAATCCAAACTAGTCTTCCAAAGCCTTGGCCTGCTGCTCCAAGACCGTAACCCTTTCCCTGATCCGTGCTTCACGCTTTTGACGATTTTCCGCATAAGTGTCCTCAATGGCTGAAATCTTGTCCTTGTAAAAGGTTTGCATTGCCACATAGAACGTTTGGTTGGTCAGATCATTGGTGTGGTTGCTCTCCCCGAGGTGTACCTGACGGGTCAACAGGAACCGTAGCAGTTTGTACAACGTCTCTTTCTTGAAGCTTTGTTTGAACCGGACCACTAATTCTTCTCTGGACAACTGGGAATCATCCCCAAGGAAATCCCCAAAATGTTCCCTTTGGTCATGCCAGCCCAGATTGTTCTCGAACAATGAGATGGAAATGGCCACCATTTCGTCCATGGACAACGGTTTTTTACGATTGATATAATCGGTATCTCGGACCATATCCACCACTTCCTTGAACTGATTGTTGTTCTCAATCTGTTTTTTTCGCAATTCCCGTGCATTGATCTTAATAATCTGTTCCTCGGGAGTACATTCCGACATCTTTCGTTTCTCCAAGGACTTGGCACCTGAGCTTCCACCATCTGTTTCCTCCCTCACCTTAACAAAAATGGTCTGAGTCAAATAGGTATCCGTTTCCAGAAGAATACCCTTTTCGAATCCATGGTCCAAGGCGTTGTTCCATGCCTCCTCTTCCTCAGTAAAGGATTCTAAAGCCTCATTCAGGAATTCAGCCAATTCTTCCTCTGTGTATTCATAGTGCCGGTACCCCTCTTTAATACTTACCAAGGTAGGCTCGACCGGCCGCTTTAATATATCCAGTTCATTGGTCAAATGTACCTCAAGACCCACTTTTTTCATTTGGGCCAATACCCATTGGTTGCGTTCCTCATCCGCCCAGTATTTGCTGATATTGGGCACCAGTTTCAGCCCCTCCTTTTTTACCCTTTTCAAGAGTTGCATAAAGGTCTTGGTCTTTTTGTTCTCAAAACAAGATGACCGGGTACAGATCATCTTCCCTTCCCCGAACAAGTTACCTTGGTTCGCGGCATTGAAGGGGCAGACAACACATGCCCCTGCTTTGGGCACCAAAATTTTGTCCGTTACATTAAAGCAGGCTTTGGTCAGGTCAAAGGTCCGGCTTTCAATCATCCGTTTGATTCGATGCCCTTGGTATTCTCCTTCAAGGCTTTCCAGCATCATCTGTTGTTCCCTAGGTTCAAAAAGGGCCACGGCCACCCCAAGGGAGATGTTCATTTCCCCATTTCGGACGTAGTCCCTGAACCCTTCGATCAAACCGGCCAGTTTGATACGCTGGCGGATATAGTTCTCGGAACGTCCCAAACGCTTTGCAATCTCGTTCGGTTCGTAACGGCCCAACAGAAACTGGATGGCCTCTGCCTCCTCTGTGGGCTCCACATCCTTCCGTTGCAGGTTCTCAATGATCTGGACTTCCAGAACTTCCGTATCCACATAGTCCCTTACCATGGCAGGGATAGTGGTCAATCCTGCCAATTTACTGGCACGGAACCGACGTTCCCCCATGACGATGGTAAATCCTTCATCCGTTTTTCGTACTGTAATCGGCTGCAATACCCCATGTTCGGCAATGCTGTTGGCCAACTGTTGAAGGCTTTGATCGTCAAAGGTTTTTCGGGGTTGCGCTGAATCGGGAATAATAGAACTGATTTCCAACATTTGAATTTGTGGAACGCTATCTACTTTTCGAACTGTATTGGATTGTTTCGGTTTTAAAGGTTGTCCGTTACTTCTTTTGCGTGTAGCTCTCTGTCTTGTTTGTGCTTCCATGATTTTTGGATTTTTGTTAAACAATATTTGAGCGGTTACCAAGCGGAAGACAAAATTTTGGAGCGGCAAGGAAACGGAATAAATAGTGACATCGGGAACGGCTTTATGCCGTCCCTTGTCCGAGAAAAGATTGCGAGCTTAACTTGTGAGAAAAATTGGAATAAATAATTTATCCTTATAACATGACAATTTCAATAATGGAATTGATAGTATAATACTGGGCGGATTCTATTTTAGAAGGTGCGCTATAATACACTTTTAAATGTATTTATAGTTTTTAGATTAATTGTTATATTGAAAAGTGCGATTTAATACACTTTTTATTGGTTTTTTTGTAGAAAATACTATTTTTACACTAAAAAGAGCAACATAATGCACCCTGATAAGTTAGGACAGACCATAAAAAACCGAAGGGAAATACTTGCCATTACCCAAAAAGACCTAGCGGAACTTTCTGGTATGGGACTGCGCACACTAAAAGCCATTGAAAATGGAAAGTCAAACCCAACCCTTGAAACTTTGAACAAGCTCATAGGTGTACTTGGCATGGAATTGAGCATTGATGTGAGAAAACCTAAATTTTGATAGATGAGGATTGCAGAAGTCTATAGAAACGGAGAACTCACCGGATTGCTAACCGAGCATTCGGCCAATAATTATGAGTTTACATATGATGATAACTGGTTCAGGGATGATGGCAAACCAGCCATAAGTTTGACATTGCCCAAAACGAAAAAGACCCATCACTCCCAGCACCTTTTTCCCTTCTTTTTCAATATGCTGTCAGAGGGTGTCAACAAACAACTCCAATGCCGACAGTTACGAATCGATGAAAGAGACAGTTTCGGCCTATTGATGGCCACAGCAAAGAATGATACCATAGGCGCCATAACGGTAGAACAGATTTATAAAGAAAAATCATGAGTATCCCCAAAATAGCATACTGCCCAGGAACTTTGGCCGAAGGTTTCACGACCTACAGCCAGAATTGCCTGAACCGTGTTTTCGAAGGGAGAAAGGTAAGCCATATCCTTCCCTATGACCCTCCCACTGAAAGTGAGGAGGTGGCAGAGAAGTTCCAGGAAAACCGAAAACGAATTTCAATTTCCGGAGTCCAGGAAAAACTCTCGATGGTCCTTGAAAAAAACAAACTGCGTTTGACAAAGGAAGGGGAACAGGGCACGTACATCTTAAAACCTATCCCCAGAGACCTCAAAAAGGTTGACCAGATACCGGGCAATGAACATTTGACTATGCAAATTGCCCGGCAGGTATATGGGATACATACGGCCGAGAATGCAATTCTATTTTTCAGTAATGGTGAACCTGCATACATAACAAAACGTTTTGACGTAAAAGAGGATGGCACCAAACTGGGTTTGGAGGATTTTGCCTCATTGGCGGGTAAGACCTCCGAAATAGACGGTGTCGAATACAAATACAATTACAACTACGAAGAAATCGGCGAATTGATCAAAAAATATGTTCCGGCATATAGGGTGGAGTTGGAGAAATTTTTCCAATTGGTGATATTCAATTATCTATTCTCCAACGGTGATGCCCATTTGAAAAACTTTTCGTTGCTCGAAACCCCCAATGGTGATTACACCCTTAGCCCCTCCTATGATTTGATAAATACAAGAATCCATGTGAACGATAGCGATTTTGCCTTGGACGGCGGATTGTTCAAGGATGTTTTTGAGTCTGAAGAGGTCAAGACCAATGGACGGGTCGGTCTACAAGATTTCGAAGAATTCGGTAGAAGGTTGGGCATCATGGAGCCACGTATGGTTCGACTCATGAAGCCTTTCAGACAACATCAAGACCTTGTGGAAACATTGATTCAACGATCTTTCCTAAATCAGGAAACCAAGGATTTTTATATTAACGAATATGTGTTTCGATGTGGGCAGCTCAACAAAGTGTAAGAGTCCCTACTAACGATGGAATCCTTAGTGATTAATTGAACTTTGTTCTTTTTGGAACCAATTAAAACCTTCCATCAATACCTCAGAGTACATTGCCCCATTTCGATTTTTTGACTCTACAATAGTGTGGAACAGCAACCATCTCCAAACAGTGTTAAAATTTATTGCGAAATGTTAAATTTTGAAAAAGTGTGCAAAAAGTGTGCAGGAAAAATGATTCTAAATAATTTACATTAAGACCAAAAAAGACAAAACCCCAGTGTTTACTGGGGTTCATAGTAGTGATCGCGGAAGGATTCGAACCTTCGACCGTCTGCTTAGAAGGCAGATGCTCTATCCAGCTGAGCTACGCGACCTAAGTTTGCGGGTGCAAAGATACTAATGTAACCGATTGTAAAAAATATTTTTTTAATTTCTTGGTTTTTTTCTGCCCAATCAGCTTGATCAATCCAGGTCTCCTTTATTGAAACCCTATCTTTTTCAGTCCTTTATGGCTTATTTTTATCACTTCCAAAGGCTTTTTGTCCCAAGTCATATCTTGTTCAACAAAGTAGTTTTCCATACCCGAAGCATTTTTTTTCTTCAAAATTCTACTAAAATCGATGGTTCCTTCGCCAACTGGGGCAAATTTACCCTCTTTGTCCATATCCTTCACATGCCATAGTTTGAATCTACCCGGGTACTTTTCAAAATAAGCGACCGGATCGGCCCCTGCCCGGGTTACCCAATATAAATCCATCTGAAAGTTTACATAGTCGGGGTCGGTATTCTCCAAAAGATAGTCGATAGGTACAACCCCATCTTCATTCTCCTTATACTCAAAATCGTGGTTGTGGTACAATAATTTTAAGCCTGCCTCCTCACACTTCTTACCAAGGGTGGTCAAAATAGTGGCGAGATCCTCAACAGATCCATCCATTCTCATGGTCATGCTTTCACGGTCAAAGGTAAACATGCCCATTGGCGGAACAGGAATGGTAAAATACGTAAAACCAGCCGCCTTGGCATCCGCAATCTGTTGGTCCGCATTTTCCATAGTCACTCCTCCCATGTGCGTGCTTACAGGCGTTAAACCAACACGGTCTAAGTAGGTTTTAAATGCTTGAGGTTCCATACCGTAAAATTTCCCATGGTCGTAACCTGCAGCTTCAATATAGGCATATCCGGCATCAGCCACTTTCTGTAATGTTGCTTTAGCATCTTCCCCCATATCGTCCCTAACCGTATAAAGGGCCAATCCACCAAAATTATCTTGTGCATAACTTGGCGCTGCAGATAGAACAATCGCAATTATGAGCAGTATGATTCGATTCTTGTGTACCATAACAATATTCAGTTTGTTTATTAAAATTCTTATACAATATAGTGCAATACACATAATATTTTTAAAAGATATTGTGATTTTATGCTTGACGAATACCTTCCTGCTGACCAGAATAAGTATAGATACCTTTTTGTATCTGAAAAGAATGGGTTATCTTATTCATCCAAAGCCAACTAAGATGACCAAAAAACTTTTTTTTGTCTGTAGTGCAACCTTGCTTTTATTTTCCTGCCTACAGAACAATAAAACAAACCACAAAATTCAAGTATCTTTTGACCAAGCGGCAAGTGAGCTAAGCAAAGATGGCCGCTTACTTCTAATGCTTTCAACGGACGATAGCAAGGAACCACGTTTTCAAATTAATGATGGGTTAAACACACAACTCATTTTTGGGATGAACGTAGAGGGTATGGAACCCGATGAAACCTTCACTTTTGATGAATCCATATTTGGGTACCCCTACCCAAGTTTATCCGATGTCCCACCTGGAGAATACAATGTACAGGCGCTATTGCACGTGTATGAAACTTTCAATTTAAGTACAGGTCACACGGTAAAACTGCCCATGGACAATGGGGAGGGCCAACATTGGAATACCTCTCCCGGAAACCTGTATAGTAAACCTTTTAAAATTACGGTTAGAGAAAACGGTATCGAAAATATTTCCATCGTAATGGATCAGGAAATCCCCCCGATTCCCGAGCCGGAAGACACCGATTGGATAAAACATATCAAAATAAAATCCGAAAAATTATCGGAATTCTACGGGAGGGATATGTATCTGGGTGCACATGTACTTTTGCCCAAAGGGTTTAATGAACACTCAGAGGCCAAATATCCGTTAATGGTTTTCCATGGACATTTTCCAAAGGATTTTGGCGGATTTAGGACCACCCCGCCCGACCCCAATTTAGAACCCGAATATTCTGCACGGTTTGATTTGGAAGGCTACAATATTATACAGCAACAAGAAGCCTATGATTTTTACAAAAGATGGAACGAGCCAGACTTTCCCCGCTTCTTGATTATTGAAATTCAACACCCCACCCCCTATTATGATGACTCCTACGCGGTAAATTCAGCCAGTCAAGGCCCCTATGGCGATGCCATTACCTACGAACTCATACCATATATCGAAAAAGAGTTCAGGGGTATGGGAGAAGGTTGGTCACGATTTTTGTATGGAGGTTCCACTGGTGGTTGGGAGGCTCTCGCGGTTCAAGTAAAATACCCGGATGAATACAACGGTTGTTTTGCTGCCTGTCCCGACCCCATAGATTTTAGAGCGTATTGCCTCACCAATATTTATGAGGATGACAATGCGTATTACTACGATTCGGCACATAAACAACTGGAGGTACCCTCCCATAGGGATTATCTGGGCGACATTCAATCCACCTTAAAACAAGGCAATCATTTGGAACTGGTGCTTGGCGACAAATCCCGATCTGGGCAACAATGGGATATTTGGGAAGCTACCTATTCCCCTCAAGGGGAAGATGGTTATCCGGTAAGGATCTGGGATAAAATGACCGGGGATATTGACCACGAAGTTGCCGAGTATTGGAAAGAAAACTATGATCTAAGACACATACTGGAACGCGATTGGGAAAAACTGGGCCCTAAGCTTAAAGGCAAAATACATATTTATTGCGGCGATATGGACAATTACTATTTAAACAACGCCGTCTATCTCATGGAAGATTTTCTTGAGAACACCACAGAGCCCTTTTATGATGGCGAAGTGCTGTATGGAGACCGCGCTGAGCATTGTTGGAACGGCGACCCCAATGAGCCCAACGCCATTAGCCGTTTACGATACAACTCCATGTATGTACCAAAAATTATGAAACGGATTGCAGAAAGTGCTCCGCAAGGCGCCGATTTGAGCAGTTGGAGGTACCCGTAAAGAACTTTTACCCATCCAAGAGCAATGCTAATGCATAATATTTAAAGTAATTGATGCTTTATGGTTTATCAAATGGTCAATAAATACAAGATAGCATATTACTTGTCCAAAAAATTGAACAAACCTCAATATTGGCCAAGAAATAAAACAATGAGTGACAAACAGTTTTTAAAGTGAAGTTTAAAGAGCCTTAATGCATTACTTATGTGGGTCTCAACGGTTCTGATAGAAATATCCATTTCCAAGGCAATTTCCTTGTTATTGTACCCTTGAACACGACTTAAATAAAAAACTCTACGGCACTTGTTGGGGAGTTTCCCCATCGTTGTTAGAAAGAGTTCTTCGGATTCCAAGTAATCCATATGTTCTTTTACCCCATCTACAGCAGGCCGAGCTTCCAAAACTTGTTCGGAAAAAACTTTCCTCTTTTCCAATTTTACGTAGTTAATGGCTCTATATTTGACACCTCTGAAAAGATAGGCCTCGATTTGTTCAATCTTGACCGTTTCGGTTTTTTCCCAAAGACTTATAAATATTTCCTGTACAAGATCTTGGGCCACTTGATGGTCATCCACAAAACTATGTGCATAAAGATATAGTCTTTTCCAATAGCTGTTAAAAATCTTTTCCAGTGCTTTTTCTTGGCGATTCTGGAGTGCATTTATGAGCAGTTTTTGGTTTTCCATCAGCTGGGGCAGCTTGGTTATGTATTGAGCTTCGCAATCAAATTTATCGCCTGATCGTGAATAAATTTGTAGTTGTAGATTATGCTATTGTTATCAAAAAAACTCCAGGACAAGACATAGCCGTCCTGGAGCTTTATCATTACTAAACTACCAATTTGGGTTTTGCGTTAGATTCGGGTTCAATTGCAGTTCCTGTATCGGAATAGGTAAAAGATAATCCCTGTCTTCATTAAAACTTCTGGTGTTGAATTCTGGTAGTGGATCTATTAAGTTATCCGCACTTAAATGAATATCTGCGCCCAACTTAAAATATTTTGCGCCTGCAATTTGATCGGCAGGTGCATCACCTTCGTAGATTACAGTATCGATGGAACCATTGCCGTCCAAATCGTACTCCCCTGCCCCCGGCAAATAAATTCCGCGCAGTGGCAATGTTATGGATTGGCCTATCTTCCACCGTCTAATATCGTTCCAACGATGTCCTTCCATATAAAGTTCTATTCGGCGCTCCCGTCTAATTTCCAATAACAATCCTTGATTGGCACCGCTAACGTTGGGATAGATCATTGCTTGGTAATCATCAGGGTCAGCATTGGAATCATCCATGGACAGACCGGGCATACCTACACGATTTCTTAGTAGTCCGATCGAACGGTCCACATCATCTTGTGTAATGGTCCCTAATTCCGCTTTTGCTTCGGCAAAGTTTAGTAGTACCTCTGCAAAACGAAATACGGGCAGATCATTGGTATTTTGATTGATACCATCGGAATTGGAACTGATCACAAACTTGGTAATATGATACCCTGTTATTGAAAATGACAGGTCCGGAGGCAAGGCCGTACCCTCACCCACCCTACTATATCCGGGGGTACGAATGGTCTGTGCCAACCTTGGGTCGCGATCTACTGTTTCATCGGCAAAGGAAACGGCATTAAAATCGGCTTGATCGGTAAAACGGGAACCGTCCGAATTTAAATATGAATTTACCGCACTTTTTGGCATTCCCGGTCTTCCTTGTGACCCTGTCAAGGTATAATAATTGGCACGGTGCCCGTTGGTAAGGGGTTCCGTATATTCCCGTGCCAAGATCACCTCTGTTGTTTGCGCTGTTTCAGCTCTGAACAAATCCGCATAATCTAAATTTGGGTTTCCGGTACTATAGAGTGAATAAACACCGGTGTCCATCAACTCTTCCGATGCATCAGCGGCCGCTTCCAGATATTTCTCATATCCGGATATACCGTGGTATTTTTCGAAAGTTCCTTCAAATAAGGCTACTCTGGATTTTAAGGCGAGGGCCGTAAATTTACTCACTTCGTAAGCATATTGTTCATCACCCATGTTGTTTATGGCCCAATCCAAATCTTCAAGGATCTTGTCAACTACAAATTGTCTGCTATCCCTGGCCTTGTAAAGTCCTTCGTCGTCGGCCTCCATAGTGGTATCGTACCATGGCACGTCGCCAAAGTTTACGACCATTCCAAAATAATAATAGGCCCTAAAAAACCTGGCAACTCCCCCAAATCTGTTCTTGGCCGCTTCATCCTCACACCGCTCATAGTTTTCCAAGAAATAGTTGATGTTGCGTAAATTGCCCCAGTTCCAGCCTCCACCGGTAGCAGGTACGATTCGCGCCCCGATCATTAGATCGCTCAAGGTGTTGTGAACAATGTCACCACACTGGCTGTCGTAAGTAAAAATCTCTTTTCTAGCGGTGCTGTTGGGTAACATTAAATAGAAACCATTGGTGTACAACTCTAGGTCGGAAGCCGTAAGAAAGAAGCTTTCTTCGCTTACATCTGAAATTGGATTTTTGTCCAAATAATCATCACTACAGTTGATAAAAAACAGACTGCTTAAACTTAACAATGTAATATATAATCGTTTCATCGTCATTTTTTGATTTAAAATTGAATGGATAGGCCCAATGAATAGGTTTTGGACATAGGTGCTTCCTGACCTCTTGAATCGTAGGCATAAGAGCCAGAAGGAGCATTCAAGTTAACTTGATTACTGGCAATCTCCGGATCTATATAGTCGGTCAATTTGGTAAAAGTCAAAATGTTCTCCCCACTTAGATATAGCCTAACCTTTTTAACCGGTAATCTGTTCAATACGGATTGTGGTAGATTATATCCAACGGTAAGGTTCTTTAACCTTAGGTACGATATATCCTGTAGATAGCGATCGTTGGTATTTCGGAGTGAGTTCCGTGTACTTAGTGCTATATAACCAAATCCTCTTGGATAGTAGGCGTCAGGGTTATCTGCGGACCATATATTATTGGCCAGGTCTTTACGCACAAAAGATGCATATGGGCGACTATAGGGACCCCAGAATAATTGCGAATTATAACCAGGGTACCAATCTTGTTTGCCAACCCCTTGAAAAAATGCGGAAATGTCAAAACCTTTCCAACTGGAGGCTATCTTAAAGTTGTACAGATATTGCGGAGCCACATTGCCCACAATTTTTTGATCCCCTGGATCATCAAGGGTATTGGTACCTGCATTGACCACACCATCACCATTTAGATCCGTATATTTTACGTCTCCGGGCTGTAGCCCTCCCCTTGGGGTTATCCTTGGGCTAACATAGGATTGGTCCACATGGGCGGCAATTTCTTCCTCGGACTGGAAAAGTCCCTCAATTTCATATCCCCACAAGTCTCCGATCTTCATGCCTTCATAAAATGAATTTAACAGGTTTTCCGGATTATCAAATCTGGTGATCGTAGTTTCCGAATTGGAAAGACCTGCGCTAAAACTAAATTGCAATGGTGATCCTCCGACTACAAAGCTATCGGAGTATGCAACAGAAAGTTCGAACCCTTTTGTCTCCAAATCCGCTGCATTTTCCTGTGGAGCAGCTGCCCCCAATGTTGCAGGGAGTACTTGCCCCGCTGTCAACATTCCCAAGGTTTCCCTTTTAAACCAGTCGAAATTGGCGGTTACCTTATTTTTGAACAATCCCAAATCAAGTCCAAAATCCAAGGTTCTGACTTCTTCCCAAGTTATCTCTACCGGATTTAGAGATGGAGACGAAATATACTCCAAAGGACTTCCATTTAAGGAGAATGCTTGGTTAGCAGATCGGCTCAATACAGGTTGGTAGGCATAAGGGTCAACTTCTTGATTTCCCAAGGAACCATAGGAAGCTCTTAATTTTAATTGACTAATGGTAGGGTTGAGGCTTTGCATAAAACTTTCGTTATGTATGGCCCAAGCTGCGGATACCGATGGAAAAAAGCCCCATCTAAAATCAGAGGGGAATCTGGAAGTACCATCGTACCTTCCGTTCAGTTCTAAAAAGTACTTACTATCATAATCATAGGATAACCTTGTATATACGCCCTGCAACGCCCATTCAAAGGCACTGCCCGTGGCATTGTCCGCAGTGGTTCCCAATCCAAGAGAATTTAGTTCGTCGGATATTAAACCCTGAGTACTTGCCTGTATTGTTTTGCTGTACATGGATTCCTGACCAAATCCTGCCATTATATCTACTTGGTGCTTTCCAAATCGATTCTTATAATTGGCATAGATATTAAAGGCATCATAATCGGATGTAGTATTGTACTCCGTTAATTGATCTACTCCCATATTCTCAACCTCACCGATATAAATACTCCATGGAACCATAGTGGAACGCTGATATATGTTCTGGTTCATTTTCCTATAGGCATAACTTGCCTTAAGGGTAAAGCCATTGAAAGGTGTCAACGTAGCGGTGATTATATTGGAGAATTCCGAATCCTCTGTCTCTTGCTTGGCCCGACCATATAACAAAGAGGCGTACAACCCATCTCCGGCGGCATAATTGTTCAATTCGCTTCTATAAAAATAGGTGCCGTCCGGATTCGTCGGGGAGTACCAGGGCATTGCATGGTTGTACACTAGGTAGTTCCAGTAATTGCCATGCCATCCACCTCTGTATCCGCCATGCTGCAGATCATTGAACCGGTTATATTGCATGTTATCCGTTAAAGTGATCCAATCATTCAGTTTAAAATCGACTTTTGCCCTATAATTTTCCTTTTTGAATTCATCTTTTTGGACTTTCAGGATACCGGTCTCTCGATAGTTTCGATAAGAGAAATATCCTTTCAACTTCTCTGTACCTCCACTTATGGATGCATTATAAATTTGCGAAGGCCTGCTTTTTCTAAAAAAAGTATTCCACCAATTTGTTTTGGCATAGTGCACATATTGCTCCCTTCCGTTTCTTGTATCCGTGATCACACCTGCCAATGAAGGATTGGCCGATACTTCCTGAAGTGCGGCAAGATCACTTTCGGTATATCCGGAATAGGATGCACCACTATTGGCCTGGAAAAACCCATCGGCAATTTGAATGGCCTCATATGGGTCCGTTACAAAGTCTGTATTGGTGGTTACTTGGCTAAATGCAGTAGTCGTTTCCAGACTAACGGTAAGATCGCCCTGTTTTGCTTGTTTTGTTGTGATCAGAACAACACCAAAAGAAGCACGGGCCCCGTAAATAGCTGCGGCACCCGCGTCCTTCAAAACACTGATGTTCTCTATATCGTTTGGATTGATATCGTTTATATCCCCTTCTACACCATCTATTATGATCAAAGGCTCTCCCCCGTTTATGGACGTAAAGCCTCTAATATTAATATTTGGGGTATCTGTTGGGCGTCCGTTCGACCGCGTAATGGTGAGTCCCGGGGTTACTCCCTGCAAGGCAACTGCAGCATTGCTCAAAGGACGTTCGGCCAATGCCGACACATCTACCTTGCTTACGGCCGCACTGAGCGATTCCAAGGTCTTCTCTCCATATCCGATGACCACTACCTCATCGAGTTCCTGATTGTTGGCAGTCATCGTTATGGACACATTATCCACCCCAGCCAATATGGTGTAGGTCTGGGTTTCCATTCCTATGTAAGAAAACTCGAGAACTTCACCGCTAGCTGCACTTATCTCAAAATTTCCATCGAAATCCGTGATTATGCCCTTGTCCGTTCCAAGCACTTTTACATTGGCTCCCATCAATGGTTGTCCATTGTCATCCTTTATGGTTCCACGAATTGTTCTTTGTAATGATCTGGCCTCTTTTTTTGGGAGTACAAATACAGTAATGTTGCTTTTCTGGATCTGATAACCAAGTCCGTAAACCTTGGCCAAATGGTCCATTACATCGGTAAGGGGCCTGTTCTTAAAATCGACATTGATTTGCTGATCGATGTTCTTTACTTCGCTATTGTAAATAAAACTTACCGTAGCCTGCTCTTCGATACGATCAAAAATATCCATTAGACTTATCCGATCTTGTTTTAAACTAATGGTGTTAAAACTTGCCGGTCCGGCTTGTACGGGCATGGCAAAAAAATGGAATGTCCATAAAATCATGAACACTTTCATAATGTTTCTGTTGAAAAAATATAGTAATTTTGGTTTCATTATTTCATACTATGTATTTGGTGAATATGTAGTTTTTATCGAGCCTTTTCTGTTGGCGCAGGAGAGGCTTTTTTTAATTTTGGCTTTAGTTCATTGGCACAATGGTTTATTTATGGTTTTGCTTTTTATAGGTGATTTTTGTTCCAGTGAGCAATTCCAAACTATGGAGTGTCTCATCTAGTTTTGGGTCTATAAACTTACCTGTTATCGTCTGTTGTGTTACTTCTCCATTTGACTCGATCTGAAGTTCCACATTGAACCAGCGCTCCACTATCTTCTGCGCTTCTTGCAATGAATGATCGTTCAATTTCAAAATATTCTTCATCCAAGAAGTATCATTATCCGTTTTTTGGGTCAAGACACTATATATTCCGGTCTTGCTATTGTACAACAATTGTTCATCGGGTTTTAAAATTGCCAATGTTCCGTCCTTACCATCAACTTGTACAGACCCTGTTTTAAGGCTTACCTTAATTTTTTCGCTTGTGCTATAGGCATTTATATTGAATGTAGTTCCCAGTACTTTTGTTGTTAGACCAGCTGCAGAAACCAGGAAAGGTTGATCCGGATTGTGTTCTATTTGAAAAAATGCCTCTCCTTTTAGGGTAACCTGTCTTATGTCGGTATCAAAAAAGCTTGGATAAGAAATACTGCTCCCGGCATTTAAGGTAACTGTGGAACTATCTGGCAAAACCACCTCTTTTCTTTCACCAAATCCGGTAGCTATAGTGATGACCTCAGCGTGATCAAACTTAAACTCGTTCAACAAAGTGGCTCCCAACGCAATGATCAACGCCAATGATGCGGCAATTCGAACAAAATTTAAGTTCGTTCTTTTTCGTCCGCTAGTGTTTTCAACTTTTCCAAGATGAACCAATAGCTGCTGAAAAATGGTCCTTCTCACCTCTTGTTTCTTTCTAGGGGTTAGCAACTTTCTTTCGTAATGGCGGTAGTGTGATTCAAGCTCATTTTTTTCTCCTGTACTAAGGTCACCGTTCAAATGCTTATCGACTAGCTCGTGAAACCGCTTCTGATGATCCATCATATTTGTTTTTCGGTCTTTTGGGGAAAGTCAAAAAAAAAGACCTTTACACGTATGGTGAAAGGTCGTTCTGTGTGGTTGTTAACGATTATTTCATACCGGGTTTATTTGCTTAACAATGAACTAACATTTTAAGCTGTCGGTCCTTTACATATCCTCGCTTTTTATGGTTTGGATATAAGTATTACCGAAGTTGTCCGTTACCTCAATTGTGATCTTATCCAGATTTTCGCCAGGTTCAAAAAAGAACATATGATCGCTTTTTGCTGGTTCTACCCATGGTCTTCTTTCTGGCAAGAGCTTGCCAAGGTGCAATTCTATGCTCATTGGGTCGGTAGCATCAACTTTATGGATATGGGATTTACGATCTCCGTTTTCGTACCAGCAAATCTTCCAGTCAGGGTTCCAGTTCCATATATTTAGGGCACAGGAGTTTGGGAACTCGGGATGGCTTCCTCTTTTATAAAACCTGAATTGATGATCCATCGATTCGCCTACCGATTTGTATTTCCAAGTTACCTCGCTTCCGCGCATTTGATATACTCCATATCCGTTGGGTGTTCCATCACTGCAAATAGGTCCGCTCCACCAAGCACCGCACACGGCCCCATGCACATGTTCAAATCGATTTGAATCGGGATAATTGGTATTTCGATGGGTATGCCCAGAAAGTATATGTACCTTAAAAGGTGCCAAAAGTTCGTACAAGTGTTCTTTGTTCTTTACTCCAGAGGCAACGGGTATATGTGTACACACGACTACCGTACTGCCCTTTTCTATATGGCCAAGGTCCTGTTCCAACCAAATCAACTGGTTTTCCGTTATATACCCTATGTACTCCTTATTATTACCTGTAAAGAAAACATCATCCAAAATTACGTAGTGGATCTCCCCGCGGTTAAACGAATAGTAGGTTGGCCCAAAAAGCTTGTTAAAGGTACTTGTTGATAGTTCATCGCTCCGGACACCTAAATCCATGTCATGATTTCCAACGACTTGAAAAAATGGAACCCCCATCTGCATAACGGCATTATTGTAATCCTTGAAAAGATCTAACCTATCGAACACCAAATCCCCGCACCCTACACCAATTGTATTGGGATCATTTAGGCTTTTAATGGTATCCACTATATCTGGAGTGGATATTTCCAAAAGTTGTGCGGCCTCATACTCGTTCTGGATCTGGGGGTCCGCCAAAAGTAGCAGACTATGTTTATCATCACTCTGCCCAAGTGGTTTAAGCTGGAACAAGACCTCCATTTTATGGTTTGCAGGATCAATTGGAAAAAAATAGGAAGCCGATCCATTGCCCAACTGATCTATTTCGTAACCCGCGGGCATACTTAAAAACACAAATGGTTGATGGGTTGTGCTCAAAAACTCAAAATACCCGTTCTTATTGGTCAAACCTGTAGTATTTCCGTCCGACACGACC
>Ga0160419_100819_pt1 | contig 16460 bp, 23 predicted proteins | sample CelAP2metagpilot_2_FD_108196 | JGI IMG/M metagenome (GOLD analysis project Ga0160419, IMG submission 108196) | Phycosphere-associated microbial communities from Cellana algal ponds in Kailua-Kona, Hawaii, USA - Cellana AP2-4-25 metagenome pilot ... | reverse complement strand
GGGGGGGGGGGGGGGGGGGGGGGGGGGGGGGGGGGGGGGGGGGGGGGGGAGGGAGGGAGGAAGGGAGGGGAATTGGATCAGCCTCCTGCAGCAGCCGTAGTCCGTTTCGAGTGGGAGGGTTTCCAGACCTCTTGCAGCCATCCTCCCTCGCTCTCTCCCTCCCTTCTCCGCTCTCTCTGCCTGTACCTGCAACAACAACGTCTCCATCAACACCCCCTCCTGCTCTGGAAAATGGTCAAACAGCGCCGTGGCCGAATCGTCCGAAGGACTGAAAAGAAGGATTGGGAGAGAGGGAGGGATGAACAACAAATCAATCCATCGACCAACGAACACGGAAAAAGGACCAGAGAGCGGCGATTGTGCGCGGATACATACCTGCCCTTGGGTGCTGGGAAATCGGAGACTGTGATATCCAGGAATTTGAGGCCGAATGTCGCTCCAAGCACGACAACCAGCAGCCTATGCAGGAAGGAGGGGGGAAGATGAGAGGTGAAGGCAGGAAGTTGATGCTGGTAAAATGTGTCAAATGATGTAGACGTGCAGCCAGTGTTACCTTCGCTCCTTCTCTCGTCCGCCTGGCTCCCGCCTCGCATCTGACCGCTCTCCCCCTTCCTTCCCCTCCCTCCCCTTCCTCCCCGTGCTCACCAAAAGGCTAGCACTAGCCATCGCAGCCGTTTCATCCATCGAACCCATCGTAAGGCCACCGTGCTGTGGTCGTGGTGTGTCATTTCCTTCTTCTCTTGTGCGTCTCTGTAAGGGGCAGGGAGGCAGGGGCCGAGGGAAGGAAGGAGGGTTTAGGGTTGTGTTAGTAAGGTGAATGCATTTTTCTGGCCTTGCGCTGCGGCGTCCTTTCTCATCTCTGTACCAGTGCAGAAGGAATGGGGGCACGGGCGTTGATGACCGTGCTGGTCACGAGTGCCTTTGGCTTTGCGCTTTGCGGGCGCATACAAATTTCAAGCAAGCATCACATGGCGTTCTCTCACGCTCCCCAACCCATGCGAACACGTCCGCCCAAAACAATGACACAATTTATTTGAAAGAGCTGTCCCAATACGTAAGGCATTGCTGCATGTTGTCCTTGGCCTGGCCTTACACGGCCCCTCAAATCCCGAGCCACGGACACAGACGACCCAACGTCATGCTTGGAAGCATACTTCCACGCTTCCGCGTCGTGGCCGCGTGCCGTTGCGCCCCCATCTCATCGCCCCTCCGAGTCAACACTTGATGTTTCAACATTGTAATCACTGACTTGATACCGCAGCCACGACTATCTGGTAATTTTTTCGTTCTCCTTTGCCTCACTGTATGACCTCTCCAAATTTGCGTCTCAGCCGTCCCTGTCATCCCACATCAACACATTACCCCAAGCTTCCCCGCGTCGAGTGTTACGTTTTGCAAACCGATGAACATTGGCCCTGGTATCAGCACCACGGCGTTAACCCGCCCTGTAAGTAGCAGCAACAATGCCAGCACTGCCAGGACCAGCACCAGCACCAGCAGCCATGGCCATGACGGCAGCGAAACCAATGAGGCCAGGCCACAGGTCGAGGAGACCTTCACGGCCACTCTCAAGCGGCAGTCGATCATCAGCACTGTAGAAATGCTGACTCTGCAGTGTTGTGACTATCGAGGACGGTGTGAGGCCTTGGAGGATCGGGTGCGTGAACTCGCGGCAGAAGCCGCTGCAGCTTCAAACGCGTCCACCTCTACTCCCGTTACTTGCAGTAATACCAGCAACAATACGGACAAGGCCGTCATTGAGCGACAAAGCAAGGAGATAAGACGCCTGGAGAGCGAGCTACAAGCGGCTCAGAGGGCGCTCGCCCGTGCTGCTTCTCTATCTTCTGCTCCAGCAATTGCGTCCTTGTCCTTGGTAGATGGTGCTGCCAAAATTCCTGCTCCTGCTGTCCTTCCCACCAGCATGTTGACTTCGACACTTGCCACGGACCTGGGACCTGAGGAATGGCGAACAAGCAACGATGTAGAATATATTGTAGAACAGCAAGTGCGAGACGAGATCGCAAACTTTACCACGGATAAGAGCGAACGCCTCCGCTTGCAGAATGCCATGGCTGCGGCCTTGGGCCCGGTCTTCCCCCAGCGTCGGGTTAAGCTGGGCTTCGATCATATCAAGGCTTTTGTGGAGGGATGTTTACTCCTCCTCAAGCACGGGGCATTCGACTCTTGGGTCAGTATCGTCTATGTCGAAGCGGAGAGTGCTAGCCGACGCACTCGGCGTAGCGTCAAGGCTGGAAGAAGTTACGGAGGGAGCGACGCTGCAAGAAATGCAGGCAGCCGTAGAAGCAGTGGGGTGGATGTCACTATAACGACCACAACGACCGTCCCAAGCAGCAGCAGCAACAACAGTAATTGTGGCGGGGGCAGTATCAATGGAAACAGCGCCAGTACCAGCAATAATAGCGGTACCAGCAGCAAAAGAAACAACAGCGCCAGCAACGGAAGCACTGACAGCCCCATCAGCCCCAAGCTGGTCACGCATACCACTGCTAGATCCACTACCAGCACCTGTAAGAGCAATAGCTGGAGAAATAGCGGTAGCAGTGATGGTGGCGGTAATGGTGGCCCGCTTTCAACTTTCAAAAAACCGAGTGCAGCGACCGCAACTGGGGCACCCCCGGCGGTGGTGAGGAAACGGGGACGTCCCTCTAATGCATCTAAAGCTACATCCATGGCGTCGTCGTCTTCTCCTTCTCCGAAGAGACATGTGCTAATAATGTCGTCAACCGGGGCGGATTCTTTGTCAAACAGGTTTTATGAAGCCATGAACGAGTAAGTGTATATGTAAGTGTTTGTCTTAATTATAGTTTAAATGCTAGTTTAACATTCTTCATTGCTTCATCCTTGGTCTTTCGTGTATATTACCGTGTAACACGCTATTTGTCCGTCCTAAGTCTACTGTCATTGCTATTGATCCTGAATTAGTAATCCTCATGCATATCACCTTCCACACTTTGTGTCGCATCATTACTCTGCGCCGAGAAGTTTTTCTCTCAGTTTTGCTTTCGTGTCATCATTATTCACTAACCACTCCTCCGACCGCCCAACACTCTCCTGTATAAACTTATCCACATCAACCACATCAAAATCAAAAATAGGCGCGTCTATCAAGTCTACAAGACACGAAACACCCCCTTGTTCATCGCAAGTATCTTTCAGGATTTGTTTCCTAAAGGCCTCCCTTTTGCAACGGTCGACGCTTTTTTCACTCGTCTTGCCATCTCCGAAGAGCTGCAGCTGGTGCTAGCCCAGGCTCGAGAAGTCCATAAGAACCGCAATATTCAGTACGATAAATTTGTGAAGAGACTAATGGAAATGGCGGGCCTGTCACCAAATGTGCTCCGTGCCATGTACGCGTCAAGGAAGGAGGAGGCAGAGAAGGGGGGGAAGTAGAGGATAGGAAAAGAGTGGGGGAGGGAGGAAGGAAGCGACGGGGAGACAGTGTATGGATGCCTGGCTCCTATCGAATCGGGTTGTAGAATGTAGAAATCACTACAGTTCATGAATTGGTTTAGCGAGCATTCAGAGGCGGAATGAAAGGCGGAGAGCAGAGAGGGGGTACGAACTAAAGAATACTCAACGAAAAGGACTTTTTTCAATGTAAGACAGTCATGCGTACGGCTTTCCTTTTCTTTCTTTTCCTGGTTTTATATAGATTTCTTTTTTATCGCGCCATTTGCATTCCTACTGCTGCGATACTGCTGTTGCCGCTTGTTGACAGATGCTCATCCACTCCTACACCCCATACACACAGACACAAATTCAGACATGGACACAACACAGACATCACAATGCAACACAAATAATAACTAGACGAACATACAGAGAAAAAAGAAGGGGAGGGTGTGCACTTTTATGTACGCATACATCCAGCCTTGAACGCCGCCCTTCTCCTCGTTCTCGTCTTTGCTTCACCCAGGAAGCTCGAGTTTGTCTTGCTATGTTACAAATTGAACAAAATAAAATAGATTCCATCGTACTCAATTCCCACTGCAATTTCAAGAATCACCTTGCGTGTTTAATTCCAATCAGGGTACCCAAAGCCAGTAGACTAGTCGATAATCTGCTTCACGCACACGGCCTTGCGCAAGTCAATCACGTATTGGGTCAGCTTGCTGCCTTCGACATTCAAAGCGTTGACGCCGACGTTCACGCAAGCGATGCCCTCGGTTTCCAATGACGAGACGGAAATCGACAGAATCTTGGCCGCGGTCGCGAAAGGGTAGGCCTGACCGGGGGCCAGCACATACTGAACGCGGCCATTAATGTTGATGTACACGTCCTAGTTGAGGGCGAGGGAAGGAGGGAAGGAGGGAGGATTATAGGGGGGCAAATGATGGTAAAATGGAAAAGGCTCAAAAGCCATTGAAGAGCTGAGATAGCAAGATTATGGAATAGGAGTAGCTTCTAAGAGGGGATAAAGGAGGGAGGCAGTGCTTGCCATCGACACACATACTTTGAGCTCGCCCTTCTTGTCGAGAAGGGGCACGTTCTGCACCGACTGATAGTTCCCTTCAGCAGATCCGGGAGACCCAATGACCTCGTCAAAAATTTGGATGTTGTAGCTGTGTGAAGTTTATACGAGTAGTGATGTTGTGAGACGCTCAAGCTAGATTGGCACGCTTACCTCCCGCGACTGCAGCGGCTGACTTACAATGCGTTCCCAAGAACTTCGCTGGAATTGCTTGCCTCGGCATAGATGGGTTTATCGTAAAATGCAGCCTTGAAATCCGTGGTATTGGCGTAGAGTTCTAGGGGCCCGTCCAACGCAGCGTAGTTGACGTAAAAGGAGAACACCAGGCCTCTGATCTGGTTTCGAAGAGGCTGCTTGATCTTGAGGAGGGTGGCCTTGTCGGCCTTCTGGGCGACGCCGTTGGCGGCCATGGCCGGGAAGTCGAGGAAGAAGAGGGCGGCGGCGAGGACGGCAGAGGCCTTGGAGATAAACATGACTTGGTATTGGTTTCTGTGGTGGGTGGGAGGGGGAGGGGGGGAAAGGGACGACCATGATCGTGTGAAATTAAAAAGTGGACGAAGGAATGCAGGAGAGTGGCACATATATGCTCTGGTGTTGCTTATGTGAGTGTTAGGGAATGCTCGAACCAGTTCATGAGTTCGAAAGTTCGCCCGAGCTTTAACTCGGGCGAACTTTCGAAATAAAAAGAAGCTTGGAATGGCAAAAAAAAAAAGCATAACGTCTAACCACAACGCATTAACCCCCCCCCGTTAAATACATCTAAGTATTGCTAACTGTCTCATAATTTCAACTGTATACTTTTAAAGGGTCAATTCACAACTAATTTCCATGAAAAAGTGCATGAGGAAGGCGTAAGCCGAGCCACACACAAACGACCGCCAAGGGCAGTTATCACTCTAACGCCTGCTTATCACTCTAACGCCTGCTGCTGGTCTTCTCTCAACTCAACTCACCTCAACAACTGCTGCTGGTCTTCTCTCACCGGTGTTTACTATACTTGCTTACACGACCTGGACAGGCCACGCCTTCCACCAACTCATTATTATCGTACTGCTCCCAAAACTCGTTCACGCCCTACTTCTCCCAAAATTAAACATTCATAAAAATGGGGCTTCACATCCGTTACATGACATCTTGTTCTCTTCCTCCTTGACTCGCTTTGTCGTGCCTATTTTCGGGGGTCCACATCCTTTTGTTCTTGGCCGCACTGATTGTGCGCCTGCTTTGACAGGGCGTGAAAATTTAAACCTAAGAGTACCCTACCAGTGGCCACTACCAAATGCGGCCACCGTCGGAGGGGGGACAAACCAGTAAATCGATTATTCCTGCTGGTAAATTGCACGTGGTAATTGTGCAGGCCACTTCACTCTTGTCTGAAAAGCCCAAAACCGCATAGGAAAAGGACTCGGGGCGACCAATGGAAAATCGTGAGGCGTGTCGCCTTACGCGACCGTTGCTGGCGTACTTTATTTTCGTCGCACAAAGGTCAATCAAGCCAAAGTAAACCCAAAGCTGAATGTCGTCAATTTTCTTTATTCGAATCAGCCCCATCAAACCAAGAAAGCATTAGATCGAGACGGATTTTGGCCTTTCTCCCGGGCAGCCGACAGCCTCCGCCTTGAGCCCCCAACCGACACCTTCAATAAGATAAGATTAACAGAGCGGGATGGCGTCATCGTCCCGCGAAAACGCCAGTGGCCTGATGCTGGCAGCTACCCCGTCATACGGGGTGGGCTTATTTTGGTGCTCACATTATGATAGAAGTAGATGCCATCATATCGGTGGCAAGGAACGTAATGGTGATAAAAACCCCAAAAAAGAAAAAAGAGCAAAAACCGTACATAACTTTCTGTATAGTCTTAGGGTTCGTCGACATTGCCCCTTTGGTCATCCAACGCCATAGGCTCGGATTCCTCGCCTTCCCCCACGACAGTCGGGTGGTCAACGTGGCCCGTGGATGAAAACGAAATAGTACCTCCATGCGACCCTCGCCCCAGACCCCACCCCATCTTGTGCTTCTCTAGGTACAGGCGCAAAGCAGGCAACACAGCCGGGTACACAGCCCCACGAGCCTCTTCATCACCGCCAGCGTGTGCTTCTTGTTGGCGGCGAGGGCGATGGCGTCGATGCACTTGGTCTGGTGGAGGGAGGGCAGCAGGACATCAAACAGCTTGTGTCGGATGCCTTTGTTGGAGACTCTTGCACGAAGGGAATTATTGTGACGACGGCAGCAGACATCGACGTGGACCTTCTCCGAGATTGAATCAGATCCGATCTGTCAAACGGGGTGTACCTCCAATCCCTCTTGACGAGATTTTATTGGACTTCGGGACAATCAAAATCGTCATTGAGAAATGAGAGCCACGTGGATATATACACGCCGGGCATCCATCACGGCAGCCGCCAAGATCCCTCTTCCCGGATCCGACTGGGGGGATATCACGGACCCCATCACCCACACCATCCTGCATGCAGGTCCAGCACTCGCCTGGCCAAAGGAGGGCATTGCACAGTACAAGCGGGGGCAGGTCTCAGGCAGGGGAACACGTGGACCCAGGGGAACACATGGGACCTGCAGGCAGCCTCGGTGCGTCAGGGAAGGGGAGGAAGGCAAGCAAAAGAGCAGGAGGAGCGATGATAGGGAATGGTGCACTGGTCAAAGGAGACAAAAAAGACGGTATAGGTAAAGCCGTTACAAAAATGAAGCTTTCTAACCGACCTTAAAGTTTCAGAAGACAGATCGCGGAGATAGTGGGCGATGATGAAATCCTCATTTAAAAACTGTGCATAAGTGAAGGACTAAAGATTTGAAAAGACAGGGGACTCTTCTGCATGGTATTGGGACACGCATAGTCCGCACCTTGTCGCGTCTATGCGTGTCCCAATACCATGCAGAAAAGATTTTCAAGCTGGTCATGGTGGGGACAGACGTGATGGACGTCAAAAATCATGGGAAGGAATGAGATGTTATAGAGACCAGGCACCTGCATTGATGATCATCTCCACCACATCTACACTGCGAAGGCCATTATGGGACAGGTCGACATCACTAATACCCATGGAGACACAGTTTGAAAGTGAGAGAAGCGGGGAGAAGGGGCGGCGGATAATATGTGGAGCGGAAGTTACACCCACCTACCTACCTTGAGCAGCCAATATTCTTCCACAAAAATTTGGACGAAAAAACTGGGTATCATTATTGACTGCGACGGTGCCCATTCCTTGGCGCGTCCACTGATGCCGCCCGAGACCTCCCATTTGCCCTTCTTGCTCTGACCTGTCTTGCCGCCAGCCGCAGCTTTTCCTTTTTCCTTCTTGCCAGAAGTAGCCGCATCGGTTACCCTGAGCTGCTCGTTTAAGACCATGACTGTTATGCGCCTACGTGTATTCGTGTGTGTGTGCACGTACGTCGAGAGTGCGTGAGAGGTGGTGCATGGGCGGAAATCGGCACGTACCTTCCAAGCTTGTACAAGCAAGTACAGAAGGTAAAAGGGGAAGAAATGACACATAGCCTCGAAAGGGTACTTAATCCGCACGTTTAATGCAGATGCGGTAAAGTGGGAGGAACTTCCGTTTTGTTGGGTAAAAAAGATGTTGGGCCTTTTCCTTTTAGTGGAAAATTCCCTCTTTTTTTGTCGCTTACATGCGCCATCACCTTCTCTTGGGGACTCGGGCTAGGACGGTGGCCAAGCACGCTCTCACTACTACTGGTCACAACAGACACACTCACGCGTACATATGTATTCCATACATCAACGTTAACAGGGCTTGTGCTACTGCCCATGGTGGCGCCGATGCCTGGCTTCGAGGAAGCGAGCCATGCTACCGTGTGCGTCGTTGTTCTCCCTGTGACCTGCTCGCCAGCACACGACTACACCAGTCACTAAGACTGAGTGCACACGCGGGACAGCTCATGCCTCGCTGGCAATTATCCACACATAAAATCTTACAGCTCTCAAACTCACGTGCCTGTGATCTTCCCCCCTCCCCCAACAAAGGTAGACATAAGAGGGTCACGTCATCAAAAGCGCGCGAGGGAGGATCGATCTCTGCTGGGGGACGCAGGCCACCTTCCCCTGTGTAATAAGGACACTAGTGCACTGGCCAGCTGTCATGGCGCGCCCCAACCCCATTCCTATTCTCCTGCTCCTCCTCATTGTCTATGTGCTGATGCTGTCGCCGGTGGCGGTGGTGCAGGCATATCCACATTATCTCTTGAACCCTGAAGGCTGCGTCGACAAAAAGCTCGAGGTAGGGGAGGGAGGGAGAACGGGAGGGAAGGCAAGGAAAGGAAATGTAGGACAGTGTGAGCGTCGGTGGATTTTGACTGATTCATTGGATAGAGCCATGGCGGTTGAAAAACGAACCAAATGAGGGAGAAGGAGGGGAAGTAATGGTGAGGGAGGGTAGGGTATCGGACACTCACCCACAAGCATATCCACCCATCAACTGTCACCAGGTGGGGTTCAAAATGATGGCCTACCCCGCCATCTTAGACAAAGTGAAAGGCACGCCCATCAAGGTAAGGATGGAGGGAAGGAGGGGGCAAGTCTTATCTGTTATGAAGGTATGAAGGAGGAAGGCAGGGAGGACCAATTAAGCACGCAAAAACCAAAGATCACCCACGGGCACATAGATACAAACGCACAGACACAAATGGATATGTACACACACACACACACACACACACACACATATATATATATATATATATATATATAGGTGTATCGACGGGGCCAGCTGCTGGCGAATGGGTCAGAGTACAAGAGCGGGGAGACGCTGACTGTGCGGGTGGAGGGGAGGGCAGGTAAGGGATAGAAGGGTGGGAGGGAACAGAGGGGAGGGAGTAGGCAGCTGTGCCGATGGTCACACACAGGAGACAGCCAGCAGTGTCGGTGGATGTCATCACGACGACTTTGATTCAGGCAGGAAATGGCTGACATTCCATACGCACATCTTCACCTCCCTCCGCCCCTCCCTCTCTCCCTCCCTCCTTCTTCATCCCTCCCCTTCCATAGGCCAATACTGCCTAGAGACCCGGGGGGATGCCGTCTTCAACAACGGGGCATGTGATGGTAAACGCACCACCCAAGAGCAAGTCATGGCTCTGCCCATGGGGGAGGCGTCCTACCTGAAGCCAGTCCGCCTGGTGGCTGGCATTGCGTCCAATGAATTTGCGCCCGTGGTCATTACCAAGCCTTTCCTGCTCCGAGGTAGGTAGGGAGGGAAGAGGGAAGGAGGGAGGAAGGGAAGGAAGGAGGAGCTGGTTGTTATTTGGGACGTGCCTCGGACTCATCGCTCACACTTCTTTCTATCTTCCTTCCCCCTCCTCTCCTACCCTTTCTTCCCCTGTTGTTATTTTTGCTCTTGTGCCTGTCCCGATAGCACCAGGCACCATGCCCAAGGGGGGACCGCCCAAAGCTGACGCCGATGAAGAGGAAGAAGAGGTGAGTCTCTATACTCTTCCTCCCTTTTCCCCTTCCCTCCCTCCATCGCCTACGCACCTTACCCTCCCTCCCTCCCTCCCTCCCTCCCCAGGTCTCCACAGGCTTCGTCTTAGGCTCGGATGTGCCTCGGCTATCACAGACTATCGTCCTCGATCGCGACCCAGGCATGGAGATGAGCTGGTCCGTGAGCCCTCAGGGAGATTACGTGGATATCCAGGTAGCTTCCCGACCTTCCCTCCCTCCCTCCCTCCCTCCCTTCCTTCCTCGCAGTCATGCCGAGCGAGGGCGAAGGAGAAAGAGTGGGAGACATCCTGCTTCCCGACCACCATGTCTCACCCTCTTGCCTTCCCTCTCCCCCTCCCCCCCTCCCTCCCTCGCTCCCTCAACAGGTGGCCGGAATGGGCCAGACGTGGGTCTCCATCGGCGTCATCTCGGGCAAGCCCCGGATGGTGGACACGCCCTACCATCAAGTCATGCTCTTTCCGGACGCCACAGGTACGCCTGCTCGTCCTTCCTCCCTCCCTCCCCCCCCTTCCCTCTCTCCTACCGTCTTTCTGGCATGGTAAGAGGCGAACACGCTTTTTTTCCCCTCTCTCTTTCCCTCCCTCCCTCTCTTTTTCCCTCCCTCCCTCCCCCCCCTTCCTCCTCGCTACCGCCAATCTCGCCTCCTTCGCTCCCTCGTTCCCGCACTGCTGTCAACAGGTGAGGTTTCTTTAGTAGAGCTGCAGGCCCAACGCGCCACGGGCGTCATCCCCCTACCCATGGACGACAAGGTACGTCCCTGGGAGGGAGGGAGGGAGGGAGGGAGGGAGGGCTCAGAGATGGAGAATGAGGGGGAGGTCGAAAGAAGGTAGCGTGTGCTTACTCATCCGGGTGGCCTTCCCTCTTCCCTCCCCTCTTCCCTCCCTCCCTCCATTCCTCTCTCCCTCCCTCGTATCATCCACGTCAAGCCGACATGCATCCTTTCACCCGTCCTACTCTATCCTCTCACCCATCCCTCCCTCCCTCCCTCCCTCCCTCCCTCCCTCCCTCCCAGGTCCTGGAGGTGCTGCTCACACAGGCCACTCCCGACTACACGCTACTCCGATACCGACACCATCTCTCAGTTGAACAGCCGAGGAGGGGGCTGGCGGAGGGTGGGAAGGAGGGAAGGATAAGAAGACACCTAGGCAAGTCAGCAGATGCCTGCCTACCTGCACCTCCTCCTCCTTCTAACCATCTGAATCCTTCCTCCCTCCCTCCCTCACTCCCTCCCTCCCTCCACCCCCAGCATCCATCCTCAATCTAGACGGGAAAAACGACCTTTTATACGCCCGAGGGGCGGGGGATTACCCCACTATGCACGACGTTGCGGCCGCCGTGACGGTGGACTGGGCTCGGCAGGCGTCAGAGCAGCAGGTAAGGAGGGAGGGAGGGAGGGGAGGGAGGGAGGGAGGGAGGGAGGGAGGGAGGACGGGAGGAATGGGTAAGCGATAGCTAAAGACGGAGGGGAGCGGAGGGGCCAGGAAAGGAAGGTGGAATAGAAAGAGGGAAGGAGGGAGGGAAGGAGGGAGGGAAGGAGGGAGGGAAGGAGGGAGGGAAGGAGGGAGGGAAGGAGGGAGGGAAGGAAGGAGGGCAAAAAGTAGTATAAACCCGACTAGTTCTTACGACACTCACCATCATCGCTTCTTCCATCTCTCCCTCCCTCTCTTCCCCTCCTTTTCTCCTTCCCTCCTTCCTCCCCTCCGGCGCTACTACCCACAAGGGCTTCTCCTCGTCGCACATAATCGACACCCCCTCCCTCCTCCCCGGCCTCCTCCTCCTCCTCCTCCCCTTCCTCGCCATTTCCTGCTTCTGGCACCGGCCCATCATCCGTCGCTCTAAGCTTGGACATTTCCTACTCCAGCGCCGGCTCGCCTCCGTCCTTCCCCCCCTCCCTCCCTCCCTCGCCGCCTCCACCAGCACCATGCCTGCCTCCCTCGCGCCCTCCTCCTGGGGGTCCACACGCCTGGGGCCCATATGCCTGGAGCTGACGACGCTGGCCCTGCTGGCTGCGCTTGGGCGCGGCTGGTTCGAAGGCGGGAGGGAGGCAGGGCAGGACGTGCAACGGGCGGCAGCAGTGGCAACCGGCAGAGTGGCGCTGACGGTGATGATGCTCGTGACGCTGCCGGTTGCCAGGACGAGTGTGTGGCTGTGGATGACGGGTAAGAACCCTCCCACCCGCCCTCCCTCCCTCCCTCCCTCCCTTCTCGCCAGCGTGCTTTTTGTGGACGGAAAAAATAAATTCTCACCCGCCCTTTCCACCTGTCGGCCCTCCTTCCCTCCCTCCTCCCGCCCTCCTTCTCTCCCTTGCCTCCCTCTAGGCATTCCCTTCGAGCGCGCCCTCGCCTTCCACAAGCGCTTGGGTCGTTTCCTCTTGGTCGTGGCCTCCGTCCATCTCGGCTTCTCCCTGTCTGTAGCGCCGCTGAAGGTGGGCCGGGAGGGAGGGAGGGAGGGAGGGAGGGAAAAGAGAGTAAAAGGACGACATAGAATTTGGGCTATCGCTGTAGGCTTATCCTCATGTATGATGTAGCCTGACGCCCTCTCCCGCCCTCCCTCCCACCCTCCCTCACTCCTTCCCTAGTGGGCACCCACCCTCCTCACGCCTGTGGCCACTGCATTCGGCGTTACTGCCTACGCGGTGCTCTGCTTCCAGGCCCTGGCCGCCATCGAGGTCGTGCGAAGGCGGGTCTTCGAGACCTTCCAGGTGGGGAGGGAGGGAGCAAGGGAGGGACGATGGGTGGGTGGGAAGGAGGGACGGAGACTGCACAAAGGAAGAATTAAATGAAGGAAGGAAGGAATGAGTGAATGAAGCGCTGAAGTGTACCACATGGATCGTTCGTCTTAACACACGTCCTCCCTCCCTTACTCCCTCCCTCACTACCTCCATAGGTCCTCCACATCCTCTCGGCCCTCGCCCTCTTCCTCCTCGTCTTCCTCCACCTCCCCGCCCCCTCCTCCTACACCCCCTCCCTCCCCTATTCCCTCCCCCTCCTCTACTTTTCTGTGCCTCTCGTCTGCCATGCGTGTGACCTGGTCTACCGGCACGCCCGCACCTCCTCTCCCTCCCTCCCTTCCTCGGCCTCCCTCCTCTCACTAGGCAAGGGGGAGGTGACCAAAATCTCCGTGCGACTCGCCAGGCGGACAACGGGTTTGAGGTACGAGAAAGGAAAAAGAGGGAGGGAGGGATGGAAGGAGAGATGGAGGCGAGGCGAGGGCTGGGTTTCATTTGTCCCTCGTTGCAAATATCGAGCCAGTCAGATTCATCTCTTCCCCCTCCCTCCTTCCCTCCCTCTCTCCCTTTTTCCCTTCTCCCACCCACAGGAAAGCGGGCGAGTATTTTTTTATTCAATTTCCAGGCCTGAGCCAGTGGGAGTGGCACCCTTACAGTGTCGCCTACAGCGAGGAGGAGGAGGCAGAGGGAGGGGGGGATGACGAGGGGGAAGGAGGGGAGGTAGCGACTTTCTTCGTCAAGGACTGCGGTAGGTTTTGGGGAGATCAGAGGGAGGGAGGGAGGGAGGGAGGGAAGGGAGGAAGAGGGGGAAAAGTATGAGAGCCGGAGGTTACAGGATCGGCGGGTGAGGCGAGAAAGAAAAGAGGAAGGACGGAAGACGGGAGGACGGGAGGGCGAGTGGGAAGGACGACTGACACTGATACGCGTGGTGGTGACTATTGGCATACGCACACACACACATCCACGCGTAATGATGATCATTTGAGAGGATACACATGTACCTACGATTTACACACCATGCACGTATTTATCTGCGACACAGGCGAAGGCTCATGGTCGCATCGCGTTCGGCTCTTGGCTGAGAGCTTGTTCTCGGCTGATTCCCCTCAAAGGTACCCCTCCCTCCCTCCCTCCTCCCCTCCCTTCCTCCCGCCCTCCCTTCCTCGAGATCACGAGTTTCTTATTCTCGCCCTCGACGGGCCCTATGATTGTCTCTCCATCTCACAATTCCTACCCCTATCCCCCACTCCCTCCCCCCTATTCTAGAAGCAAGGAAGCTGTCAGTATCGCCCTTGATGGCCCTTATGGCAGCCTCTCCATCATCCTGTCCGACTATTCGCACTTGCTGCTGGTAGGGGGAGGGATAGGCATCACACCTCTTACCTCCACGCTACGGGCGCTGTACAAGCAGGTACGCCCTCCTTCTCTCCCACCCTGGGCTGTCCGGAACCGCTGTCTATTTCTCACGTCCCACGGCCTTCCTCTCTTCCCTCCCTCCCTCCCATCTTCCCTCCCTCCCTCCTTTTCTCAGTACCACTCCAAGCGTGGCCTTCCCCTCCTTCAATCCGTCACCCTTGTGTGGGTTGTGAGAGATGCCACCCAAATCTCCTGGTTCGCGCCATTTCTCTCCAGCCTTCTCCGTGAGCCCTCTTCCTCCCTCCCTTCCTCGTCGTCGTCGTCTTCTTCGTCGTCCTCCTCCCTTTCCTCTACCTATGCGACTGCTACGGCCACTGCTGCTGCCACTGCCGGTGCCGGTGTGGTGGAGGAAGGGAAGGAGTTCGCGGATGCCATTCCTTCCATCCGCCCCCGCTTTCCCCTCTCGCTTTGTCTGTACATGTCGGACAGCTCTTCGAAAGGAAGAAATGGAGAGGGGGGGGAGGAGGAAGGAAGGAAGGGAGGGATAGCACTAGTTAACCTGGATGCCCCTTCGCTTCCCGTCGATGTGTATGAGAAGGGAAGGGAGGCAGCGGGAGGAGGGGGCTTGCCATCTCTCCCCCCCTTCCTCCCTGGCCGACCCGATCTTCATAGGTTGCTCGAGGCGTGGGGTAGTTCCCAAGTAGGAAAAAAAGGAGAAGGGGGGGAAGGATGGAGGGAGGAAAGGAGGGGAGTGGTAGTGTGTGGGCCAGAGGGCATGTTGCGGGAGGTGAGAGAGGCCGTGGACGGATCGAAGGGAAGGATGGATATGCACGAAGAAATGTTTAAGTGGTAGATGGAAGAAAGGAGGGAAGGAGGGAGGGGATGGAGGGAACGATCAAGGATTGAGGAGAAAATCAAAATCAGATAGGTATGTCTTGGGCGGGCGGAGAGTCAGAGTATAGGAGAAACGAGAAGGAGACGAAAGAGAAGAAGAGTAATTGTAAGAAAAATTAGACTAATAGCACAGAGGGAAAAAAAGCAAGAAGAAGGAGGGGAAAAAAAGAGTTCAAGAAGAAGAGGAAGAAGAAGAAGAAAAACAATGAAGGAAAGAACAAGATGTAGAAGAAGCAAATACTGGAGAGCAACATCCGGCTGAGCTACGTCACGCGATGGGAGGCTCGGACGCCCGTGTACAGCCGTGTGTGTCCTTATTTCTCCCTGCCCTTCTGATTATACTCTCTTCATTCCCTCCTCCGTTCCATCCCTCTCTCCTCCGTCATGGACCCCCCCTCCTCCAAAGTCAGTTTCAGATATCAAAAAAAGGATATCCAGGCACGCATCTATAAAACGCAGGAATGTTTTTGCTTATTTTAGATTTTATGAATTTGTGAAAAGTGTTTCCATTTGATTGTATTTTTGACCCTTTTTTACCCACTCTCTGGGCGCCAAGGCACACTTCTACCTCCTCCTTCCTCCCTCCCTCTCTCCCTCCCTCTCCCTCCTTCTCACCCTCATAGTCCACCTCCAAATCTCCTCAAAGCCGCCTCGCTCAACAGCTGCCTCTTATGCCCCTGCACGCAGTCGGTAGAGCAATAAACGAACTCCAGGCGAGTATAGAGCACCTTGACTCGCTTCCCACACATGTCGCACTTCGGCTGCCTCAGATCCTCCATCTCCTCCTCCTTCTCCTGCTCCTTCTCTTCCATCTCCTCCTTCCCATCCTCTCCTTCCCCCCCCTCCTTCCTCTTGCTCTTGTTGCTCTTGGCGCGTTTCTTCTTTTCCTTCGCCTTCTCCCTCCTCCTCCTCTCCCCTTCCTCCGTCAGCCCCTCAGGGACTCCCGCCCTACCCCAGTCCCACCCTCCGCCTCCACCTTCCCCTCCCTCCCTCCCTCCCTCCCTCCCCCTCGCCCTCCTAAACGCATCTCTTGATCCTTTATTCGCACACAAAAAATAAGGAGGCCTGTCTCTTAAGTCAAGGAGGCAGGGGTTCGCCCCCCTTAAGAGCAGCGCCTCTATCCATCCCTCCTTCCCGCCCTCCGCCGCCAGATGCAGTAGGGTCTTGCCCTCCTCGTTTCGAGAGGTGAGTAGGGAGGGAGGGAGGGAGGGAGGGAGGAAGGAAGGGGTAAAGGATTTCTCAAGGATGAGCGTAGCGAGGGCGACGTCCCAGTCAGGATCAGCGGTAGGGGGAGGGGGGGAGGGAGGGAGGGAGGGAGAGAGGGCACTGTTGTCGCTGCTGCTGCTGCTCCTGCTGCTGCTATTGTTGTTGTTGTTGTTGTTGTCAGTGTTTGTGGTGGGAGGGAGGGAGGGAAGGAGGGAGGGAGGGGCGGAGAAACGGATGGTAGCGAGGCGGGTGGGGACGGGCTGGGGCTCGGCGAACGAGGGGGGCTCGGTCATAAAAAGAACAGATCGAAGGC
>Ga0160419_100816_pt1 | contig 16583 bp, 27 predicted proteins | sample CelAP2metagpilot_2_FD_108196 | JGI IMG/M metagenome (GOLD analysis project Ga0160419, IMG submission 108196) | Phycosphere-associated microbial communities from Cellana algal ponds in Kailua-Kona, Hawaii, USA - Cellana AP2-4-25 metagenome pilot ... | reverse complement strand
TCCCTCCCTCCCTCCCTCCCTCCCTCCCTCCTCCCGTCTGCAGGAGGCCCACGGAGAGCGGCCGGTCGATGCGCCGGACCTCGATCGCTTCGTTTTCTGCCGCGTCCGCCGAGATTGCTTCAACGTACAGGTAGGGAAGGAGGGGAGGATGGGGAGAGGAAGCAATAGAAGGGGGTAAGGAGGGAAGGAGGGAAGGAAGGAAGGAGGACACACGGGCATATGAATGGTCCTTGAATTTTCATCCTTGCTTCTTCCTCTCTCCCTCCCTTTGGCTTTCCCTCCATTCTCCTCAGGTGGACGACTCGGCCGACGCTGGCTCGAACGTGGCGGGCATCCAGGATTTGATGGAAGGAGACGTGCATGTGCTTAAATACAGGGTGGTAAGACCTTTGGTGGAGAGGGAGGCGGTGGAACTCATCTAACGTGCACAAAAATGAACAAATATAAAGAATTGAAAAGGAAGAGAGAGAAAAGGAGGAAGAGAACGACTGAAGGTGGGCGATGTAGCTTGGGTGAGGGAGGGAGGGAGGGAGGAACGCAAAGAACAAAGATTTGTATGTATGCCGGTAATACAACAACAACAGCCATGCTTTTCTGTCAGTTTCCGGTGTTTCCGTTCCTTTTCAGCCTCACATCAGTGGAAACCGTGTACTTGTCAGCAACCTACGACACAAAGCAGGGGGAGGGACGAGGTCGGGTGTCACCCACCCCGGCCCGTCATCGCCGAAGCCGATCGTCGAAGAAGCTCCACATGCCCCTTGCCTCTATGCTTCACGACCGCCTCCTCAATAACTCACCACGCACAGACCCGTCTGCAAAATCGTTGGCACAAATGAACGATAACCGAGATCAGAGAGACACAGCGCGAGGCATCTTTCTCTGCTCCAACACACCCCCCTTCCTCTCGCTGCCTCCATCATTATTCATCCTTCCTTATGTTCGCCCCCCCCAGCCTCCCTCCCTCATTCCCTCTCTCCTCCTCTCTCCAAAACATTAGCCAACCATGAGTTCAACGGGTGCGGGGTACGATGTCTCGCCCACCACCTTCTCGCCCGACGGCCGCCTCTTCCAAGTGGAGTACGCGAGTAAAGCGGTGGAGAACAGGTATGGAGGGGAGTGAGGGAAGGAGGGAGGGAGGAGGAAGGGAGAGATGTGCCTCCAGCGGATATTTGCCGGAGAACAAATAAGCGGGCGTTGTCTCCAGCTACTCATGTTACACTGGAGTAGAGGCTGGTGCGTGTGTCCGCGGGCTCTGCTTGTGTGCTAGGCTTGGCTTTTCCTGCCTGCTTCTTCTCATTTCTCCACTCGCACACGTCATTCCCATGCTCCTTTCCTTCTTCTTCTCTCTCCCTCCCTCCAACCGCCCTCCTCCTCAGTGGCACGGCCATTGGGCTAAAGTGCAAGGACGGCATTGTCCTGGCAGTGGAGAATCTGCTCCTGTCTAAGCTCCTGGTGGCCAACTCGAACCGACGCACCTTTGGGGTAGGCCCGCACGTCTCCATCGCCGTGGCTGGTACGAGGAAGAGAGGGAGAGAGGGAGGGAGGGAAAGGCTGGAGGGAGCACAACATCTCTATTTGGTACAACAGCGCGCTGCGTCAGTGTCCTGACTTTTATCCACCTCGTCTTCCCTCTCTCCCTCCTGCCCTCCGTCCAGGCCTCGTTTCAGACGGCCGGCAAGTGGTAAACCGCGCCCGGGAAGAGGCTGAGAACTACAAGGACAACTACGGCAGTGATATCCCCCCTTCAGGTACGTCCTCCCTGCCTCCCTCCCCTCCTCTACCCCTTTATTCGGCAGACAGTCACCTTCGCCGCATCTCGTTGCAATAAACTCCAGTAGATAGACTGCCTTATCTCACTCACATGTTCATTCCAATTCATTCTTTCGGCTCATTCCCCTACCTCCCACTCTTCTCTCATAATACTGACTTCCCCCCCCCCTTCCTCCCTCCCTCCCACCCTTCCTAGTCCTGGCCGATCGCCTGGCCCAGTTCGTCCACTTCTTCACCCTCAACTACTCCCTGCGGCCGTTTGGAGCCTCCGTGCTCATCGCCGGTTATGACGCTTTCACGGAGGCTCTAGAGCTGCACGTCATCGAACCCTCAGGCGTGGCCTACGTAAGTGCTTCTCCTTCCCTCCTTCCCTCCCTCCCTCCCTCGCACTCTCCTTCCCTCTCTTCCGTCTTTCTGTTCGTCTCGTTTAGCCCGTCATTGGTCTGGAATCCACATATACCCACTTTTGATAATTACATTTAAACCATCCCTCCCTCCCTCCCTCCCTCCCTCCCTCCCCTCCAGAAATTCTTCGGTGCCGCCGTGGGGAAGGGCCGACAGGGAGCCAAGACCGAGATCGAGAAACTGAAGCTTACCGAGACCACCTGCACCGATGCCATCAAGGAGATGGCGAAAATGTAAGAGAGCCCTCAATCCCTCCCTCCTTCCCTCCCTCCCCTTCCTCCCTCCCTTTCCCCCTCCTCCTCACCATCATCGTACTGGCCTCGCCGAGCCCGTCCTTTTGACACGCATATATATCCATTCTTGCCCCTCCCTCCCCTCCTCCCCCCCTCCCTCCAGCCTCCACAAGCTGCATGACGAGAGCAAGGACAAACCATTCGAGCTGGAGATGGCGTGGGTCACCGAGGCCAACGGATTTAAGGCCCAAACCGTCCCCCGCGACGTTGTGTAAGTCCCCTCCTTCCTCCCCTTCCTTCCCTTCCTCCCTCCTTCCCTGCCTTTTCGGTTGACATATGAATTAAATACTAAGAGAGGCAAGCACGAAGAGTTTCCAATCGCTCACACCTCTTTCCTTCGACTCTATCCCCCCTCTCCCTCCCCTCCCGTCACTAGTGCGGCGGCTGAGAAGTGGGCCAAGGAGGCCATCGAGGCCGAGGATATGGACGAGAGTGATGATGAGGAGGGAGGGGCAGCATAAGGAATAAAAGAAAGGAGGGAGGGAAGAAGGGAAAGCTGTTCTATGGAATGGGGACAGAGAGGCGGGTGGATGTATTCATGGAGGGGAGGGGAGGGAGGGAGGAGAACTAAAAGGGGAAGTGTGGGGAAAGGCCAATGAAAGAAAGATTGAAAGAAACCGGAAAAGGATCTACCCCAGCACCTTATCATCGAAGCGTTGTGTACACCGCATCATGTTCTTTTCAAGGTTCTAAATCACGTCTGTGTGCGTCGAGGGCAAGGGGTGGGGAGGTTGGCCCGGAAGCGGAGTGGGCCGTTACGAACGAAGCTTGCAGATCCATCATGCCTGCATGGCTTGGGACCGTGTCGTTGGGCCTGGGAGCTCCCGCTCAGCGTCAGCTCCAGAATTAAACCATTTGATCGGATATGCACAAAAGGCTGTATCAGATAGAGTGCATAACCAGGGGGTCAGTCGGGAAAAAAACTGTGCATTAGCGGCCCATGCATCGCAAATTCAATTGCCTGCTCCCGTCCTCCTTCCCTTCCTCCCTCCCTCCCTCCCTCCTCTAGCAAGAAGAAAACTAATCTCGAATCCACCCATTCATGGCTCTACAGGTTCTTGTACTCCGGCTATCCATCCGCAGCAGACGATGGCCGCGCAGGTAAGCCCCTTCACTCCATCCATCCTCCCCCCTTATCCCTCCCCCCTTTCCCCTCCACCCTTTCCTCTCCCCCCTTCCCCGTTCGCGTTCTCTTCCTCTTTCTTGTGTCGGTTTCTTGCATCACGGCAGGGTATTGGTATGCACCTGTATGCGCCTCTTCTTTTGCAATGTTGCCATTATTCCTTTTTTATGCTTCCGCTTTTCAGATCCCTCCCCCTCCCTCTCTCCCTCCCTCCCTCCCTTCCTTCTTCATTCCTTCCCTTCCTCCCTCCCTCCCACGTAGGCCCGGGAACTCCTCCGGCTTCTTCGCCTCCCATCCAATCGCTGCTGTGCTGATTGTGACGCCCCCCTGAATGATAGCACGAATGTGTGGGCGAGCACGACGTACGGGGTGTTTGTGTGCGTGAATTGTGTGTCGGTCCATCGCAAGGTAAGAGCAAGCAGCAAGGGGAAAGTGAGGAAAGAAGAGCAGGAAGGCGAGCAAGGAGACCTAATTAAACGCAGCACATACGAAAGGGGAGATTGATGTCACGGCTTATTCGTGCTTTTGGCCGCGTATTCGTCTTCTCTACTTATCCCTCCCTCCTGCCCTCCCTCCCTCTTGCCCTCCCTCCCTCTCTCCCTCCCTCTCTCAGGTGGGCACACACATCTCTCGCGTGCGATCAGTAAACCTAGACGTGTGGATGGAGGAGGACATCATATGTATGCGGCAGCCGTCGAGCAGTGGGGGAAATGCGTATGGTGGGTCAGGGAGGAAGGAAGAGAGGGAGGGAGGGAGAGAGGGAGGGAGGGAGGCAGGGTAGAGCGAGGAGATGCGGTTTGAAGGTTGTGTTGTGCGTGGAATGAGGTAGGTAGAAGAGGAGGGAATGAAGGAAGGGAAAAAGGGAAAGAGAGATAAGGCCCTCGGGCTGTGAGGGGGATACCCATGCCACGCGAGGGAGGGAGGGAGGGAGGAAGGGAGGGAGGAAGGAGAGGGCTTGAGGCCTCTACTAAAGTGTGGCAAACTACATCATGAATCTTTATTGAACCCTCCCTCCCTTCCTCCCCATCTCCCTCCTTTCCTCCCAAGTCAACTCAATCTACGAGCGGTACATCCCGCGGGGCTGCCTCAAGCCCTCTCCTGACGCCTCTCACGAAGAAAGGGAACTGTGGGTTCGCGCCAAATACGAGCACAAGGTACGTCGTCCTCCCTCCCTCCCTCCTTCCCTCCTTCCCTCCGTCCCTTCTTCCCTGCCTCTCTCTGGGTCTTCATTCTCTCGCCTGTCTCCCACCTCGTCTGCCTTTTCCTTTGACAACGTTTGGCTCCTCCTCCCCACCCATCCCTCCCTCCCTCTCTCCCTCCAGGCCTTCGTCGTGCCTCTCTTCGCAGCCGAAGAAAGGCTCTGGGCCAAGGCCAAGAAAAAAAATGGAGGCGGCGGCAAGAGATTTGCTTTGGGGGGACAAACACCCTTTGGAAAGGTAGGTGGCGAAGGAGGAGGGAGGGAGGGAGGGAGGGAGGGAGGGAGGAGGCGGGAGAGGGAGTGCTGGAGCTAGTTCCATCGATTATATTTGCTGATTCATTCGTTCAGTTATCGATTTACGCATTCATGTATGTATCTCTGTTGGTATTCATGCATTCGTGCATGAAATTTCAATTGATTTAATCCTAAGTGTATTTATTTATTTATATATTCGTTCATTCATTCATTGTTAGCATCAACCACATTGTTAGCATCAACCCACCGTCACTCTCTTCCTTCCCTTCTCTTCCTCCCTCCCTCTTCTCCTCTGCTCCTGTACTCGTGCTGTACCAATTTTTGCTTCTTCCCTCCCTCCCTCCCTCCCTCCCTCCCTCCCTCCCTCTCTCCCTTCTTGCCGTCTCAGACGGCAGCCCAGTCCAAGCTTCCGATGCGCCTCGTGGACTTTCTGGTGGTGGTGGGCATGGACGAGGAAGAGGTAACAAGGGAGGAAGGGAAGGAGGGAGAGAATGAATCGTGGTTTCGGGCCATCAGACATTACGCGCACAGCCCATCTCCTTCCTTCCTTCCTTCCTTCCTTCCTTCCTCCCTCCCTCCCTCCCTCCCTCCCTCGAAATAGTGTGTGGTAACCCACAGTCCCCCCCCTCCCTCCTCCTTCTCCTCCTCCGCTTCCTCGCACCACTCGTTCTCCTCCCCCTCCTCTTTCCGCCCCGCGCCCCAAAAAAGCAGCAGCCTCAGCAGCCTTCCCCCCCTTCTTCCCTCCCTCCCTCCTCCCTCCTCCTCCGCCGACTCAAGAGCCTTTTTCGCCGCCTCCTCCTCCTCCTCCTCCTCCCGTTCCTTGGCCGCCCTTCCTCCTTTTCTCCCTTCCTCCCTCCCCTCCTCAGAAACCTCCAACCCTCTCATCCCCTCTCTCCCCGACCCCAATTCCGCTTCCTCCCTCCCTCTCTCCCTCCCCCCTTCCCTCCCCCCGGAGGAGATCCGTCTGTCCTGCAAGGTCCTTGACGCCTACCCTCCCGAGAGCTACTACACTCAAGACGAAGGGAAAGCCGCCTCCCGTGTGCCTGAACACGTCGCGCAATTCGTCTACCCTGACGGGTATGAGCCTGCCCTCCCTCCCTCCTCCCTCCCTCCCTCCCTCGCTCCCTCCCTCACCTCCCAAGTCAATTTCCCTTGCTCGTCGTAAACAGACGGTTTCCAAACCTCATCCTCCTCCCTTCCCTTCTTCCTTTCTCCCGTCCTGCCTTTCCCCCTATCCCCTCTTCCTCTTCCCGCAGCTTTTCACTTCAGTCCGAGGAGGCAGCGCCCACGTTCTTCTCCTTCGCATTGACTGACGTGGATGGCGTCAGGACACACGGTTGTGTCCTCCACCTGTGTGAAGATGTCTCTACTCACCCCGACCCCGAGAAAACTAAAGCAGCCGTTGCGCGCGGCTTCGGGGTGCGTCATCCCTCCTTCCCTCCTTCCCTCCTTCCCTCCCTTAGGCTCCAGTGTATCCATTTCACCCACTCCTCGTCCAATCATCGAACCAACCCCTTGCCCATCTCCGCTCCCTCTTTCCCTCCTTCTCTCCCACTCTCCTACCTACCCTCCTTGTAGGAGGCAGGCCTTGCTATCCCCACTTGGGTGGCTACAGGGGCCTTCTGTGTCCCCAAAGCCCTCGTGATTCTGTCGCATTTTCCCTTTTTCGACACCTACCGGGAGGTACGAATTAGGGGGGAAAGAAAGGGGGCGGTGTGCGGGGGGAAGGAGGGTCTCGGTGGATCCAGCCACTCTCATCTTCACTCAAGGCGTAATTTATTGAAGATTGCCACACTGAGGCAGTCGTACCTAGTGACCTGCCCTCCCACCCTCCCTCCCTCCCTCCCTCCCTCTCATCCTGCAGGTCCTCCTAGAGCTCTACCGGATCTCCATCTCTTCGGCCCCCCTTCCCATTGAGCGTTACATTGCCAACTTTTTCTGCGAAGTACCATTGCCACCACAGGTCGGTGGACCGAGGGAGGGAGGGAGGGAGGGAGGGAGGGAATGTCTGCATGCACTAAGTCTCGGTCCCCTCTACCTCATATTGACAGGGACAAATCGAGGTCAGATTTGCGTTGCCAGATCGAACGCTAACCATCAGGTCCGTCGCTAGCCGGATTGGGGGCACGGGAAGGAAAAACAGAGGGATGTGTCTACTCTTATTTGGTGAATCTTGTACACCGCCTGTCTCTGTGTGTGTGTGTCTATACCTGTGTGTATATATCTGATGATTGCCGTCTCGTCTCTGTCGTTTTTCTGTTTTTTTGCGTGTCTCCATGTATCGGTATCACTCTATAACAGCTCACTGCACCAGTTAGTATCATTATCCACGCACACGACACGCTCGCTGACACGCACACGACACACTTTCTGACACGCATATTACACACTTGATGACACACATACTACTATATAACTACCAACAGTCGTCCGCCCAAGAATCGCTTGCCCATGGCCGCCTTCTCCTTTCGCCCGCTGTTCACTTGTTTGAGTGTGGACAATATCCTGACAGTGTTCGGGTAAGTGCGCGGGGAGAGAAAAAGAAGGGAAACAGCGCTCAATGCATCGTTTTCATAGAACGAGATAACTTTGAACTCATCTGATTTGCCAGTTGCGTGTATTGTCCATGGTCTCATTATAAAATAGTGAACGAAAGCGGTGAATTTGTTGAACGTTCATGTGCGTTGAATTCTAGGCTAGCATGGTGCCCCTTTCATAACATACTTACGCTTCTTTATCTCCCTCGCCCCTAATCCACCTACAGGTGCCTCCTTACCGAGACCCGTATCTGTCTTTGCTCCCAACATCATGCCCTTCTCACCCCCATCGCCGAGGCCTTTCAGTCCTTGCTTTTCCCCCTGGTCTGGCAAGGTGCTTATATCCCAATTATGCCTCTAGGAATGGCGGACATTCTTGATGCACCCGTTCCCTTTTTTGTAGGACTCAACAGGTAGGAGTAAAGAGGGAGTGAGAGAAGCGGTTCTTGAATATGACGATACAGAAGGCATGTTATTTGCGCTGTGGTTATCAGACACTAAAGCATCATGCCCTTCGGACTTGTGCTCCATCTCTTGGCTGTTTACCCCATATTCTACCGGCGCAATCGTACACTTACGTATACACGGAACCCTCTCCTTTCTTTCTCTTGAACAGACGGTATCTTGACCATACACCTGCAACGCATCGACCTGTAGGCGTGGTGTTCGTCGACTTGGACCGCGATGTAGTGGATTTGGGTTGGGACGAAGAGAGGTAATAGGGCAGGGTAGTGTGATATCATTTCATGAGAGGTAGACAAAGTAGTCATGCGCCGGTTACCAGCCCGTCTCATTTCTCTTTCGTCTTCCTTCACCTCCCCAGGAACGAGCCGCAACAAAAGCCGCACCTACCGGATAGGGAGGCAACCAAGCTTCGCAAGGCCTTGATGGAGTGTGGGGCGATGGCGCACAATCCCCGGTGAGTAGCTCGAGAAATGTGGGACTGGGGCATCGGAAAATCTAAATGAGAATGGAGGTGAAACGAAAAAGTTTGGATCGTTTCCTTACTGTCTTTCAGCTCTTCTAATGTCCTCTACGCACTTTTGTTCCTCTCTCGCGCTTCTCTCCTCTCTCTTCAGCGGTGTGGAGGTCTGGACCTCCGACCTCGCCTTCCCCAACAACGAACACCATCTGCCCATCTCTTCCTTCGGTACCGAACAAGGCATGACACAAAAGACACAAATGTCCGCGTCCTCTATTTCCTTAACGGTCATGAGCGCTTTCGGCTTTGGGAAGCACCATCACCACCACCATCACCACCACAACCACCACTCTGTCCCTTCCTCTGGCCCACCACCCCGTCCCTCCTCGTTTCCATCTTCCTCAAGCATTTCACATCCAACATTCCCTTCTCTCGGCTCTGTGCTGTCCCCAGCCGTGGCGTCCTTCTCACCCTATCCGGCAATGGCAGGAATGGTAACAAGTGGCATGAAATCACCCGAGGAGGGAGGGCCCAATGGAGGAGAAGGAAGGAAAGAGACAAGTGGCAATCATCGTCGAAGAGACAGCAAGGAAGGTTGGACAGGCCGAGCGCAAATACCAGAGGGCGAAGTTGGGGGTGCAGCCGCCGGCTCTTCAGGGGATAGGGGCGGAGGAGGAAAGAAGGGCGGAAGTAACACTGCCTCTGCTATTTACAACGACGGCAGCAGGCCGTCGATCTCGCACCCAGCCGCATCGGTGACGACACAACTCTCCTCTTTCCATCCCTCCCACAACCAGCACCTGGCGGGCGCGACTCTGAACATGTCTTTGTTAGATGTGCGGAACAATGAGGGAATGCCCGACGGCTTTTCAGCCACGCAGGTCCGAGCGGCATTTTTGCGCTTCTTTGTCTCACTACTCCGGAATTATGCTGTGTATTTGAACACAGGTACTGGATGAGGGAGGAAAGAGAGATGGAGAGCGGGCGGACCGAAAAAAAAGAGAGTGTCTTGATGTGTACTCGTCTCTTGTAAGCGGAAAGGAGTTTTGGGGCAGATTCATTCACTCACACCTTCAAATATGCTCTGTCCCCCAACTATTTTACAACCACACCATAGCACCTGTGCAAACGCTTACTGTTGCATCCTCAGCCTCTTCTTCTTCTTCGAATTCTGCGTCTAAATCGCCCCCGCCCCTCCTTACCTGTCCCTCTCCTTCTTCATCCTCATCCTCCTTCTCCTCCTCCTCCATTCTCTCGCCCAAAAGCAGTGCGAGCAGGCTCTTTTCTCCTCGCAGCGCAACCAGCGCTCCAGTAGAAGGAGGAGGAGCAGGAGGAAGAGAAGGAGGAAGAGGAGGAGGAGGAGGAGGAGGAGGAGGAGGAGGAGGAGGAGGGACCCACAAGAAGGAGGAAGTTAGCGCAAGAGAGGAGAAAAAGGACCAAAAGGGGACTCCCACCACCTCGCCGACGGCCTCCGTGGTGCAGCTCCCGCCCCTGCAGCCTGAGAGCTTCAATAAAGATGTAGGTGCTGATTCCTGATTCCTGATTTTGTTCAGACTATAGGATATTTACAGAATTTTGCACCTGCAACCTTCTCCATCCACTCCTTCTTGTACTCACGCACATGCGCGCGCTATCCCTACATATCTGTACACTCAAACCAAAACAGGGCTTTTTAAAGGAATGTCTCTCCCATGCCTCTTCTGATCCCCGCCTGCTCGAGACCATGAACACAGTTTTGTCCTCCCAGATGTTTGAGCGCTTCATCGAGGAACGACAGACGGAGCCGGATCACCCACAGATCAAGGTAATAAGGAAAGAAAGGGAGGAAGAGAGGGGGGAAAATATGTAGGAGGGGCGTTCACCTCATTTGTTTTCTCGGTAATGTTCCAAAGTAATCGCCATATCCCGGTCTGCTACCATTTATGCGCTCAACTAGTTCTTTGACGAGTCAATTATCGCAAAATTGAATCGAAGCAAGACTCAGCTCAAGAAAGGTGACACAACCTTCCTTGATGACATGCGGGACACCATCACCGAGACTTTTAATCCTCCTCCACCTAGTAACTGGTACGTACATCCAACTTCCTAAACAAATAGAACGAACTGGAAGTATTTATGTGCATGTACATATGAAAGTCAATCCCTACTGAAACTTGGCCCCAGAGAATAGCACGTTATTTTGCAGACCCTATCTTTCATCTCATTCATTCCTTACTTCTTTCCTCATAACAGGGGCCTTCCCGATACCGGCCTCGTTTACACCTACCCCGCCTTTCCCAAGCTCAAGCCAGAGCTTTTTGGGAACATCCGCAAGCCGCGACGGCTCTTTAAGCTGCCTGAGCAGCAACGCACGGCGGGCTCCAAGTAAGCTTGATGAAAGCGAAGGAAACAGGGATCTTCTTTTCACCCATTCATACTAGGACTGTAAAACTCACTGTCTTCGCCTCTCATGCCTTGCTTTTTTCACACCCTCATAACAGCCGCTCTGTCAACGCCCAAGTCTTCCATCGCTCCCTCTCCCACCTCGTGCCCCCCCTCTCCCCTTCCAGCTCTCCCTCCAGCCCTTCTTCAACCTCGACATCTTCGCAACAACCAAATTTCAACGCGCTGCTGAGTCTTATCCAGCTGCCGGCGCTGTCGAAGCTGGGAGTCTTGGGTGAAAGGGCTCAGGGGAAGGTGCCTCAGACAATTAGAGGACTTGTATTGGCGCAAGCTTTAAGCCGCGGACATGTGGCCCGACAGCTCTTTAGGAAGCAACAACGGTAAGGACTTCAGGGGGGTCAGGGGGAAGTACATGGATTTGTGTGCTTTTGTGTCTCGCAGACTTTGAGAGGAGCTCTGATTGCGCTGACTCGTTGCCGCAGGCGTGCAGCGAGGCAAGGAGGTGTACAAGCAAATGCACAAGAGAAGGAGCAGAGGGAAGTAGGGTCTGGAGTGAGTATGTCGCCAGCCTCTTTGCTCTGCTCTTTGGTCTCCCGCACAATCCCCTTGGTCTGGACGACCAACAGTATTAGTGTATTCGAGGACCTTTTAATGGACAACGGAACTGGACATTCAACTAACTTTTATTCCTGTCCTTCTCCCTTCTTCCCCCCTGTCCTCCTTTCCCAGTGCCGCGACGGTAATTGCGACCCACTGGCGGAGTTTCAAGCGGACTCAAACGCTTCGAGCCTCCTATCTTCGGACAGTCCGTGCTGTGCTGACCCTGCAACGCGGCCTTCGTCGGCATCTTACCCGGCGGTTGTTGGAGAGACGGTGCGTTGCCGTATAAAGATCAACTTGCTCCGCATTCATTTTCAATCACTCGCCGCCAGAGAATCAACGTGATTTCTTTTACTTTTACATCCCTCCTCTCTTCCTCTTTCCTCCCCTCCCATTTCCAGAGAAACTATTCATCATCAGATGCAGCCCTCGACTCGTATGGCCGTGACTCACTCTTCCTTCCCTCCTCCCTTTTTCCCACTATCTCACTCCTTCCCTCCCCCCCTCCCCTCCACGCAGGAGAGCTGCTCTTCAACAGATCCAGCCCTGGGTGCGCATGGCGGTGGCCCGTCGTCGGTACCGAAGAACAATTCGTGGGATCGCAGGAGGGCAGGCGCTTTGGAGGGGCTACAGCACACGTTGCTCCTATATGATCATCCGGAACTTGGTCGTGGGAGTGCAGGTAGGGAGGGAGGGATGGAGGAAAGAGAAGAGGTAGAGAGAAGAAATTATGAAGCAGGAGATGAACAATAATTCTATTTATGAGACGACCTAATGTGACTTTCATTTCTTCCTCCTCTCCCCGCTTCTCCCTAGGCCGTCGCCCGCGGGTGGCTCCAGCGCCTCCATGCCAAAGCGCACCGCGAGCAGAGACTTTCCGAGCTCCGACGACATCTGTTTGTGCTGTGGCGGCTGGCAAACACCCCTCTCCTCCACCGAGCAAATTTCTGGAAGGTCTTCGGAGGTACGTCGATCCCCTCCCTTCCTCCCTCCATCCCTCCCTCCATCCCTCCTTTTCTCCGTCACTGCCTGCCTATCTACGCAGAGATAAAAGCGACTCTGATTATCACCCTCTCTCCCTCCCTCCCACCCTCCCTCTCCCCTTACCTAGGCACGGGCTTCCTCCACCTCGCCCTCCACGAAGACGAAGTCCTCCGGGTATGGGCCGACCTCGGGCTGGGGAAGATGGAGAGAGGGAAGGAGGAAGGGAAGGAGGACATGGACCTCAGCGCACCCCTCGCAGCGAAAGGAGACAGCCCCGCCCCGCCCGCCCTCCCTTCCTCCCTCCTTCAGCGGCAGCGTAGGAAGGAGATGTCCTTTGTGAGGCGCTTCGGGGAGGTGGATGCACTGCTGCAGGCTGAGGAGGAGGTAATGAGGGGGGGAAAAGAGGCAAGAGTAGAACCATTCTCTGGCTCTGGTGCTCATGCTTTAGCATTCACTTCCTTTCTCCATTCCTTCCCTCTGTCTCCCCCTCCCTCCCCTGGCCTGGACTCTCCAAGGCCACCCCCACGGCCAGTAGCAAGCGCCCTCCCTCCTTTCCCACCTCCTCCTCCACTCCCTCCTCCCTCCCTTCCTCCTCCTCTTCCCACCGGACCTCCATCCGGCTCTCTCTCCGCCCGCTCTCTTTACGTCCCAGCACTTTTTCCTCTTCTTTCTCCCCTTCTCCCCTCCCTTCCCTCCTTCGCTCCCTCCCTCCCTCCCTCCTTCGTCAGCACATGATCGCAGCTGAACGTCTGCAGGAGGAAAGACGGAGGGTCTACCTTTCTCTCAAGATGACACAGCAAGAGGAGGGCGGGAGAGAGGGCGGGAGAGAGGAAAATTTCTTCGGCATGTTCGGGTTGAGGAAGGGAAAGAGGAGAAAACGACAGCTGGCTCAGATGCTGTGGATGGAGCACGCACAGGCGGCGGCGTCGGCAGAGGTAAGAGAGAGAGAGAGGGAGGGAGGGAGGGCGTATGCTATATGCATGCTACAGATAAAGAGAAAGGAATGATGTCATCATCCTTCTTTTTCAGTCTCGTTTTCTTCTTTCCCCTCCCGCCTGCCCTCCCGCCCTTTTCCCTCTCCCTTTCCCTCCATCTCTTTTCCCTTCCTCAGGTGGTGCTCGCCACGCTGTCCGGCAACAGCAGCAACAATGAAGGAGGGAGAACATTGGACTGGCTTCAGGCGAAGCTGGACGAGAGGATTAGGAGGGATTTGCTGCTGACAGGTAGGGAGGGAAAGGGGAGGGCGAGCAATGAGGGGGGAGGGAGAGAGGGAGGGAGAGAGGGAGGGAGGGAAGGAGGGAGAGAGTAAGAGCTGCCTACGATGCCCGTCCATTGCACATTTTCCCTTTCTTGAGTGAGTGCACTTCTCTTAACATTTTTCCTCTGTCCCACCTTCTCCCTCCCTCCCTCCCTCCCTCCTTCCCTCCCTCCCTCCCCAGTGCAAGCTTGTCTCGGTTCTCTCCATGCTCACAAGCGCCCCCTCCGCGCCTCTTCCCGCCTTCTCATGCACCTTGGTCTCCCGCCCGCACCCTCCGTCAAGGGGGAAGGAAGGAGGGAGGGAGGGAGGGGGAGAGGGAAAGCTAATCTCCAGGAAGAGGTCCAACAAGCGGCCAGAATGCTGCATGGGACAGAAGGAAAAAAAGGGAAAGGGAAGGAGGGAGTGAGGGTGGGAGGGAGGGAGGGAATGAGGGTGGGGAGGGAGAAGCAAGAGAAGATTGTTAAATTTACCGTGAAAGAGGAGGACGAGGATGTAAGCGGGGGCCACCCTCTTTCTCTTCCTTCCATTGTTTCTCCTTCTCCTCCTTCCTCCCCTTGTCCTTCTGCGGCTTCTCTACCTATGATTGGCAAGGAGGAGGAAGACGAAGAGAGGCCACAGCAGCAGCAGTGGCAGCAGGCGATGGAGGAGGCGAAAGGGAAAGAGACACAGAAGACGGGAGGAGAACGAGAAGAAGAAGAAGAAAAAGAAGAAGAAGAAGAGGAGGAGGAGGAGGAGGTGGAGGGGGACGAGGAGATGGAGGAGCTGCAGCAGCAGCAAGAAACAGACGAAGAAGAAGAAGGTGGAGAAGGAGAAGGTGGAAGAGGGAGAGGAGAAGTAAGAGAAAGAGAAGGTGAAAGAGGAGGAGAACGAGGAGGGCGAAACTCTCCTTCCTTCGCGGCTGCCCTCAAGGCCCGGCCGGTATTCTTTTCCATCTTCCGAACCAAAGCTGCTGCTGCCACTGCTGCTACCAGTGCTGCTGCTACTACCTCTGCTACTCCTGCTACAACAGCTGAATGTATTCCCCCTTCCCTCCCGCTCTTCCTTCCGCCTGCTAGCGCTGCTCCTTCCTCCCTTTCGCCCTCCCCTCCCTCCCCGACTTTCGTTTCTTCTTCTGAACCGGTCTTATAATGGTCCGGCCACCACAGGCAGGCCTGAAGGGAGGAGATAACAGGAAGGAAGGGAGGGAAGAACGACGAAGGGGGGAAAATACGACATCGTCGCCGGTTGAATAAGAGCGGAGGAGCTGAAGGGGAAAGGGGGGTTGGTTGGGGAATGAGAAGAGGGAAGAGGCGGAGGGTAGGACGGATATAAAAATAGGGAAGAGTGGGAAGATACGAAGGAAATTCGGAGAAGGAAGACAAAGAGGGAAGGAAGAAGGATTCGCATGTGTGTTGGAGAGGTGAATGGATGGAGAGGCTTTATGGTCACAGCGTCATTGGAACGAAATGATGAGCATAATGGATAGGAGGTATGAGTTATAAGGATGGAACTTATAGAAATTCTGATGGAAAAAGTAAGTGTTGTAATTTTGTAATGATAAGGGAAAGGTGAGAAGATGAAATGAGTAGAACAAGAGAGTGGTTGATGAAGAGGAAGGTAACAGTCGAGAGGATCCTGCTTCGCGCCATTTTTTTTTTAATATTGATTTTTTCTTGTTTTGATTTCGAAACTACACTCTTTTTTGTTTCCCACCTCTCGCCTCCTTCTTTAATTTTTTGTTTTTTGGCCAAAGGCAAGTCTTTTAAAAACCCTCGTTCCGCCCCTGCTTTTCTCTAAAAGGGACAATTAATGATTGATGGCGGAGTCTCAGGCGCACACTCCCCCTTCTGCTTCAGCTTTCCTCCTTCCCTCTCTCCTTCCGTCCGTGTACAAGATGTGCCCCTCCCGCAAAAATATGCCCTTGGTGCCTCCCTCCCTCCCTTCCTCCTTCCCTCCTTCGTCGAGGGTGCATGTACGATTTTATTCTTAGTGGTGGCCATTGACACTTGTTTAATTATGCCCTCCCTCCCTCCTCCCTTCCTCCCTGCCCTTTTTTTCCGAGCTCTATAGTCGTCGGTCGGTGGTTCTCTGTACAAAAACAAAATACTCCCTCTTCCCTCCCTTCTCCCTCCCCTGCTTTCTACGCTCGATCATTCACATACACATTCTCTAGAGAGAGTAGTATTTATAGTATCAATAGTAATGTAATTGTAATATTAATATAATAGTACTATTAATAATAATACTAATATCTTGATCATTCACATACACGCTCTCTAGAGAGAGTTGTAATAATACCAATATAGTACCGACAATGATAAAGCAGTCTTTTGAGTCTTTTGCCTTCCTTCCCTCCCCCCCCCCTCCTTCATTTCCCGGCTACATAATCCACATGCACACCGCGCTTCTCTCCCTCCCTCCTTCCCTCCCTCCCTCCTCCCCCACATGTGACACACTTTTCCAAAATTTTTGTCGTGCTTCTCACCAACCCATCCACCTCCCTCTTTCCATTCAAGCATCCTAGCTCCCTCCCTCCCTCCCTCCCTCCCTCCCTCCCTCCCTCCCTCCCTCTACTCGAATTTGCTGGTCACGAAATGGCCAAATTTGCCGATGATTTTCTTCAGATGCTCCACACCGCGGAATTGAGGGAGGATCAGGTACACCGTCAGGGCGAGCCTGAGGGCGCGAGGGAGGGAGGGAGGGAGGGAGGCATGGGCCACAAGACATGAGTGCGATGTAGGTCGGGGAGGAGGAATGCACGTCGGCATGACGGGCTCAACGAGGCGGACATGATGGGAGGGTCACGGAGCCCTCCCTCCCTCCCTCCCTCCCTCCCCCCCCCCCCCCCCCCCCCCCCCCCCCCCCCCCCCTCCCCCC
>Ga0160419_100815_pt1 | contig 16584 bp, 14 predicted proteins | sample CelAP2metagpilot_2_FD_108196 | JGI IMG/M metagenome (GOLD analysis project Ga0160419, IMG submission 108196) | Phycosphere-associated microbial communities from Cellana algal ponds in Kailua-Kona, Hawaii, USA - Cellana AP2-4-25 metagenome pilot ... | reverse complement strand
TTCCTCGTGTCGTCTAATGCGTCGTTCCACGCGCTAACCCATACAAGAGGCCATCGGCCACGCTTTGCCATCAGCCCGCAAGATTCTCGTGTCGCTTCCTTCAAATCTGCGTCGCTATCAACACCCGTTCCCCCCGCCGATATTGCCCACTTCCGAGCCATCTTGGACCCCCCCGCCTCCTCCAGCTCAAATCATGGCAAGATCATCCTTCCCCCCTCCTCCCCCGACGATGATGACCTTCTCACACCATATACCCAAGACTGGACCCGGAAATGGAAAGCTCCTGCATGTCCTGCCGTCCTTCAGCCCTGTACTACGGAGCAAGTGTCCGCGTTGCTTGCCTATTGCAATGGGCGGGGCATTGCAGTGGTGCCCCAAGGAGGAAACACTGGCTTGGTGGGGGGGAGTATCCCTACAGGTACACGACCTCTCCTTTCAATGACATTAAATATTCCCTCTTTTCGTCCTTACTTACTATCTCCTCTCCCTGTAAGAAGTGGACTGATCTTCTTCCATTCATGGGTGAATGAGACAACCATCCCTTTCGACCCCTTTCTAGCGTTCCGATCTATGTAGCGGGCCGCATCCTCGAATATCTTTCTCTCTTTACTTCCATTCCGTACCCGTAAACCTAGCGCACAAACATCTAATGAATACCCCCCCCCTCCCGGCTCCTTCACTCCCTCCCACAGGCAACGAAGTCGTCCTTTCCCTGTCAAGGATGAATGAAATAATAAGTTTCGACCCCCTCTCCAGCGTCCTAACCTGTGAAGCGGGCTGCATCCTCGAGCACCTCTCCCTCTTCCTCCGCCCCCACCAGCACATCATGCCCTTGGACCTGGGTGCCAAAGGGTCCTGTCAAATCGGTGGCAATGTCAGCACCAACGCGGGCGGCCTCCGATATCTGCGGTACGGCTCTCTGCATGGAAATGTGTTGGGGCTCGAGGTGGTGCTTGCAGACGGAGAGGTGCTCAATTTACTCTCTACTTTACGAAAGGACAACACGGGCTATGATCTCAAGCAATTATTTATTGGTGCCGAAGGGACGCTAGGTGTGATAACCAAGATATCTATGCATGTGCCACCGGCGCCAGCAGCAGTGAATGTGGCACTCGTGGGGTTGAATAGTTTCGAGCAGGTGAAGACGATGGTAGGGAGGACGAGAGAAAAATTGGGGGAAATCTTGAGCGCGATGGAGTTGCTCGACGCTCAGAGCATGGAGATGGTGGTGGGGAAGAAGGAGTGGGGTTTGCGTAATCCACTTGTAGCTGCTGTAGACGCAGGAGGGGGCGGAGGGAGCGAGGTGTCGCCTTACCCTTTTTACATCCTCCTCGAAACCGCAGGCAGCAACGAAGAGCACGATGAACAAAAACTGGAAAACCTCCTCACCCTTGCGTTAGAAGAGGATATAATCGCCGATGGTACCCTCGCCCAAGACGTGAGCCAAGCCAATGATATTTGGAAGCTTAGGGAGTTGATCCCTGTGGCGATAGAAGAAGAAGGAAGAGTACATAAATATGACGTTTCTGTGCCGTTAGATCGGTTTTATGAGTTGGTGGAGAGGACGAGGGAGGGATTGAGGGAGGAAGGCTTTGGCGTGGCTACAGCACAATCGGCAGGCGCTCCTGCAGGGGGAAGAAAGAAGGGAGAGGAGGTTAAAGTGGTGGGGTACGGGCATTTGGGGGATTCGAATCTGCACTTGAATGTCTCAGTGCCGCGGAATAAGCCGGACCCCCCCGGTGTAAGTCGTGTGCTTGGTAGGGTGTTGCCATGGGTTATGAAGCAGGAGGGAAGCGTAAGTGCAGAGCATGGGCTAGGGCAGTTGAAGAAGGAGTACTTGCCCTTGACGAAGAGTAGGGCGGCGGTGGCGGCGATGAGGGGGATGAAGAAGATGCTGGATCCCAAAGGTATTCTTAATCCAGGGAAGTTTTTCCCGGAGGAGAAGCCGTGAAGGAATGAAGAATTGAGTGAGGGCGGGATAAGGGGAGGCGAAAAAGAGAAGAGAGCAAACGATGATGGTACATAAAATAAATGCACAGAGGGTGAGCGATAGACACCATTTTTCACGTACATCTAGCCGATCATATAGTATACCACAACTCTTTTTCTCTCCTTCCCTCCCTCCTACGACCTGTAATCCGCATTCTCAGTCACATACGCGTACGTCAAATCACTCCCAAACAACGTCAGTTCCTCCCCCCCTTCCTCCCCCAAGTCCACTTCCAACATCACATTCCTTTCGTGCGGAGGAAATTCAATGTGCGCCCCACTCGCCATGGTCAATGGGCCAGGCTCCAGCTGCGCGGCCTCCATGTGTTCTACAAGATACCTCTCCTTCTCCGGATCAAGCTCAAAAGCCCCTCCCTTAAAGACTATCTTTCCCCCCATCAATAAACGACATTTTTCCAACCTCAAATCGCTTTCCAGGCCTTGGTTCCCCACGTACGAGCCAACGGCAGCCGCAAGGCGACCGACGTTGGGGTCGTTGCCGGCGATCGCACATTTGAGCAAGGGAGAATTGATGACTTGCCGGCCGAGGGCGCGGGCTATGGCGAGGGAAGGGGCATGGGAGACCTTGAGCTCGATGACGTGGTTCGTTCCTTCCCCGTTCCTGACAATGTCCTCCGCGAGTTTCCGTGCCAGTGAGATGAGGGATTCTTTGATAGCAGGGTAGTCTGCTTCATCCACAGGGACCTTGCCGCTGGAGAGGAGGACGACTGTGTCGGAGGTGCTCTGATCCGAATCGACCGAAATGCAATTGAAACTACCCCCCACCACTTCGGGCAACCATTGCCGTAGTACTTCTCGCGGTACCGCCAGATCAGTCAAGAGATATACGAGCATGGTTGCGAGGTTCGGCTCGATCATCCCTGCCCCCTTGGCGATACCAACGATTTTCCCGCCTCCGATGGAAGCGGCTCGAATTTTGGGGTAGCGATCCGTGGTGATGATACCAGCAGCCGCGGGGAGAATGGAGGTGGATTGCATTGTTTTGAGGACGGAAGGGACGGCGTCGATGACGGCCTGGAAGGGGAGGCGCCAGCCAATTACACCGGTGGAGGAGGGAAGGACAAAGCTGCCTGAGGGAAGGTTGAGGTGCTTGGCGACGGCGGCGCACACAAGCTCGGCGTCGGCTACGCCACCGTCTCCCCCATAGCCACCGGGACAGACGTTGGAGATCTTGTTGTTGACGACGATGGCTTGAAGGAGGGGTTGCTCTTTGCGTTGTTTCCCCACACGGATAGGTGCCCCGGGGAAGGCATTTTTTGTCAACGCTAAAGCAAATTTATCGGTGGGCTCATCAAGAGCAATGAGGGTCACATTCATACGGGAGGGGAAATTGGCTTCTTGAGGCGTGAATGAAATCCACGAGGTGCCAACCTTGAAGCCGAGGGGGAGGTCGGCGATAGAGGAAAGGTGCGCAAAGTACTCGTCTTTGGTACTGAAGGTCAGGGAGGAGGGTTGAGAGGAGGGGGAAGAGGTAGAGGCGTGCAAAGTGGTGCTGCTGGCGCGAAATTGACGACGACGGGCTTCGTCTATGGCGTGTTGGTTCTCGGGGGTGAGGAATAGGGCGCGGTGGTGGGTGGTGAGGGTGTTGTGGAAGCCGGAGGAGGATAAAGAGGGCACGTTGCATGCCCGGGTGGTCGTCGCAAAAGCGCGGCGGAAGCAAAAGCCGGGAGGCATGAACGAAGAGGTAGATGTTGTTGCCGCTACGATGGCGAGGGCGGTTAGAGAAATAAAACCCGCTGGCCGCAGCGCCATAATGGCTGTAATGCGTAGTGAAGGGGGGGGAGGGAGGGGCGTAGAATGAGTCTTACTGACTTGAAGAGAATAAAGGACTGATACGATTTTATAGCGTGAGCCAAGGGTTTCCAGCACTCATTGCGCGATTCAACTCGTGTCGTGGACTGCCCCTCTGCTGTCGTGAAGACAGTCTCGCCTTGCTCCTGTGGAAAAAATTATCATGACGACGAAGGCGACAGGAGCGAAAAGGACGCAATGACATCCAAGCAGGTCCCAAACTCTCCATCGCCCTCACCTCGACGCCTGCATTCTCGTGGTGGGCTTGTAAGGGTGGGCGGTGGACTGCGTGGAGTGATTGTTGTCATGGATGGGGCAAACAGTTGCTTTCTCGGAGTTTAATTTTGATGAAAGTTGATGAGATTGGCGAGTGGCCCACGGGGAGGAGGCTTGGCGGGCCAATGAGCCTCGCACTTGAATGACCAGGACCACGCCTAGGTACAGTGGTTTGGAGGGATCGGGGTTGAGTTGAATGTCGTTTTGTATGAGGTGGTTTGCGGTATTGGTGCACAAGGTCGCTCCAGGCTCATGCAAGCGAACGGCCAAGTAGCATGCCTCATCATCACACACCAGCCACGTTCCATCTCACGCCCCTTCTCTTCAACCCACACAACACACAGTCTCATTACCACCGGGGGGAGCAGCTGGAACCCTAAACCGACCCTTGCAGGAGCAGAAGCGGCAGCAGCATAATTTGCGGGGTGGCATTAGTAGCGTCAGGATGCGAAGCATACTTTCCCTTCTCGTCCGGCCACGCACCTTCCTCTCCCCCCCCCCCACCTCACTAAACGTCAGGCCGCGTCGTCGTCCCTTGACAAGCACCAGCAACACTACTTCTACAGCAGCTCCCCCCGTCAAAGTCGCCTCCTCTCCCTCCCACCCTCTTTCCTTCTCTTCTTCCTTCTCCTCTTTCTCCCCCTGGGCCACGTATAGCCGCCTTTTGCGTGAGCATCCCATCAAAACCAAGCTCCTTACTTCCTCCTTTCTCATGGGCGCTGGCGATATCTCCTGCCAATTTCTTACTCGCTGTCAAAAGCAACAAGAGCACGAACAAGCCCAGCAAGCGAACCTGTCCTTCCTTCCTGTCTCCCTCCATCCCTACGACTGGCACCGGACCTTAAAATTCTTCTTTTTGGGCGGGGTTGTTGTCGGCCCGGCCCTCCACCACTGGTACTCCTTCCTCGTCCGCTTCTCGCCCGCGCAGACGACCGCTGGAGCATTGAAACGGTTGGCATTGGATCAACTGGTGTTTGCTCCTACTTTCATTCCGGTCTTTTTTTCGGGCCTTCAATTCTTAGATGGGAATTTCGACTTGAAGCAACTAAGAGGGAAGCTGGAGAGGGACTACGTGGATACGCTCGTCGCAAATTACTTGCTGTGGGTCCCAGCGATGCTGATTAATTTTCGATTGGTGCCCATGCAGTACCAGGTGTTGTTTTCGAATGCTGTGGGCTTTGGGTGGAATGTTTTCTTGAGTGCCGTGAGCCATAAGGAGGGAGAGGGAGGGTAGTGAGTGAGGGATGGTCATTGGTGGTACAAGTACCTTGACAGAGAGAAGAGACGTACAGATGATAATGTGTGCGAGTGTGGAAAAGACAGTAAGAAAGTAGGAGAGAGAAAGAAGCGTTTGCGCGCTTGTTGGATTGGTGGGTGGGTGGTTATGTACCCCTGCTCGTTGTACAAGTAAATAGATCCGACAAAAAGACACACAATGTACACAAGAAGGAGTGGGAGAGGGTGCAGGGCGAGGAAGAGGATGAGGGCGAAATGGAAGAAGATGAGGTGCAGTTATTGTACGGGGGGCGTAACAAAAAACAATTAAATTTTCTTATTAGATTTACACCCTGATTGCTTTGTTTTTCAAACATCCACCCACTCACACACACATACACACACTGTCCGTTCATTTGTCCATTATTTGGGTTTTAGCACTCTAGCAGGCTGTTGCTGTGCTAGGTCGTCTTATGTGTCTCACCACCACCCCCTTCCACTCCCATACTGCTCATTCAGCTGCTTGGCCATATCTGCAAACTGGGCCGAGCACTCCGCCAGCTCCGTTGTCTTATCCGCCAAGCTTTCAAGTCTCTCTCCTCGATCCTGCAGTCCTGCTTTCAACTCACCCATTGCGTTGCCGATGCTCTCGGTGGCTCGACGGGCAGCGACAGGAGCGGAGGACGAATAGGAGCCATCCTTCCGGAAGAAGCCCAGCAAGCCGCCTTTTCTGTTCAATTTGCCGTCCTTCTTGTTATTACAACTGTTGCTGTTGCTGCTGCTGTAGAGCTCCTGTTGGTCTGCATCCTCCCTTTTCGCATTCTGAATCTCTTGCTGCTGCTGCTGTATACCATGACTACCACTACCAGCACCAACAGTCGCACCAACAATAGCACCAGCCTGCATCGCCAACAACTGATGCAACCCCCAATTAAAACACCCATCACACACACGGACCATCGTCTCGCTACCTCCTCCTCCTCCAACCCTCCCTAATCCTCCTCCTCCTCCTCCTCCTCCTCCTCCTCCTCCTCCTCCTTCTCCTTCTCCTCCTTCTCCTCCCTTACCACCACCAATTAAATACTGACCCAGCGGCAGCTTTTTCCCCGAACAATTCCCACACACCGCCAAGGCACACAATCGACAATGGTGCTGTCGCCGTGTCAGGGCCGTAAATCCCTCCCCACACAATGCACACGCCCCTCCTTCCCCCTTCTCCTCGTTACCACTGCCGCTGCCGCCATTACTACTGCTGCTGCTGTTGCTGATCGATTCAGAGGGTGAGCGCAGCCGAGGGCGCGTCCATGACTTGTGGGCTATATGCCTGAGGACCTCTTTTGATACCTCCTTTGCTTGGGGAGACTTTTTGAGTGACCAGATTGTTTTGGAGGCACCGAGATGCTGCAGCTGTTGTTGTCGCTGCTTGGAGGAGGAGGAGGAGGGGGGGTGGGAAAGAGAAGGAGGGAGGAGGAAGTTGATGATACTACTGCTGGTGCGGCTGCTGCTGGTATTACCACCACCACCGCTGCTGCTGCTGCTGCGAAGATTAATCCGCGCTCCAAAAGCGACCAATGTTGCCACGCCTTTAATGAGAATGGCGGCGGTTACTTCTCCACGTTCCCTTCCAATATCCCCCCCTTCTGCTTCTCGCTCTACTGCTGCGACTGATGCAGCGCCGCGGTCAAGCAACGTTTGCGTCGGTGTCCTCCCTCCCGCCCCCCCCCCTCCTCCTTTCGTTTGATTCCTTCCTTTTTTCTTCTCCTCCATGCCACCAAAACTACTGCTGCTGTCTTTGCCACAGCTACTCTTCAAATTCGGCTGCGCCCCCAACATTAATAATGCTTGCAACGTTCCTCCCAAGGCCAAAGCCGCTCCATCCCCTTCTCCCTCTCTTTCTGCATTCTCCCACCTCGACCCACCACCACAACATGCCCAATGCAATGCTGTCAAACCCCTCTCCACAACCAACTCCTCTTCCTCCTCTTTCCCTTTCTCGCTCCTTCCATGCCTTCCTCTACTAAACGCATTAACATCTGCTCCGAGTTCACCCAAGACCTGGACCACGCCCTCCCACCATCCCTCGCTGGCTACCATCAAGGCAGTCCTTCCGTCTTTATCGATTGAATCCAAATCGGCATCATAGGTTTGGAGAGCGAGGAGACACCGACGGAGGACAGGGAGGAGGGAGTTGTCCACTACCCCTCCTCCTCCTTCTCCTCCTCCTCCTCCTCCTCGTGGGAGAAGGCGGGGTGAAACGGAAGCGAGGAAAGCAGGAGTTCGCCCGTCCATATCCTGGGCATTGACGAAGCATCTGATAAGGAGGGAGGACGAGGAGGAAGAGGGAGGGAGGGAAGAGGAGGAAGAAGAGGAAAGGAGGAGAGAGATTGCTGTATCATCGAGGGAGAGAGCAGCAAGGTGGAGGGGGAGACGGCCCTGGGCGTCGGCGAGAGTGGTATCGGCATGGTACTGGAGAAGGAGGGTGAGCATGGCGTGGCGACGAAGCAGACAAGCGTAATGAAGGGGAGAACGACCTTCCTCGTCTTGTTGGTCGACTAGGCTAAGGGAGGGAGGACGGGAGAGGGCTCGGGGGGAGGGAGGGCCTGTGCCGTCAGCAGGATCATCAGGCCTACCGACATCGACCCAATCCCCTTCACAGCTACCCCTCCTTCCTTCCTTCCCTGCCTCCTCTCTTCCCCCCCCCCCCTCCTCCTCCTCCCCCTCCTGCTGCTGCTGCTGCTGCTGCTGCTGATGCTGCCGCAAAAGGACCCTCGCGTCCTCTACCCGTCCATTTACCACGCACCAATGCAGACTATCCAAAACCAAATGATGCCTCATCCCCACCCTCTCCCCCTCGCTCCCGCCCTCCCTCGCCACCGCCGCCATCGCCTCATAAATAAGACGGATCCATGCAGCATGTTCGGCTTTAGACGCTGCACACAGCACATACATGCCATGCGGGGTAACCACCTCAAAACTACACCGAGGAGCAAGCGAAAGGGGGTCGGTGCCAGCCCGCCCTCCCTCCCTTCCGCCTTCTTCCCTCAACTTACATGTCGCCAAGCCCCAACACGCCTCCACCTCCGCACGCCGGCCACGGGAGGGAGGGAGGGAGGGAGGGAGGGCGAGGACGAGCATGTCCGTGAAGAGGTAAGCTTCGCGGTGGTGCCATGCACTGCCCCACAGCTTCCCTTCTTGAAAGAGACGAAGGGACCCGCGATATATCAAGGAACGCTTCCCATACGCATCCAGAGGAAGGGAAGGCGAGGAAGAGGACGAGGGCGAGGAGGGGGTGTAGGGTTCGAACTGCCTGCCGGTTGGACGGAGGTGTCGCCGGGCCACGAAATCCAGGTGGCGCTCGAGGAGGTTCATGTCGGAGAGGGGGGGGGCGGGGGAGAGGGGAGGAGAAGACGAAGCAGAACCCCCCCCCTCATTTTCTCCTCTTCCCGAGGGAGGTGAGGCTGAAGAAGGGGAGGAGGAAGCATCGTTCTTCCTCCTTTCCTCCCTCTTGTGTTTCCGCAGCACTGTCACTTTCAGGGGCCTTGGGCTTGTCTTTATGAACTCAACCATCTCTCCCCAACTATCACTATCCAGCACTCTTTCACGCAGATCCCACTTTGCCATTGGTTTTGATTTCGAACTTGAATTCTCAAACTTTGTTTCACTCACGTTTTCGATCATTAGAATGATGTCACCCGGTTCGACCCCGTTGCGATTCGTTCGGGTGTGAGGGAGGAGGCGCAAGACGTGGGCTTGTCCCGATGGAGTCCGTTTGATTGTGATCCCCAAATCGCTTTCTTGGAAGAGAATGGTGTGTGTAGTGCTCTTGCCGTAATAACTGCTGCTGCTGCTCTTAGTGCTGCTGAAGACGCTTGAGTGGGGAGACGGCGGGAGAGGGGGAGGGGGGGAGGCGACAGCGTGAACGAGGGAGGATATGGTGATATAGAGGCTGAGGTGCTGCTGCTGCTTCTTCAGTGGATGCTGTAGATGCTCGTTGATTTCCTCTTCGTCTTGGCTGAGGTAGAGGTGGTAGAAGGGAGGGAGACGAGGAGGAGGGGTCTTTGGGGAATGAAGGGAAAGGGAGGGAGAGGGGGACGAGGGCTGCGATCTATCCCTGTTCTTGTTGTAGCCGTTGGAAAGGGAAAAAGTAGAAGAGGAGGAAGTGAAGGAGGCATCCTCCCAAAAAGGCGGTACATGCAACCCCTCGTCTTCTGCTTTTCGAGCCACCAATCTTCCCCCTCCTCCATTTCTCCCGCCCACTGGCACAAGAACTACCGAATCTCCCACATGCAATCCTCCTCCTTCTCCTATCTCCCTTCCTTCCCCCTCATCTTCCACTGGCGCTGTAGCAGTCGAGGGAGGTGCTGCTACCACAAACACCTGTTTCTTATCTTCTGCGTCGTCTTCATCCACCCATTGCAGTTGTTGTTGTTGTTGTTGTTGCTGCTGCTGCTGCCGCTCAAATCCTTTCTCTGTCGTAGCAGCAGCAGCAGTACTATCAATAGTTGATGGAGTTGTTGTAGATGGTGGTGGTGGTGCAGTAGTACTCGTAGAAGGAGGAGTAGTAGACGTAGTACTAGCCCAAGCCAAGAACCCACCAGCCATACTTATGGTAATCACATCCCCGATCTCTAACCTTTTGTTCCGTTGTCCAGGCGTATCTTTTGTGCTGCTGTAGTTCTGGAAGCAGACAGCGGCAAACTCATCGTCGTTGTTACTGCTGCTGCTGCTGCTGCTGCTGCTGCTGCTGCTGCTGCTGCTGCTGCTGCTGCTGCTGGCGGTGCCGGCGGGTGTGGAAGTACTTATGAGAGTGACGGGTGCATTGGCTGCAGCCGTGGGAGGACAGAGAGCGAGTGGAAGTAGAGAGGAGGGGGAGGAATGTCCTGAGGGCGCTGCATTGAAGTGGAGTTGGATCCAGTCACCCATGTGAACACACGGAGATCGTTGACGTTTCGGTGGGGGTGGCGATGGTGAGGAAATGGCGAAAGACGACGCCATGTTGTCTGTAAGTAGATAGATTTTATTACAATAAAGGAAAAGAATGAGATCTTTGACGTGCGCCGCTTTCACTTTGTCGGTTGTGCTGGCTTTGGTTGGGCTACCTGTTAGGGAGGAGAGGCACTTGCGATTATTGTAAGGCGTAAAAAGATTCTGAGGCCAAGACTGAGTGACAGGCCAGGCTGCCTGCATGGGTAAATACTCTCAGGCGCCCCCGCGTGTGCGTGGACGCGTGCTGAGGGGTATGAGATTGTGCTGTGGCGGAGGACAGGGGTGGAAGAAAGGGGCCCGGCGAACACCTGCTTCCTCCCCTCACCCAGCTCACGAAAGGTGCCCATTTTCATGAGGATCCAACAGCGTAATAAGGCACGCGGACTCTTGGATGAGGTGTAGGCCAGCTATTTGTGTCTTCATTAAGTGGGAGCCGGGCGCAGGGCATGACAAGGGAGAAGTGTCACAAACATCATACAACTCACCACAAACGATGGGGAGGAGGTTTTTTGGCCGTATTTTTCGGGGGGGGATCATATGTTGCAGGTGTTCTGCTTCTCTTGTAAGATTCTCCAGTAATACATATTACGATACAAAGAGCTTTGTGGAGTGATTTGGAGCAGCGAAATTCCCCCATTCACGAAAAATTCAGGGTTACAACAAACATGGGCCCTCCCCCCTCCAAGACCCGCACCTGCGCCCCACTTGCACATAAATATGACACAAGTAAGGCGTAAAATCTCCCCGTATAACATGAAGACTTCTATCAAAATAAAAGAATGCGGTATACCCTTGGCAGGATATATCTATCCCAGGTTAAAGGCAACTCATCGATACGAGCTTCAAAAGTGAGCCATTCTCTCATTTTGGCCGCATTGCTTTCATAAGATGAAGTTACCGATCGTGGGATCATCCTTGCACTCGGGGCATTAAGCTAGGCTATGACGTTTTACGGACGCCAGCTTTTTTGCGCATTGAAAATTACATTTTCCATAAATCTGATTTCTTCCAACGAAGAGGTCGACTTTTTAGCTACCCTTGCGGTATAAACTACCTCCCCTACAACACCCCTCCCTCTTTTCCTCACTTCCGGACATAACGTGGGGAAGGGTGTGATGATGCAGCTTGGACGGCATTGAGAAGTCTGTCGTTTCCTTGGCACCGGTGTACGCTTTGGAGATTGCCTTCTAGTTATTCTGTGGCACGAAGCCAACGATGGAAGGGAAAAGCATCCCCTCCAAAACATTTTCTCGTTCCGATTTTCTCCTTTGATATCTAATTTGTTCTTTTTTATCATTTGTTTTGAATAATTATGTTCATACTGTCTTGCTCATTTTATTATTTCAGAGAACCAAGGGGATTCGGCTTAAAGATAAAGTACGGATAGAAGAGGTCAAAGAAACGGGTTTCTTGTTCACTTCATGTGTTGCTTCGTTGAAATGGTTCTGATGTAAAAGAGATAAACAAAAAACAATGATTTCCGTGAACAAAAGAGCAAACACGACGTCTGGGGAAAGTAATACATTGGTTGCTTTTCATTCCCCAATCTGCCCCAAAGTGCACGACGGCGCCCTTCTCACACACACTCACGCATTCATCCGCGAGAGGCTCTGGCGAAGAGAATGATTCTTGCGCAATTCTTCGTCAAGCAATACCTGAGTCAGCTTCAGCTGCTTCTTGAGCACGTCATTTTCAGTCGACAGCCGGAGAGACGAAGTAAGAGGACGAGTGGTGCTAACGGGAGAAGCCGTCGTCCGCAGGCTGCTACCCGTCGCCGTGGACGTAGAGCTACGAGACGTGGCATTGGTGTGTTGCTTATGCTCATGCTGATGCCCGGTCGTCATACCCCTGCTAGCACCACTACCATTACGGACATTTATCAGCTCGGCAGCGAGTTCCATGCATCGCCTGTACTTGCCCTTGAACTCCTCGACCTCAATTTCAAGCGTACGGCGTTGCATCTCTTCCTCACGCAACAGCGTCTTTGTCACATCCAGCTCTTCTTGTGTCTAAGAGAAGGAAGAGGAAATGAGAGACGAAGGACGGAAATGAGTTCGCGAGCGGTGTGGAGGAAGAGGGACTGGCTCTTGAGCGACATCAGCCACTGCTCTTAACCGACAAAGAGAAAGTACTTAGCAACATAATATGCATGACTCTAGTTTGTACTGCTGCTCTTCGTATTTCCCTCCTGAAACCAAAACGCGTACATACCTGGCAACGTCCCGCCAAGGCCTCCCGCAAATCCTTCTGCAAGTTTTTAATCTGGCTCGTGTGGTGGCTGCGAGCCTTATCAATCTGTCCTTGCAAATCGGCCACTCTCTCTCTCACCTTCTGCTGCCAGGCTTTGCGTTCCTCTTCCAAGCGGTGCGCCCAAGCGTCCTTTGTCTCCCGCAATTCTTCACCATGCTGCACCTGCGATTCGGTCATCTGTGCTTGCAAGAGCGCGATTTCCTCGGCCGTTTTCTGTTGCCAGCCTTTGCGCTCCTCAGTCAAGCGCTGCATCCAAGACTCTTTAGTCTCGAGTAGCTCGCTTTCCAGCAGGGTATTGCGTGTACGCTCTCGTTTCCTCTCTGCCTCCAGCGCTATTTGTCTCTCTCGGGCCTCCTCTCCCTGGGCCAAATGGTCGACCTTGGTCTGATGCAAGCACCTTTCCAGGTCATAGATACGGCCTTGCAGCATGCTGCTCTTGTCGTGGAACGTGTGTCTCTCCTGATCCAGCCGCTTCTCGAGGATTTGGTAGACGCGCTTTGCCTTAGCAAGCTCTACCTCCGTTTTGGAAAAGGCGTCGAACTCGCCGGCGCCACTTGCAGTGCTGCTGTTGGCGGTGTTCTTGTCAATGTAGTCAAATTCGTGGGTGTATATGGTTTCCTCACCGTGCAGGACGCCCGAGCCCGTGGCCGCCATTGTTCTATGTTTGGAAATTTGGGCTGATTTGGGTCTCTCTGCGAAGTGTGCAGGAGAGGGAGAGGAGAGCACCGAGCACGGCACTGAATGAATAGGGTAAGAATGAATGAATTGGAATGCCATTGCTGGCTAAGAGAGATAGTGATGGCCCATGACACGGACAAGGACACAGACACAAATGCCAATTTAAGGAAAAATCGTCCAATATCCAACGGTCATTTGTGTGAGGCGTTGTCGCCGTTAACGCGGTAACCCCTTTTTTGTTTTGAGGCCAGTGACCCTACTCCTTTCGAATGGGTTCGTTCCTCCACAAGTTGTGATTTTGATTCACAACGTGGTTAGCTTGCTCGTTCTTTACTTAAACCAAATTCATTACATTTGCCATGCCTCCAAGAGACGACTTGTTTTTTTCGAGTACACCCTCTGAGAGATCTTTTCGTGGCGCGTGCCGAAGCAGGCCAACAATGAATCATGGACAGTATCACGCACCCATGAATAGATTATTTAAGCATTTGGCTTGTGTGACTCTGACGCATTTATACCAGTCCTCAGCAATGGTAAATTGTTGAAAATCGGATATGTTCCGACATTACCAGCCCCCTCTCTCTAAGTATACCAATTAATTTCAATTACGACACTCCCAATAGATACCTCTACTCTCCCTCAATTTGTGAATTTTATTTCTGGCTTGACTCGAATTAACTCCACTCTATAGAGAGTACCCTTCGTGAGGGCTTTTCATGGCGCATGTCGAAATTGACCGACACTGTAACTTGCAGAGCGTCAATCACACCCCCACACGTCAGGCGCTCGGGTCTCATGCACGTGATTCATCTTGAGATTTGGGCAGCTCTGACGCACATGTTTGTCTTCAACAACAATAAACGGAGGTAGTCGTTAAATAGTGCTTCAGTTGGAGAAGTAAGCAATAATTGATGGTAGGAATCGAAAATAAGAAATTAATAACTGTGGCAACTTCCCCGTCGAGGGAGCACACCTCGTCCCACTCAAGGACTCTAATGCATTTGAAAATTATTTTTGTTGAATTCTACATTTTTTGTTCCCTATGATTGTGCTGGCTGCTCCACTGCTGGCTTGAGTTTGGTTCGAGCTGTTGCGTATGCTCCTGCTCTCTTCTCGCCAGGAAAAATACACCTTTGATAGAATGACCGTTTCAGTGACAGAAGATCAGTCAAGGTATCGAACGGATAATTAGGTTTGGGGCAACAATTCAATTCGACTGCTTTTCCATTTTGCAAAATGATCAAAAATACGGATCATAAGGAAGTCACAACACCATGCCGTCGAGTCCATTTCAGAAGAACTGACTCCTTCTACGGGCACCCGAGCCGCTACAACTCTTAATCCGCCACAACGTTTGAAGGAAATGATAAAATACCCTGTATACTCTATTGGAGGGCTGTTTGTGACCACACAATAAGCACTGACCCTTCCGCAACACTAAACCTCCCCGCATGGGCCCGAAGACCCAGCATCACCGGAGATATAGCGAGTTCGTGGTGGTTGGCCATTCTTGCTTCCATGCAATGGATTTCCCTTGCTTATCCATCCCCTTTGGTGGAGTAGTGTCAAAAATATTGTGGAACGCCACAATATATATAGACGGCACGGTAAATGGTGGATGCATGGCATGAGTGCCGCCACGCTTGACGCTCTTTCGTCCGCTCCCTATTGTAGCCTCCCGGCACCACAGATACTTTAGTTGGTTGCCCATGTCCTCTCACACTCATACTTTCATTGACCACAGACCCCAGTCCATACGCTACAACAAGGACACATTAGGCTACCGCTTGTACACATGCCTGGCGTGCAAGCTGCGATTCAACAATGCCCGTGCGAATAAAGTCATCCCACCCTCGACCTCACGCACTCCCAACACACATCTACAACACACAAAGCACAGACAAGCAACAAAATGACGACTGAAACGACGGGTACCGCCGTAGCGGAGTTGTCTGTTGAGGAACCGGTCAAGGAAGTAGAGGCACCAGCGGCCCCCACCACAACTGCAGCAGTCCCCGCCACGCCGACGGCTGAAGGCCCCGCGGATGAAGCCAAGGTGAATGAAGTTGCCCCGGTCGACAATCCCCCCGTCAAGATGAAAGAGATTGCTGCTGCTGCTGCCCCCACTGCCACCGTGGCCATCCCCGCAAAGAAGGAGGAAGTCCCTGCTGCTCGTGCTGCTCCTGCTCCTGCCGCCCCGCTGACCGCCGCGCAGACATCGGAGCTCAAGGCTCTCATGGACTTCTACTTCGGCGCTGCCAACTGGCGCCGGGACAAATTCCTTCAAGGCGAGGCTGCTAAGGATCCGGAGGGCTATGTCCCTTTAACCGTACTGTTGACATTTAATAAGCTCAAGAAACTCACCACCGACTCCGCCATCGTGGTCAAAGCCTTGGAACAAGCCCCCCATAGCACACTGCTCACCTTGAACGCCGACAAGACGGCCGTGAAGCGCACTGTGGCTTCAATCCCCGCGACAGGAGCGGAGGGAGGAGATGCTGCTTCTGATGACAGCGACAAGCGCACGTTGTTTGTCGACGGTATTCCCAAGGTTCCGACGGACGGCGCGGCAGAAGTGACGGTCGATGATATTGTGAGCATTTTCAAGGCCTTGGGTCCTGTGGATTTCGTCAGGTTGTCCCGGGATAAGACGAGCAAGAAGCTGACGGGGGCGGCGTTTGTGGAGTTTCCCACCGTTGCGGATGCGCAGAAGGCATTGGCTGTGGAATGGAAGACGCACCCGGTAGCCAGCCTGGGGGGGAAGACGAATGTCATACTGCGTGTGCGGCAGTATGAACGGGATTACAAAAACAAACTGTCTTCAGGGGGGGCTGGGGCGGCGGTGGGGCAAAAACGGAAGGCGCAAGAAGTAGAGGAGGGTGGGGAGGAAGGAGAAGGGGGGGAGAAAAAGGCAAAAGCGGTGTGTGATTTCGATTTGCCTGAAAACTTCGAGAAGGAGTTGGCCGCGCTTGTGCCTCGCCATGTAAAGTTTACGGGAATCAAGCCTGGTACGCTTTATTACGAACTGAGGGAATTTTTTAATAAGTACGGACAAGTGAAGTACGTCTCGTATGTGGCTGATTCGAATGTGGCGCTGATCAAATTTTTGTTGCCCGAGACGGCGGCGAAGTTCTTGGGGGATGGAGAGAAGAGGGAAGTGAGCGAGGTGGTGTTTAAGGAGGAGAAGCTCGTGGCGGAGGCACCGACGGAGGAAGAGGTCCGTGAGCAGTTACTAGCTAAGAATGCTCGGAAAAGGAGTAACTTGGAAAATCGTGGGCAGGGGAGGCGGGAAGGAGGACAGCATGGGGGGGGAGGGGGAGGGGGGGGAGGTGGCGGAGGGCGCCGTTATTAGTGGCTGAAAATGGGACAGGGTGGGAG
>Ga0160419_100813_pt1 | contig 16603 bp, 24 predicted proteins | sample CelAP2metagpilot_2_FD_108196 | JGI IMG/M metagenome (GOLD analysis project Ga0160419, IMG submission 108196) | Phycosphere-associated microbial communities from Cellana algal ponds in Kailua-Kona, Hawaii, USA - Cellana AP2-4-25 metagenome pilot ... | reverse complement strand
GGGGGGGGGGGGGGGGGGGGGGGGGGGAGGGGGGGGGGGGGGGGGGGGGGGGGGGGGGGGGGGGGGGGGGGGGGGGGGGAGGGAAAGAATGAAGGGAGGGGGGAAGGGAGGAGGGGAGGGAGGGAGATAGGAACAGATGTGACTACAGTCCTACATCGTCTATCTCACCCGGCCCTCCTGCCTCCTGCCCCTCCCTCCCTCCCTCTCTCCCTCCTTTTTTCCCTCCCTCCCTCCCTAGGTCTGTAAGATCCACCGCAAGCTTCCTCCGGGTGGCATTTTGGTGTTCCTCACAGGCAAAGCAGAAGTCACGTACATGTGTCAGAAATTAAAAGCCGTTTTGGGACTCAGCAAGGGGAGGAAGGGGGGGAGGACGGGACGGAGGGATCGGGGGTTGGATGCGAGACGGAGGCAGAGGGAGGAAGAGGAGGAGGCAAAGGAGGGAGGGGAGGAGGACGAGGTGGGGGTGCGAGGGATGGACGAGGAAGAGGCGGAAGGAGACGCTGTGATGGAGGATTTATTTGAGGGTGTGAAGGACGACTATGACAACCTCTCCCCCCATCCCTCCTCCTCCTCCTCCTCCTCCTCCGAAAACGAAGACAACGAGGAAGGGGCGGAGAAATCGGCTACTGCAGCAGCAGCAGCAGCAAATGAAGAAGGAGAGTCGGAGGCGCCCGTGCACGTCCTGCCTCTATATGCCATGCTAGCCCCTAAGGCCCAAGCAGCCGTCTTCCTCCCCCCTCCCTCCCCCCTTCACCGCCTCATCGTCGTTGCGACCAACGTGGCCGAGACCTCTGTCACTATCCCTAATATCACGTATGTGGTGGACTGCGGACGAGTCAAGACAAGGACGTTTCATCACGCCTCGGGCATTTCCCGATACGAAGGTACAGGGGAGGGAGGGAGGGAGGAAGGAAGGGAGGGAGGGAGGGAGGGAGGGAGACGATTTCAGGCCATTGATATATGTATAGATATATGTGAGGGACTTTGTTGATATGAATGTATGAAGCCTTCCTGCCTCTTTCCATCTCTCTCTCCCTCCCTCCCTCCTTCCCTTCTACGCTCCTTCACCATCTGTCTCTCATCCTCCCTCATCCCTTTCCTCTCTCCCTCCCTCCCTCCCTCCCTCCCTCCCTCCCTTCCTAGTCCAATGGATCTCCCAAGCCTCTGCCAACCAGCGTGCGGGCAGGGCAGGTCGAACGGGCCCAGGCCATTGCTACCGTTTATACTCCTCGGCGGTTTTTTCCCAACGGCTTTCTCAGTTTACAGCGCCCGAAATTTTGAATTTGCCGTTGGAGGACGTTTTCCTCCAGGTACGCCCTTCTACTCCTCCACCCCTCCCTCTTCTTGTCCCTCGCCCCTTTCTTCTTTTTCCCTTTTGTTTCTCTGTTTTTTCTCTACCCTCCTTGCCTCCCACTATCCGTTCCTCCTTCCATCCATTCATCCATCCCCCCCTCCCTCCCTCAACCCCTCCCTAGATGAAGGCGCTGGGTGTCCCAGTCATCGAGCGTTTCCCTTTCCCCACACCGCCGAAAGAACAGGCGTTGGGAGCTGCCCGCCGACTCCTCGCAGACCTGGGCGCGCTGAGAGGGAGGGAGGGAGGGAGGGAGGGAGGGCTGACCGCACTAGGGAAGAGTATGGCAGCCTTGCCGATGGGGGTTAGGGGTAGTAAGATGCTTGTGCTGGGGAAAAGGAGCTTAGGAGGGAAGGAGGGGGGGATGGAGCTGGTGGTGGCGTTGGTGGCCGGGATAAGCGAGCGAAACCCTTTTGTCTTTCCCGATGGAAGGCAGAAGGGGGAGGAGAAGAGGGAGAAGAAGGAGGAGGAGGAGGGGAAAGGGAAAAAGGAGGAGGAGGAGGAGGAGGACGAGGAGGAGGACGAGGACGAGGAAGCGCGATTATTGAGGCAAAAGACAGCAGCCTTGAAGATGGCGCGGTATCGTCAGTGGCATCATCCAACGAGTGATGCCTTAGGCAGACTTAGGGCGGTGGGGGCGTACACCTACGCATGTAGCAAAGGTAAGACATGAAGGGAGGGAAGGACGGAGGGAAGGAGGGGGGAAGGGAGGGAGGGAGGGGTGTGAACCCGACAGAAAGGCTGCATGTACATAGCGCCTTTACTCCTTTCTCCTTCACTCCTTTTCCTCTCTCCTTCCCTCTCCTTCCTCTCTCCTCCCCTTCCTCTCCTCTCTCCTTCCCTCCCCTTCGTCTCAAGGTAATGCTGCCGCCTTTTGTCGGGAAAATATGCTGCATGGCCCTACACTAGCCCGGGCATTGGACCTGAGGAAGCAGCTATGTCGGACACTCAATCGGTGATGAGGGAGGGAGAGGGAGAAATAGGGAAGGAGGAAGGGAAAGAGGGAGAGAAGGAGGGAGAGAAGTCTGAAGGAAGGTCGAATTGGTTGTGTCCCTCTTTTCTTTCTCGCGGGGGGGGGGTAAATAATTCACTCTATATCCTTCGCATTAATCACTACTCTACTTATCATTATATTAATTCACTTCTTTGCTAAACAGGCGGTTTGAGAGCGAGTCCTCCTATGTTCCTGTTCGCGTTACGCCGGGAATGAAGCCACCGAGCCCCGCCCAAGAAGCTGCGCTTCGACAGGTGAGAATGTGGGGAGGGAGGGAGGGAGGGAGGGAGGGAGGGAAGAAGGAAGGAAGGAAGGGAGGGAGGGAGAGAGGGAGGGAGGGAGGGAGGAGGGAATTTACAAAATGGAAGGAAGACCATGTCGTACAAGTGTCTGAAGAGATCTCATCTTTACTATCCTATTTTCCTCCCTCCTGCCCTCCTTTTCTATTGCCCTTGCCTTTCTGCTCTCCTTCCCTCCTTCCCTCCTTCCCTCCTTCCCGCCGTCCCTTAGCTCCTTCTTGCCGGACACCTCGACCAAGTCGCGCGCCTTGCCCCCGTAGGCACCGTCACGCAAGGCAGCAAGCTTCAACGTCAGTGTGCCTACCTAGGGTGCACTTCGGCCTTGACCGAGCCTCTGTACATTCACCCGCATTCCTCGCTGTTTTCACCCGACCCGGAACGACTACCTGAATGGGTGTGTTATCAGGTAAACGAGGGGGGAGGGAGGGAGAGAGGGAGGGAGGGAAGGAGGGAGGGAGGGACGAAAGAAATACAAAAGCCTTCCCCCCATCTACTTCGGACCACCATTCACGTTTTTTCCACACTCTCCTGCCCCTCCTCCTTTCCCTCCCTTCCCAGGAAATCACCCGTTCTGCCAAGGGCCTCAACTACATGACCTGTATCACCGCCCTCGACCCCGATTGGCTCCCACCTCTCGCCCTGCACACACCTCTCCTCTCCTTCCATCCCCCACTCTCCTCCCCACCGCCCTCCTTCGACCCCTCCCGGGATGCCATTGTCTTTTATTGCGTGCCCAAGTACGGTTGTCGGAATTGGGAGCTTCGGCCTTACCCCTTGACAGGGAAAGACTTGCTTCGTTTCTCTTCTTCCTCCTCTTCCTCGACCTCTTCCCTCCCGCCTTCGACCCTAGCCCAGAAAAAGCAGGAGGAGGGCAGGGCAGAGACGATGCGGGAAAATGAATGTCGGTGGTTTGCACGGGCCTTGCTGGAAGGCAAGGTGCTGTCGGCATGGTCGAGCTTCTACCGTCAACCACCCACCACCACGAGCAGCCGCCTGCGTGACGAGGACGAGGAAGGGGAGGAGGAGCAGCAGCAGGTGGGAAACAGCAAATCCTCTTTGCCATTATACTCCGCATTTTTGAACGACCCCCCTGCTTTGATCACGCATAAACGTCCTGTCCGAAAGGTCTTCGAAGTCTTGCAGCCTCTGATCGATGCCCGCGTTTCTTCGCTTGCGGCCCTCCGAAGAGAATGGGCTCGAGACGCAACCTTCTTAAAGAGGGGAATCAAAATGTGGGTAAGGTCCGAGCGAATGGCTGAATTTGATGCACTGTGGAAGAAGACGCTTGTGACTGTGCCGGAGAAGTAGACAGATTGGTAGGAAAGCATAGGTGAATTTTGATGTGTACCTAAAAAGCAAGTTATTGAAACAAGACAGAAATTGGGCAATTTTATTTTTAGGTAGAGGCCGTCATGGTCTTGTCTTGGCCTTGCTTTGTCATGTTTGTCATGCCAAGTGGTGGAATCGACGGTAACCTCCCCACCCTTCCGAATTCATGCGTCTTTCGTTCGTCTTCTACATTCTCGATCTGAGCAACCTCGCACTCAGAATTTCCTAGATTTGTAAGAATTAAACATTTTTTTAATGTATGGAAAGTGTGGGTGATTTGCCTTCAAAAGGGCAATCTTGGCATCCAGATCACGTAAAGCTTAACGGCTGCGATTCCGTTACTCGAGAGCCAGCTTTCCTGCTTCCCACATATTTGCTGGCAAAACCGAATGGTCGAAAATATGCCTTGCATACATCTCCTCTCGTGCGCGATTTAAGTTCAGCTGCGAAAATTTCTCTTTGTTTTTACACACTCATCAATCAATAGAAAACGCATTTAATCACGACCTTGCCAACCCACGCGTCACACAGCAAGGCCTATGGATGCTGCCGAAGAGCAAGAAGACGACGCTATCACTACAGGCACTGGTAGCAGCAAGCTGTGTGAGTATCTACGTGTTCTGGCTGCCTTCCGACGGCAATGCGAGGTACAGGGCAAGTATCGAGACGCCAAACGGGCACATGAGCAGCTGCAGCGTCTCTTTCGCGAGGAAGAGGACCGTCGATGCCAAGAGTGGTTAGATCGGCATGCTTTGGAGAGGAAAGAGATGGAAGGGACACATGAGCAACAAGTGTACGATTTTCACGGGCGGTGGGCCGCTTTCTTGGACGAGTATAAGCGAACGAGCGAGGCATCTATCCAAGCTATGAAAGTCCGTCACGCCGAGGAATTGGGCAGATTAATAGAATCCGAGTCTGAGCAAGAAGGACGCGACGATAAAGGAGCTCCCTTATGTTCCTCATCCTCGTCCTCCCTCGCCTCTTTCTCCTCCTTCTCTTCAACCCTTTCCTCCCTCACCACCAGTGGTAGTAGCACCATCGCTATCACCACTGCTGTAACACCATCCCCAAAACTCTCGCGGGAGCTGCTTGAATTGCGTCGGAAAGAACAGCGCATGGTCCAGCAACATAAGTACAACGAAGCAAATAAAATTAAGAAACTTGCCGATCGCTTAGAGGCCAAGGAACGTAAACGCTCCGAAGAAGGGCACACCACAGCCATCTCCCGCAAGCAAGACAAGGTCAGATTACAGCAACAAACAGAGCTGCAGGCATTGCGGGCTCGAATAGCAACCAAGCGGATGAAGCACGAGAGACACCGGTTGGAGGATGGACGGAAACTGGCGCAAAGGAATCGGAATTTATTGCTGGTCTTGAAGGGGAAGCAGAATGTAGAGGCGACGGCGGCCTTTGCTTGTATTAGGAGAGAGCTGGAGGGTATAGTGGCCGGAGGTGCTGCTGCTGTTGCTGCAGGTGCTGGTGAAGGGGAGGAGGACGAGCAGGTAGGTAAGGAGGAAAGGGAGGCTAGCCGGAAGAGATGAGAGAGGAGAAGTGTGGATCAAGAGGGACGAGAAAGGAGAGTGTAAGAAGTTGGAAGGTGCTAGTCGTACTAGAGAGAGAGGTCTCAAAAGATACTTCCTTGCTTTTGTGACTATTTCGATTCTTTTTGACTATTTAGACGCGTTTCGACATAAGTTTTACCCCCTCCTTTTTCCGCTGTCCCTCTTTTCTTCAGATGCTGGAGGTGGTGATGGTGGTGGTGGTGGCTTGACAAGCACTCTTTCCCTATCTGCTTTCTTCGTCATTCATTTTTTTCTAGCCCTTTCTCTCTCATCGATTGTTTACCCAATTTCATCCTCTCCTTCTCCGACATGTCATAACTTTAACATTTCAGAAGAGACGACACAACGCTATGGCAAGTGCGGTGCATATACGCACACGCAATCCTCCTCCCCTTTTCGTCTTTCTCCTCTTCTACTCATTCGCACTCTCTCTGCCTCCTGTCTCATTCCCTTCATTTCAAAATTCGCAAAACTCTCCAAATTTGGCTTCGGTACTGACGCCGCGAAAGGACTCTCGGTATTCCCCTCTACATTCATGACTATTTTATACTCTCTTCGCGGCTGTTTCTTCTTCCACCTCCTCCTTTCATCCTTCTTTCCTATGAAAAAAGGAATACATCTCTCCCTCCAAACCCCTCCCGTACCTCCGAAGCAGGAGCAGCCGCCGCAGAGATCGCCATTCCCTTTTCCGCCTCCTCCACCTCGGTCCACAGTAGCCTTACCTTCCCAACCCACTGCTCAAATCTCCATAACGTCGCCTTTACATCCCTCGGGCTTAACGATGACGCACACCCACACTCCTCCTCCCCCCCTCCTCCCCCTTCCTCTCCTCCCCCGTCATCCAAAGGAGGCAACACCTCGAGGGCAAGAAGGTAGGGAGAGAGGGCATGAAAGCGGTACCCCAACAACGCCAAGGCCCACGCCCATAACCCATCGAAACACGCATAGCCCCCCAATTCCTCCAACCATCGCACAAACAACCTCCCTCCTTCCCTCCCTCCTTCCTTCCCCGTCCCCCCCCCGGGAGGGGTCTGCAAATCCAAGAGTAATACTGGTGCTTGCACGTGAGGCTGAGCCCACCAGTTCCGGGCGAAGGACAGGCCCTCCTGCAGTAGCAGCAGCCCTCCTTGCTTCCCTCCCTCCCTCACTTCCTCCCAAGTGGGAAGTGGCAAGGCTGGAAGCATGGTCTCCTTTTCCTCCTCATTTCCCAGAGAGGAGTAATATGAGAACAACCCCTGTTCGAACAGCCTCTTCCTCCCTCCCTCCCTCCCTCCTTCTACTGCAGCGACGACTGGTACCACCAGCGCATTTCCCCCCCCTCCCCTTCCTTCCTCCCTTCCTCCTCCTCCCCCTCCTTCTCTTCCACTCTCTACCTCCTCCAACGCGGATTTTAATCGTACATAGATTCCTGGCTCCCTCCCTTCCTCCTTCCCTCCCTCCCGACCGCCCGCCCATCCGACTTTGGAGGGGTCCACAGGCCCTAGCACGTAGCGTGTCTGCACCGCGTCCAAACCCCTGTTAGCCAACGCCTTGTACGGCACAGGATGCTGCTTCTTCCTCCCTCCCTCCCTCCCTTCCTCCCCCTCCTCGAAGAAGGGGAGAAGGACGAGGAAGGGGTGATGAAGGAGGAGGGAGGGAAGGAGGGAGGGAGGAGGGGAGTAGGGGGTGACGATGATGACGGGCGCAGAGGTCGGCCAGAGGGAGAGGATGGCAAGGAGGCGTTGCGTGAGCAAGTCCTCCTTCCCTTTCTCCCCCCCTCCCTCCTCTTCCTCCCTTGTGATGGGTTGCATGGTGTCGTGCGGAGGATGAGGGGGGAAGCAGGGGAGGAGGAGGAGGAGAGTGATCTGTTCTCCTTCCTCCTTCTCTGTCCATCGCTCTTCCTCTGCCCGTCTTCTCCTCGCCCTTTGTGCCGCCGTGACACCGGCAGCAGCAGCCGCCGCAGCAGCAGCGTCGGAGGGAGGGAGAGGGGAGGGCGGAAGAGAGGAGGGGTAAACACGTTCCACACAGTGAGGGAAAGGGGAGGCGGCAGAAGCCAGGAAACGGGTGCAGTAAAAGGAAGGTCCTAAATCCATCATAGTCTCCCCCGGCGACAAGAGGGAGGACGGAGACAAGGAGACGGAGGGGAAGGAAGGGGAGGAGGAGGAATAGGGGAGAGGGACGAAGCCCTCCCTGGTAATGAAAGTCCCTCGGTAAGTCAGTCCGTGGTGAGGCGTTGACCAATCCGGGTAGCCTTTTTTCCACTCTTGGAAGTGCATGAGGGCCCCCTCCACGTACCTCCGCCCTACCTCCCCCCCGCCTTCCTCTTCCTCCTCCTCCTCCTCCTCCTCCTCCTCCTCCTCCTCCCTGGTAGACTTGAAGAAAGAGCCGTTGACAAAGTAGATGGCGTCACGAGCCGTTGTGTTTTTGAGGCAGACTTGGAAGGCTCTGGGGACCCACCACATGCATTCCTTCCCTTCCTCCTCCCTCTCTACTGGCACCAGTGTCACCCCTCCCTCGTTCCCTTTCTCCTTCCGTTTCTTCCTCTTGCCCTCCTCTACTTGGTTGAGCGAGGCAAAGCAGGAGGTAATGCTTTTCCCTTTCCCCTCGCATCGCAGCACCCTCCCATCCCGCAACAGCAACGCCTCGTGGAACCTCCCCCCGTCCACCACATCCTCCTTTCCGCCGTCATCCATGCCCCTCAAGTCATGCGCTCGGTCGGATGCATCCGAAAACGCTCCCAAGGCGTATTTTATCGACAAAGGGAGGGGAGGGAGGGAGGGAGGGAGCGGGAGGGAGGGAGGGAGGACGAGAGAGAGGAGGGAGTAGCTGTAGCAGCCTTCAGCAGAGGCCTGGGCCAAACGTCCCTTCCGGATCGACTCAAAAAAAAATTGTGCCTCGGGGGGGTGGTGGTTGTCGGGGGAGGAAGGGTGGGAAGGAGGGAGGAAAGAGGGGCAGGCGGCGAGGAGGAGGGAGGCAGGGAGGGAGAGAGGGCGAGCATGAAGGGTGAACTGCCCTCGCACATACCCCCTAAATTGGTCTCCGAACGACAAGGTAAGGATGTGATGGCGGCTGAGCTCGAGGGGCGTCAGGGCGAAGGAAGGAGGGGGGAAAGGCGACGGAGGGGCGAAAATCCGACCGACGAGAATATCCAGGTCGGCGTAGCCCCAGTGGGTGTGGGAAGGGAGGAGGTGATCTGCGAAGAGGAGGCCGAGGGCGGGCTGGAGAGCGGGAGGACACATGAAAAAGGGAGGAGGGGAGGTAAGGAAAGAAGGTAGGAAGGATGAATGTCATGAATGTGAAACGAAAACATGCGCTAGAATGCCCTCCCTCCCTCCCTCCCTCCCTCCCTCCTCCCGTCGCACCTTGAACTCGATCAACAGCGCCGGCGTCATTTGCAAGGCCTCCTCTAGCACCCCCACCGCTGCATCTTCATCGAAGTCCCCTCCCTCCCCCGCTTCCTCCCTCCCTCCCTCGGGCTCATTGCTCGGAAATAGAACTCCTCGGCCTTTTCTCACGATGCGTCTTGCCAGCCCTCCCTCCGGTCTCAGGTCGATTAAACGAACGTTGGGAGGCGGAGTGAAACCCAGGGGAGTGCTGTGGGAAGGTAAGGGAGGCGAGGAGGAAGAGAGGGAAGGGGCAGGGATGTAGGCTGAGGTGTTGCGGGAATGGAGGGAGAAAAGGAGGGAGGAACAGCAAAAGGGTGGGAAGGAGGGTACGACTTATGAGTGAGAGAAGGAAAAATAGGCCTTGCCTAGTAGGATACATTGACTTGAACCTCCCCCCTCTCTCTCTCTTCTTCCCTCCTTACCGCGCGCCCTCGTGGAAGAGATACCAGTCGAGAGGCACACTCCCATCCGCCCTGTCTGCCAAGGACGATGCGAAGGTTCGAAACCATGTTGGAAATGCAGGGCCCATGAATGGGAGGAGCATGGCCACTCTATATTCTGTTGTTGTTGCTACTGTTTCTGTGTCTATTGGGGCTGCACCTGCTGCTCCCTCTGGTGCTGCTGCTGCTGCTCTTCCATCATCGGGTCGGGGGCTGGGAACAAGAGGACGATGAGGGTGGAAACTCGGTGCCTTCTCTTTACCACTGCCATCCCCTACTGCCAAAAAGCCTTCTCCTTCCCTGCGTCATGCGTGTGAGAAGGTATATTTAAATTAAGACGTCTAGTCACGGGAATTAGACGCCTGCCGACGTAGAGCTCTCCCTCCCTCCCCTCTGTCCACTCCATTGCCTGCATGCATGAGAACAAGCCAGAGGATACAAAATTCCATGAACAAGTCTGACCTCATGAAGATATGCAGTGTCTCGTTCTCCTTCCCCTCCTCGTCCTTCCTTCCTCGGTACTCACCTAGCATCGGCTGACAACATTTCGTATGCTTGCTTGCCATGCCCTCCCCTCCTCAGTCCCCCGTCCAACCACCCTGCTCTAATGCCCCCTTCTCCTCCTCCTCCTTCTCCATGTGATGCACCGGTATAATAATTATCTGCAAAAGTCCAAAAAACTTTGATGAACACCAAGAGCTGTACCACGCCAAAGGCCGCAAAGCATTTGAGCACAAGGAATGGATTAATACCCCTGCGGGCTCCTCGCACGCCCGCCGTGCTCCGCCCCATCGGGCCGGCCCCGTGTCCAGGACTTTTAAAAAATACTTTATAGGTGCCTGTGAGAGGAGGGTGGACGGGGGAGGGATGAGAAGGGGGAGGCATGGGACGCGTACGTAAAGACAGAACAGTGGCGAGGCGGGGGGTGAGCGCGTGCTTGACTAACCGACGATTCTGAGAGTGTATTTTTCAAGCTTCCAGCCCCGCGGTCGGACTCCTGGTCGAGGTCTACGAAGATGAACAACAAGAGTCGTTGGGAAGCGCCGTGTTGTGTGCGCTGGGTGGTTAGGACGGTGATGGCCCACACCCAGGGGTGCGAAATTGTAACCTAAAAACCAAGTTGGCGACCGGTCAAGTAAAGTGGGCCGAGCCCGCCGCAGCAGGAAGGGTGGCTGGAGGAGAGGTCATCGACGGGCAAAGGCTAGATTTGCGTGGTTCTCATGAACGCGCACACATATCCGCAAACACACATGCAAAGATAAAACTAGATTCTTCCACGACATCGGTCAGTTGTACTAGGGCTTTCCTTCCAAGCGCTTTCTGGTGTTTGACTCCCTAAAATATCCAACGTCGACCTCCTCACCCCCTCTCTCTACTACCCACTCATACTCGTCGTCTTCACATCTTTCCCACCAAAAATACAGACATGGCCAGAAAGTCCGTGCCCAAAGCAAGCGCAGCCGCAGCCATCAAGGGTGGCAAAGGCAAGGCCAAGAAAAAAGAGGAAGACCACCCACTCCCCACTCCCGTGGTGGATGAGGAGGGCACGGACGCTAGCGACGAAGAGGACGAGGACGACCTCCCCAGCGTGGATGGCGACAGCAGTAGCAGTGACAGTGATGACAGCGATGACAGCTTGTTAGATTCTGGAGATCAGGATGAGGACGAGGAGGACTTTGAAGACCAAGGCTCTTCGAGTGACGAAAGCGACGTGCTGGAAGCCCAGCAGGCGAACGAGGAGGACGACGATGAAGATGACGACGGGATTGAATATTTAGGGAGCAGCGATGAGGAGGAGGATGGGGAGAACGATATGGCGGCGCAAGCCCCGTTTAAGGTGGATGACTCAAAGCCAAGGGCATGGCGTCGGCCTCCGTCTAAGACCCCTCAGAAGGAACTGTTACGGAAGGGCGTGCCTACCAGTAAGGAGGAGACGACTATGGGGCGGAAGCGGGATGCGGTAATAGAAAGTGAGCGGGCGAGTGGTCGCTTGGCAGTGGCGGCTGCTATGCATGCGGATGACTTGTCGAGCGACGATGAGGACGGAGGGGGAGGACGAGGAGGGGAGGGGAAGAATGCGATTGGTAGGGTGCCGTTGCATTGGTACGATGACTATGAACATCTGGGCTATGATGTGCACGGGCAGAAGGTGATGAAGAGCAAGAAAGCCGATGGGCTGGACGCGGCCTTGGCGAGGTAAGGAGGGAGGGAGGGGGGAAAGGGGGGAGGGGGGTAAGGAATGAAAAAGCAAATGTGGACGAATCAGAGGAGTGGATGTGTGTGCATATATACGTATGAACATGTACATGCCTTTGTCTACTGCCGTGGACCCAGACATTTGCCTCCTTTTTGAAAAAACACCGTCACTCACCCTCCCTTCCCTCCCTCCCTCCCTATTTCCCTTCCTCTCCCTCTGTCGCGACAACCCCAATCACGCACGGATGGTGCACGACGCTGTGCACGACAAACACATCATCCTCACTCACCCTCCCTCCCTTCCTTCCCTCTCCATTCCGATAGTCGCGACGACCCCAACTACGCGCGGACCGTGTACGATGCTGTGCACGACAAACACATCATTCTCTCCGACCGTGACCTGGAAATCATTCGACGGCTACAAAAGGGCGCATTCGCGCACCCAGAACACGAGGCGTACCCTCCTCAAGTGGACGTGTATTGCGATGAATTGAACATCTTTGGTCCGTCCATAGCCGAGCCCAAGAGGCGGTTCGTCCCTTCGAAATGGGAGTTGATGAAGGTGACCCGGATGGTCAAAGCCATCAAGGAAGGGAGGATGGTGGTGGGCAAGGGGGGAGAAGCCGCCGCAGCACGGGAAAAAAGGGAAGAAAAACAACGGCAGGTGTATTTGTTGTGGAAGGAGGAGGAGGGGGAGGACGAGGAAGAGAGGCGTCGAAAAGGCCCTCGGCACATTCCAGCACCCAAATTACCTTTGCCTGGCCATGCAGAGAGCTACAACCCGCCGGAGGAGTATCTGTTCAGTAAGGAGGAGGAGGAGGAGTGGAGGGCTATGGACCCCGAGGACCGCCCCTTGCCCTTTCTTCCAAAGAAGTTCTCGTCCTTGCGAGCGGTGGGCGCGTACAGCGGCTTTATCAAGGAGAGGTTTGAGAGGTGTCTCGATCTGTATCTCTGTCCAAGATCATTGAAGAAGCAGGGGGTGACGGACGCTTCGGTCCTCCTTCCCTCCCTCCCCAACCCGAGGGATCTGCGGCCGTTCCCCACGAGCAAGGCCATAGAGTACGTGCATGCGATGGACGGGGGGAGGGTGAGGGCAGTGGCCCTGTCGTTGGACGGACAGTACTTGGCGAGTGGGGGGGAGGACGGGCGGGTGTGTCTGTGGGAGGTGGAAAGTGGGTATTGCCTCAAGACATGGAGGTTGAAGAGGGAGGGAGGGGGGGAGTGCGGGGGGGAGGACGGGGTGAAAGTGCTAGCGCTGGCTTGGAATCCGAACCCCGCGCACCATGTGTTGGCAGTGGCGGGAGGGAGGGGAGGGGCGTTCTTGCTGAGGACGAGGACAGGGGGGAAGGAGGATGAGGAGGTGACCGAGGCTTTATTGACTTCTGGGTTGGAAGGCAGCAGGAGCAGCAGTACCACCAGTGCTGGGAAGAGCATAGGGGTGAAATGGCAAGCATACAAAAGTGCGGAGGGGGGGGAGGAGGGGGGGGATGACCTGGTGTTGCGGATGGAGGGAGGGGGGGAGTGTACGAGCGTGCGGTGGCACAGTAAGGGAGATTATCTTGCCAGTGTGAGTCCTACGGGCGGGAGCCAATCAGTCATGATTCATCAGGTCAGCAAGGGGAAGACCCAGTGCCCCTTCAGGAAGACACATGGCGCCGTCCAAGCCCTGGCATTCCATCCCAACAAACCCTTCTTTTTCGTAGCTACTCAAACCCACATCCGGGTATACCACCTCCTTAAGCAAGTACTGGTCAAGAAGCTCCTCACGGGCTGCAAGTGGATCTCGTCCCTCGACGTTCATCCGTCGGGGGACCATGTTATTATCTCTTCCTACGACCGACGTGTTGTTTGGTTCGATCTGGACCTCTCCTCCCTCCCCTTTAAGACCCTAAAATATCACACCAAGGCCGTCCGTGCCGTGGCCTTCCATCGAACGTATCCCCTCATGGCCTCCGCGGCCGATGACGGGACTGTGCATGTCTTCCACGCCACAGTGTACGACGACTTGATGCAAAACCCCTTGATCGTCCCAGTAAAGATTTTGAGAGGACATGAGGTAGTGAAGGAGGTAGGGGTCATGGCGATTGCCTTTCACCCATCCCAGCCGTGGGTTGTTTCAGGGGGTGCAGACGGCAAGGTCATTTTATACCAGGATGCGTATTGAGGGGGTGTGGGAAGGAAGTAGGGAGGGGGGAAGGCAGAGACTAATAAGAGAGCGGGGAAAGACGTCCATGGGATACCCTACACCGTGGGGGGAAGTAATAATGTTTAAAACGTGGGAATTTTCGTTTTCAATGCGTGTCTTGTTTTGCTTCTTGTTTTGCTCGCCGTTGCGATACCTGTTACCGTCAACATGGACGTCGAATTGGCTTTCTCCTTGTTTCTGCCGCCTTCGTGCCTTGGCCGTCACAGCACTTTCTTTCACAAAATAATATGTCATAGCCTCCAAGTGCTGCTTTTGCGCCTGGGAAACAGACATCCAGTGCCCTCCCTTGTCATATATTTTCGGGGAACGGTAGAGGGAGAGGGAAAGGCGAATGGATAAGAAGGAATGTGGCGCAAATTGCGTCTTTTTACCAGTCTCACAATGGCAATGAGTTGGCTGCCTATGTTATAGCCTGATCATCCTGGGCCGCATAAATGTACGAAAGAACGCATGGTCAAGAAGACAAGTGATTAACGGAGAACAAAAAAGGCGACGAAGCTCCGGCGGCCGTTGGCTCCAGCAAGAGGACGTTTCGATCGCATTTCCACACACATCATCCGCTAACTCACTCACACACTGTCTTCCATTACCTGTCCAGACAGGAAGCTTAGGGAGTGCCAAACAAGTCAACTGAGCTAATTGCCGTTGGAACCAGTCTGTACCCTTACCTCCTCCCCTACTGGAGCCCCCATCCCATAGGGCAAATCATAACACACCACACGGGCTACTTAGAACAATGGCAGGCGCCAAGATGGATGACGACGAGAAACGGGAGGATTGGTTCGAAGTCATGGGGCTTTCGTGGGATGCGACGGCGGACGACGTAAAGGATGGTACGTGTGTATATGTGGTGCTTCGGGTGAATGGGGATGATCATCATCTTTCTCTACCACTTCATTACCTATTAGCTCGCCCTTGCTTATCTATATGTGTATCATACAACACGTGTATTTCTAGGCTTCTCTCAGGACGCCTCTTTTTACCAACTTCCAACACCTTACCTACTGCCGACCACCTCATATCCCCCTTTCTTTCCTCTCTTCATCCCTCCTTCCCCTCCACTGTACAGCCTATAGGAAACTAGCTCTCAAATATCACCCGGATAAGAACCAAGGCGATCCTAAGGCCGCCGATCGCTTTATGCTTGTAAATAAGGCCAAGATTTATTTAGCGGACGATGATAAACGCTCCAAGCTTTCCATGAAAAAGAAAAGGGAAGCGGCAAGGGAGAAGAGGCACACGCAACGATTCGCGGAGATGGATGCGCAACGCAAAAGATTCAAGAGTGATTTGGAGGCCAGAGAAGCAGGGGAGAGGGAGAAAGCTCGAATGCAAAGAACATCAGGAGGAGGAGCAGGAGGAGGGGGGGGGGGAGGAGGGAAGGGGGTAGGGATCAATGCCCATGTGCTGGATGAGTTGAGGAAGGTTGGTCTGGCGCAAAGGGAGGCAGAGGCACGAAGAATAGAGGAATTAATGCACAAAAGCAACGAGGCAGCAGCGGCGGCTGTGTTTCGGCGGGCAAAAGAGGAGGAGGAGAAAGGGGGGAATGGGGGAGCGACGACCCAAAGAGAGGGGAAGGAGATGCATGACGGGCCGGAGGAAGAACCGGAGCAAGTAGAGGAAGGGAAGGCAGGAGACGCAGCGGTAGCAGCTTCGGCGGCGGCAGCAGCAGCGGCGGCGTTGGGGATTGGGACATCGACGGAAGTGAAAGCCAAGTGGAAGAGGAGTACTCTGGCGGAATCGCATTCGGACGAAAGCCTGTATCAGCTCCTTGTGAGGTTTGGCCCGATCAAGAGAGTAGAGATGACGGGGATTAAGGTGAGCAAAGAAGGATTGGAAGGAAGGAGAGATTGGTAGCGGGAGTGTCATCACCCAATCCTCGCGTCATTTATATTTAACTTTGCTTTCTTACCCCCCTCACGTTCCATCCCTCCCTCCCCCCTTTCCTCCTTTTTACCTACTATATTACAGGGCAACACAGCCACGATCATCTTCGATGAACGTAGTGCTGCCGAGCGCGCAGTCGCCGCTTATGAATTCGATGCCAACATGCGTCTCTCCATCCCAGCCGACAGAAAATACAAACTTTTCCTTCCTCAGGTGCTTAAACCGCCAGCAGCCGCGGGAGCAGGAGTAGCCGGAGCAGGAGGAGTAGCAAGAGCAGGAGCAGGAACAAGAACAGGAGCAGCAGCTGCAGGGAAACCATCGTCTTTGTTCATGGGCGTTTGGGGCGCAGGATCGGGAGGTGCAGGGAATGGGGGAAAAGGAGCAGGAGGAGCAGCGGCAACAACAGCAGCAGGATCGGCAACAAAAGTGAAGGAGGGGGATGTCTTGGCGCGCATGCGAGCTGCGGCATCGGAACGTAAGCGAAGGCTGGAAGAACAGGCTGCTGCTGCAGCAGCAGTAACTGTAGCAGTAAAGGGAGCAAGTGTAACGGCGGGGACAACGACAACAGAATCTTCGAATGTGGCGGAAGCGTCTGAAGCAGAGGGGATGAAGGTGATGGCAGCAGTGGGGAATGAGCAGGAAAAGGAGGCGGAAAGAGAGGAGGAAAGACAAGTCGCTTGATTGAGAGCTGACGTTTTGGTCATGTACGATAAATAAAAATTAAAAATCACGTACGTGTCGACAGGAGTAAACTTTGCGAGGTGCCTGCTCTTCAAGCTTCGAATGGTTGCGTTTAAAAAGAGGCAGGAAATTTTAGTGATCATTGTCAAGGAGTGCGATGATGGGCGGCACGAGTTTCAAGAATTTCGCGTCAAGCCTCACATTCCTTTGCAACCGACTGACAGTGTCCTCGAGATCCTAAAAGAGGCAGGCGGACAATACGCACGGAGTACAGAGCAGGACCATTACTACTC